>Ga0247837_1006336_pt1 | contig 16752 bp, 7 predicted proteins | sample LaCtaG_2_FD_187115 | JGI IMG/M metagenome (GOLD analysis project Ga0247837, IMG submission 187115) | Freshwater microbial communities from meromictic Lake La Cruz, Castile-La Mancha, Spain - LaCruzMarch2015_14.5m | ecosystem: Environmental > Aquatic > Freshwater > Lake | place: Spain: Castile-La...
AGTAACGGATGCTAGTGGTTGTACGGATCAGTCATCGGTTGCTCTAAACGACCCTAATGCTTCTGTGGTAACATTAACCAGCAGCGATGCAGATAATGTTATTTGTGCTGGTGAGACGGTGATTTTTACTGCGTCTGGAGCGTTTCAATATCAGTACTTTATTAATGGAGTGCCTGCGAGCACTCAAAATCCTTTCGTAACTAACTCATTGGTTACCGGTCAAACGGTTTCTGTGGTAGGTACAGACGTTAACTTCTGTAGCTACACGAATCCAGGAATTACAACAATCGTGAGAGAAGTTCCTGTAATTGCAGCTACTGTTACCGACCCTTCGGTTTGCGCTGGAGCAGATGGAAGCATTCAACTTGCTATTACCAATGGACTACCAGCCTATACCTTTAGTTGGAGTAATGGTTCTGCAAATCAGGACATTACCGGGTTGGTTTCTGCCCCATACCTAGTAACTGTAACAGATGCAAACGGTTGCTCTACAAATGGAACGTACGGCTTGAGCGATCCTGGCGCTGCTCCTGTAACAATGGTAAGCAGCGAAGACCCAAACAACATTATTTGCGCTGGCGAAAATATTGACTTCACCGCTTCAGGATCGAACACCTATCAGTTTTATGTGGATGCGCAACCAACAAGCACATCTAATCCATTCTCTTCGACCACCCTTACAAATGGTCAGTCTGTAGCAGCGACCGGAACGGATGTAAACAATTGCACCGCCACAGGCAACATCGTAATAGTTACAGTGAATCCAGGTCCTATTGTTAGTATTCTGTCCAACGCGGTGAACAATACCATTTGCGTGGGTCAAAGCATGTCGTTTTTCGCTTCTGGAGCATTGACCTATGAGTTTCTTGTTAACGGACAATCTCAAGGTGCGTCAAGCGCAACATCACTTTTCCTTTCTTCCACCTTACAAAGTGGGGATTTAGTTTCGGTAATAGGAACGGATGCTAACGGATGCGATGTTGAAAGTGCAGCAATTACAGTGACGGTTAATCCAAGTCCAGTTGTTACTATCATCAACCAGCTAGACCCGTCTTCTTGCGGTGCAGCGGACGGTTCACTTACTGCTGAAGTTACTGTAGGAACTGGCACTTCACCATTTACTTATCAATGGGCAGCTGGTCCTGCCAGTGATATTTATTCCGGTCTAACAGCAGGTTCATATTTCGTAGAGGCCACGGATGCCGCTGGTTGTGCAGCTACAACAACTGCTTCATTGAGTGATGTAGGTTCTAGTCCTGTGTTCCTGACAAGCGATGCTCCAAACGAAACTGTTTGTGGCGGAGTGCCTGTAACGTTCACAGCAACTGGCGCTACCACGTATGTATTCTATGTAAATGGAGTACAGGCAAGCACCATTAACCCATTTGTAACTACTACGCTTCAAGATGGCGATTTTGTAGCTGTAACAGGACTTGATTTGCAGTTGTGTTCTGCTACCAGTTCTGCGCTTCAATTCACCGTACTCCCAGGAGTGCAAATTGGAATTTCGAATTCGCTTAACCCTTCTGGCTGTCAAGCAACAGATGGCGCAGCTAATACCATTACCATTGGTGGAACTCCTCAGTACACCTATCTATGGACGGATGGTCAAACTACTGCAAATGCCACTAACTTACCAGCAGGACAATGGGCAGTTACCGTAACTGATGCCAATGGATGTACTTCTACCGATGCAGTTTCATTAAGTGATGTAGGAGCTACCGTTGCGGTACTTTCTGCTTCTCCACTAGGGTTAGCCATTTGTTCTGGAACAGAAATCACTTTTACTGGCAGTGGGTCATTGTCGTACGAGTTCTTCCTTGACGGAGTATCAGTGGGTACGACAAATCCTTACATCAACTCCGCATTACAAGACAACGAAACCGTTGCTTTGGTTGGAACTGATGTAAACGGTTGTGTTTATACTACCGCGGGGCTTACCTATCAGGTGAGCACAGCACCTTCTGTTGGATTAACTTCTGTCGGTTCTGCCTGTGAAAACGTAGAATTCATTCAACTTGCAGGTGGTTCGCCTGTAGGCGGTACTTATACCGTAGATTACTTTGGCTTCCCAATTACTGCTGAATACTTCTTCCCAGGACTTGCTGGTCCAGGAAACACTTCTGTAATCTATACTTATGAAGACCCAATTACAGGTTGTGCGGGAACAGCAACTGCCGACTTCGTTGTTTTTGCTCCACCCGTGGTAGACCTTGGTTCAGATGCAACAGCTTGTGTTTACACCTTAGATGCTGGTGCTGGATTTGCGTCTTATTTATGGTCACCAAGTGGGGACATTACGCAAACAACGCTTGCCAACGCCACGGCAAACTATGTGGTAAGAGTGGAAGATGCTGTAAACGGTTGTTTTGGTTGGGATACTATTCTATTGGAAATCCTTCCAATTCCAACTCCATTTATTAATCCGAACGATACAGTAGAGTTTTGTGCTGGTGGAAGCATTTCCGTTAGTGCGGCTTTAGGCTACGACAGCTACGCTTGGTCTGGTGGAACTGCTAGTGGGCAACCAAACGTTCAAATTATCAATCAACCAGGAACCATAACCCTTACAGTTACCAACCAAGAAGGTTGTGAAGGAACAGTTGATGTATTCGCTATCGAGAACCAACCGATGATGGTGTCAACGATTGAAATTATTGGAACACAGCCTTTCTGTGTGGGAGGTAGTGTAGTGCTTGATGCAGGTCCTGGCTATGCTTCTTATTTGTGGAATACAGGATCAACTACATCTGCAATCACTGTTCTTCAATCTGGTTCTTACTGGTTAACCACTTTAGACCCTAACGGTTGTATTGACAGCTCATTGCAAGCCACGCCAGTAGAAATTTTGGTTTGGGATCCACAACCACAAGTTTCTGTTGTTGCTGATTCACTAATCGTAACAGATGCAGTAAACTACGTTGGATTCCAATGGTTCCTAAATGGCAACCCAATTCCTGGTGCTACGCAAGAATTCTATGTTATCAATCCTACTGGTAGTGGTAATTACCAAGTGGAAGCTACTGACGCGAACGGTTGTGTAGGTGATTCAGAAACATTTGAATTGACATGTTGCACAGGCATTGACGAAACAGCGTTTGACGGCAGCGTTAATATATATCCGAATCCAACCAATGGGGACTTTATGGTAGACATCACCATGAACGCAAGCCATGAGTTTACACTTGACCTAGTTGACTTGGTAGGAAAAGTGATTTGGACAGATGGTTCTATTGGAACTACAGATCAAATACGTAAACAATACTCGGTTAAGGATTTGACCAACGGTGTTTACTTCCTTAGAGTAACTGCTGATAATAAAATGTCCGTAGTAAAATTGATAAAGCAATAACAGCTCACTCAAGAGTTTAGCGCAAAAGAAAGGGCCTCCAGAAGTTCAGGAGGCCCTTTCTTTTTATCGGATAAACTATGAGCAAAATACTTTCTTATCCCCGCAAGTGATAAGATTTCGGTTGCACAAATGCTCGGATTCCTTGATGAGATAAAGTAGAGCCCAAACCAGACCAACCTCTGCCTGACCATGGAATGTTCGCGCTTACGCGGTCGCAACAATTCCAATACACTGTTCCCGATTGCATTTCTTTCATTATTGACTCAGCTCTTTGTTTGTCCAGCGTATAAACAGCTGAAGTAAGCCCATAAGGGGTATCCACCATTAAAGCTACAGCCTCAGCATCATCTTTCACTTTTTGAATTCCGATAATTGGGCCAAAACTCTCCTCCATCATTACTGACATGGAGTGGTCTACATCAACCAAAACGGTGGGTTCAAAATAATATCCGGCACCTTCTGCCTTCTTTCCTCCAGCCAAAATCCGCGCACCCTTAGCTACAGCATCCTTCACTTGGTTTTCCAAAACCGCTACTTGTGGCTTTCTAGTCAATGGTCCTACAGCAGTAGATTCTGCTGTAGGATTACCCATAGGCCAATTCTTATACTCCACCATAAAAGCCGCTAAGTACTCGTCATAAATTTTCTCATGCACATAAATGCGCTCCACTGCGCAGCAGCTTTGCCCAGTATTATAAAACGCACCTTCTACACCAGCCCCTGCAGCAGCAGCGACATTCACATCGTCACACACATACATTGGGTCTTTTCCGCCAAGCTCCAACCCAACAGGAACCAATTTACTGGCAACGCGCTCAGCAATGTATTTACCCGTGGCATATGACCCGGTGAAAAAATACCCATTCAAAGGCAGGTTCAATAAAGCTTCTCCAGCATCCTTTCCACCAATAATAAGTTGCATCACATGCTTCGGAATACCTGCTTCGTGCAGCAATCTGACCAAATGCATTCCGGTAAGAGTACTAAATTCAGATGGTTTATACAGTACTGCATTTCCTCCAATCAAAGCTGGAATAAACACATTGACGCCCACCAGAATCGGATAGTTCCAAGCAGATATATTAGCAATCACTCCTAGTGGCTCATAGGTCACCTTCTCCTTCGTGTCGCCCTCCGAAACCATCCACTCTTCAGCAAGGTACTTTTCAGAATTACTCACAAAATAGGAACTGCGTGCCCTTCCTCCACGAATTTCGCCCTTGGCCTGTCCAAGTGGTTTCCCAACTTCAGCCGTCAAATCAGCAGCGATAAGGTCACTTTGGGCATCGAGCAAATCGTTGAAGCGCGCGATACAAGCAATCCTTTCTTTCAATGGCACATTGGCCCACGCTTTTTGCGCTGCCTTTGCAAGTTCATATTTCTTTGCAATAGTAGAGGTGGTATCCTCTACAACTGTAGTAATTATCTCTTCGGTAGCTGGATTAATAATGTTCATTGCTTGATTCTCGTAAAGTTTAGAAATGTGTTTATTAAAATAGTTGGATCAAGCACTTGCCTGCCCAATGTGTGCGAATACTCTGGGTGCCACTGCACACCCATTACCTTACCGGGTTCGCAATCAGCATGAATAAATGCTTCAATAATTCCATCTTCTGCGCAATACGCTTGAGGCACAAGACCACTAGCCAAATCTTTCACGCCTTGATGATGCACCGAATTGACGCGATGGGTGGTATCACCAGCATACAACTTCTCCATGAAGGAATCTGCAACCCAAGTTAACCCATGATTAACGCTATCATACACCACAGCATCACGATGCTTGATGCTTTCAGGTCTTTGCGTTGCAATGTCTTGATACAAGGTTCCTCCGAAATACGCATTCAGCAGTTGAAAACCGCGGCAAATGCCAAACACTGGTTTTCCTTCATCCATAAAATAGCGCACCACTTCCATCTCGTATTCATCGCGAAAACGGTCACCCATCCATTTGCCATCCATAATAGGCGATTCTCCATAGCTTGTTGGCGATAAATCTGCACCTCCTTGAAGTACCAAACCATCCAAATTAGAAACGAGTTTTTTAATGTCTGCTTTTGCCAAATCGGGAATCAGAACAGGAATAACATCTTCACGGGTAATATACCGAGCCATGTCATTCTCTAAGTAGCAAAGCGTTTTGGGGCCGAATGTGGTTCGTTGCAAATCCGGATAAAAGAAGCAGGACGATATTCCAATATGAAGCATGGCCTAAAATTTGGACACAAAGGTAATGGGCAGCAAAGCGCTATTCGCACCCAATATTTTCCTTGCTACTTCGTTTAACTAACTTTACCCGTCATGCGCATTCTATTACTTGCACTCCTACTTGTTCAGATTTATACATGTGGATTTAGCCAAAAAATAAAGTGGGAAGACACCTCTGTAAATTTTGGGGCAGTGCGCGATTGGGATAGTTCTCCAGCGGTGTTTCGGCTTACGAATACTGGATCATCCAAGCTGATGTTTCTCCCACAACACTATGGCCGCGATGTTCAAGTGGTGTTTCCCAACAAGAGCATCCTACCCGGTGAAAGTGCCCAGATTGAAATTCATTATTACACGGCAAACACAGGTTCGTTTTCCAAATCTGTAGACATTTTTTCGAATGCTTCCTCCAACGCGCAAACCCTCACATTAAGAGGCAACATACTTTCCTTGCGAAACAATGCACTGACCGCCTGTCCAACGTTTGGCAACAACATTCCCACCTCATCCTCAGACCCAAATATCATCACGGTGGTCAATCGCGTTACCAGCGAACAAATAGGGGGGGCTAGAGTCGAACTGTTCAAGCGAGAAGACAGTAGAGCAGTGTACGAAACCGACCAGCGCGGAATAGTGCGCAGCAAGATGGAATCGGGAAAATATACGGCACAAGTAGACAAGCAAGGGTTTTATCCCACCGTGCAAGAAATCACGTTTGGCAAAGGACAACCATCCGTAATCATCTTCCTTGAACCTAAACGGGTGGAAGTGATTCGCCCCAATCCCACGTCAAAACCGAATGATGTTGCTGCAATCGACCCATCTCCCGAATCCCTTGGAATTGGGCTAAACGACCAATGGGATGCACCAAACACGTTGCCCAAAAAAACGCCCCAATCCGAAGAACAGCTTGGGGTAGGCATTAACGCCCAATGGCAAGAAAAACCCACCCAAAAACCAGCAGAACCAGCCGCTACCAATGACCAAGCTACCAATGACCAATGGGGTGACCTTGTAGTCACGATGAGCACCACGGAAGCACCAAAACCCAAACCAACACCAGCGCCAACTCAAGTTCCAACTCCCGCTCCCGCTCCAATTTCAACAGAAAAGAAACCTACAGGAACTAAGTTGTCCGAATCTCAATTTCGACCAAACAACATTTTGCTGCTCATAGATGCGTCTTCGTCCATGGGTAAGGATGGAAAAATGGACCAGTTGAAGCAGAATCTGACCGCCATGGTGTCCATCCTTCGGCCTATTGACAAACTAACTATCGTAGCCTATAACTCCACCGCTTGGACGTTCTTACCTCCTACTCTAGTCACTCAAAACGATAGCATTAGTGCACTCATTATGGGGCTCGAACCCGAAAGCTACACCAATGGCGTGAAGGGAATGACCGAAGCCTACCATCAATTGTTAGCCGAGTGGGTTGATGGTGGAAACAACCAACTCATTATTGCTTCGGATGGGATGTTTAACTCTTCCAAATTTACCGAACAAGATGCTATAGAACTGGCATCTACCCACGCCAAACAGGGAATAATACTGTCAGTAGTTGGCCTTGGAGATGATAAAACTGCCGAGAAAATGATGAAACGTATTGCGCGAGTAGGCCGAGGAGCCTACCTACGCTTAGACAATGCGACCAGCCCTACTGGACTTTTAGCAGAAGAAATTAGAATGCGCTCTCGAAAATTATAGCGCCTCTCCGTAAATCTTTCTGAAATCGGCACGGCTCACTGGCTTCGGATTATTTGGGTGACAGAAATCAGCAAATGCCAAATCAGAGAGTTGCTCCAAATGTTCTTCGCGCACACCAATGCCCGAAAGCGTTGTAGGCAAGCCAAGGCGGGTATTCAGTTTGAAGAGTTCGTCAATAAGCTGATTTCCATTGCCGTTTTTAATTCCAAAAGCATGGGCCATGTCTTCAAAACGGGATTCAAATCCACCCAAGTTAAACTTCATTCCATAGGGTAGATTTACAGCATTTGCCAAGCCATGATGGGTATCCAACAACTGCGAAAGCGGATGCGCCAATGAATGCACTACGCCCAATCCTTTTTGAAACGCCACCGCGCCCATCAAGCTAGCCAAAAGCATATCGGCACGAGCCTGTAGATTCTGCCCGTCATGCGTAGCTTTTTCTATCGAACCGCCAATAAGTTTGATGCCTTGCAATGCAATGCCATCGCACATGGGGTGATAATTCTTAGCGATGTACGCTTCCATATTATGTGTCAATGCATCCATACCAGTTGCCGCTGTTACAAATGGTGGCAATCCAACCGTAAGTGCTGGGTCGGCAAACACGCGCTTGGCCAATAGTTTTGGCGAGAACAGTATTTTTTTCTGATGGGTAATATCATCGGCAATAATGGCGCTACGACCCACCTCGCTTCCCGTGCCGCTAGTTGTTGGCACAGTAACGAAATAAGGAACCTCTTCCGTCACATATTGGTCACCACCAATCAAATCATCATAATCAAACAAATCTCTGTGATGGTTGATGGCCAGCGCGATGGCTCGTGCCACATCCAATGCCACTCCACCGCCAATGCCCACAATACTATCGCAACCATTGCCAGCAAATGCCGCCTTGCCACTCACCACATCCGATTTCACAGGGTTCTTGTGCATATCGCTATACACCGTAACTGCAAGGCCTGACTTTTTCAGTCCATCCAAAATTTCCTGAAAAAACGGAAGCCCAGCCACCAATGGGTCAGTTACAACCAACGGTCTTTTCAACCCTTGCTCGGATAAATGGGGTGCCAATTCGGCAATGGCGCCAACGCCAAATCGGATAATAGTTGGGAAATTAAATTGAGCGATGCCCATCATTTTTCGTCTGTTTTTAATTGGGTGCAAAGCTAACGGCAATACTGATTGCCACTGATAGCCAAGATAACTTAAGGCAATAAAAAAAGCCCTAAATCGGTGTGATTTAGGGCTTTTAGTTTTGGGGTGGATGATGGGGCTCGAACCCACGACCTCCGGAATCACAATCCAGCGCTCTAACCGACTGAGCTACAACCACCGTTTCGGGCGGCAAAGATAGCACTCACTTCCATATAGCGCACACCAAATGCAATTTTCCACCCAGGCTATTTTAAGCCTTCTTTTCTGCCTTGGATAAGCGCTGCAATCTGACCTGTACCTTTACATCATCATGGAAAATGAAGCACTGGTTCTTGTAGAGGGTATGACCTGCGCCAATTGTGCAGCGGGCATTCATCGCAAACTGACCAAAGCAGGTTACGACCATGTAAACGTGAGTTTTGCAACTGGCGAAGTGACTATCGAAAACCACACGCCCATCGACCTCGACCATCTGAGCGCACTGATAGAAGAGGCTGGCTACACCTACATCGGCACAAAAACCGTAGCGCATACCGGACTGGCATCTATCGAGAAAAAATTCCTCTTTACCCTCCCGTTCACCCTGCCATTGCTGGCGCACATGGTGCTTTCGTGGCATGTGCTGCATCATCCCATCGTGCAACTTTGCCTCGCCATTCCTGTGGTGGCAATGGGCACATGGCATTTTGGCAAGAGCGCCATCGGTTCGCTACGCAATGGTGTGCCTAACATGGATGTGCTCATTTTCATCGGTTCCACCTCGGCATTTCTCTACAGCATAATTGGAACAGGAATGAACTGGGGCACGGGCCTCGAATCGAACTACCTCTTCTTCGAAACTGCCGCCACCATTATTTCTTTGGTGTTGCTGGGAAACGTAATTGAGCACCGCGCTGTGAAACAGACCACCACGGCCATTGCCGATTTGGGCAACCTGCAAGTAGGCATTGCCAAGAAACTAGTGGTTGAAAACGGCCACGAAACCACCGTGGAAACTCCCTTTCACAGCCTCGTGGTGGATGACATTATTCAAGTGAACACGGGCGACAGCATTCCGTCTGATGGCATACTAATAAAAGGCCAAATACACATCAACGAAAGCATGCTGACGGGCGAAAGCAGCCCTGTAAAAAAAGAGCTGAACCATGCCGTAATTGGTGGAACCTTGGTGGACCAAGGTAGCGCGCATATCCGCCTCACTGCCATTGGCAAAACCACCGTTTTGGCAGGCATTATTGCATTGGTAAAAAAAGCCCAACAAGAAAAACCATCCATGCAAAAACTGGCCGATAAGGTCAGCGCCATTTTTGTTCCCGTGGTGTTGGGCATTGCGCTGCTCACGTTTCTCTTGGCCTATTTCGCCTTTAGCCTCCCCCTCGCATCCGCTATTATGAATGCCATAGCCGTGCTTGGTCTAGCCACTCCTACTGCGGTAATGGTTGGTTTGGGACGCAGTGCCAAGCGCGGTGTGCTGTTCAAAGGTGCCGAAAGCGTGGAGCTCATCTCCAAAGTAACCCGCGTAGTTTTCGACAAAACAGGCACGCTAACCACGGGCAATATGCAGCTTGCCAACCCCACGTTTCACCACATCAGCGTGCCCGAAGCATGGGCCATTCTCTACGAACTCGAACGGCATTCTTCGCATCCCATTGCCAAAGCCGTAGTGCATCAAATAGAGCAGGATACGCCTATCGTCTCCCCCATCCTGCTTACCGAAATACACGAAACCAAAGGCCGAGGCATGCAAGGCATCGATGCCGCTGGAAACACATGGCAGGTAGGTTCATTTGCGCTATTGAACCCTGAAGACAGCGCCTTGGCCCAAGATTTACACCTGCTGAAAAATGGCCGATTGGTAGCCGCATTCACCCTAAATGATGCTATCCGACCGCACGCCAAAGCCCTCATCGCATTCCTCAACCAACGCGGAATAACCACCGTGCTCCTCAGTGGCGACAGCCAAGCCAAGTGCGATGCCGTTGCGGCTCAACTTGGCATTCAAGAGGTGTACGCCCATCAATTGCCCGAACAAAAACTGGATCGTATTCAGCAATGGGCCTCCACCGAACCCACTGCCATGGTGGGCGATGGCATCAACGATGCACCTGCACTCACCCGCGCCACCGTGGGCATTTCCGTAAGCAGCGCTAGCCAAATTGCCATCAATGCCGCCAATGTTATTGTGATGGATAATGGCGGCCTTGCCAAACTGCAAGAAGCGTTTTTGCTAGGTCACCACACGGTGCTCACCATCAAACAAAATCTCTTTTGGGCTTTTGCCTACAATATCATCGCTATCCCATTAGCGGCATTTGGCTTCCTCAATCCCATGGTAGCTGCATTCTCAATGTCGCTGTCTGATGTGGTGGTTATTGGCAACGCCATCCGATTCAAGTTTAAGAAATTGAATTAAGGGGTTAAAACAAAAAACCCTAACGCTTTGCAGGGTCAGGGTTTTAGTGGAGAATATCGGAGTCGAACCGATGACCTCTTGCATGCCATGCAAGCGCTCTAGCCAGCTGAGCTAATCCCCCATTGTTTTTTAGAACGGGGCGTAAAAGTAAATAAATCCTTCAACCGACAATAAAAAAAGGGCGAAGCCAAACGGCCTCGCCCTCATTTATTTTCACCCTACGTTTAGTGGGCTACTGCAAACTTGCGTGTGATGCTAAATGCACCCGCTTGCTCAGTCATAGTCAGCATGTAGTACCCTTCGCTCAAGCCTGCTGCGGCCAAAGCCACATTGCTTTTGCCTACGGGCAATACTATTGCCTCAGAAGTAATCACACGGCCTGCCAAATCAACAATCGACATGGTAACCGTGTAATTCTGCTCAAAGTTCACAGTCAACGAACCGTTGTCGGCCATCGGGCTTGGATACACACCGCTCACTAAGGCATCAAAATTCACTTCTGCTACTCCAGTAGAAATCAATTCGTCAGCCACCACAATTTGGATATCATCCACCGATGGTGCATCCGCGCCAATAGCAACTACCGCAGGCACTGTGGTGTAGTTGATAAGCTCGGTGTACACTTGGTAGGTGCCATAAGCCAAATTATCAAATCCAAACGCGCCATTCACATCCGTGTAGGTATAGCCTATCGCATTGCCACCCATATCAAACAGCATCACAGTAATCCCTACCAATGGGTCGCCTTCATCGGCCAGTTTGTTCGCTCCTTCGGTCACATTTCCGCCAACAAAACCGGGACCACCAGGGTTGCTGCCCGTAATCAACGTAATGTCATACTGCACAGCTGGCATCACCTCAGTCACCACTAGCTCTTGGGCATAATTCCAGAAGGTAGAGTTGCCGTAGTAAGTAGGCAATTGGCTATCGTAATACGCGCTGTTGGGCGTTGTAGCAGCTTTCACAAGGTATTCCCCACAGGGCACCATTGGGAAATAATAGAATCCACCAGAGTCAATCATTGTAGATTGCACCTCAGTAAGTTGGTTGGTGTTGGCATCAAAAGAGATAAGGAACACCTCGGCCACATCAATCGGCTGGTTCACATTTCCAGCAAATACTTGACCCGAAAGCCATCCAAAGCAGCTGTCTTGCGATACATAGATGGTAATGCATTGTGTGTCGGTGCAATTGCCAGTAGATATAGTCAAGCAAACCGTATGAATTCCGTCCGTAAAGCCTGGAACATATAAACTAACTCCAACCCCTTGGTTTTCCACACTATCAATACTCCATGCATACGAAACACTCGGGTCTACGGTATACGCATCAAAGGTGTACCCAATTGGAGTCATACCCGAGTTGCTAAAGCCAGCAGTACATCCACCGCCATTGCCACCATTTAATGCAATAGTATCGCAATACGAATCTTGGCAGCCATTAGGCCCATACACAGTCAAACAAGCCCAATACCACGATTCATTCAAACCATACGAATGCGAAGTTGTCGACCCGCCACCAGAGTTCCCATCACCAAAATCCCACACATATTGGTTCGCATTGTTCGACATATCAGCAGAGAAAATCACCAATCCACTATCCGAAGGCAAGACAGAATAAACAAAACTTGCCATGCAACTATCGCCACCACCCGAATTATCGACTACAGTAATAGGTGCACAAAACATATCTGTACAGCCTTGGCCATCATCCACCGTCAAACACACCTCGTAGCTTCCAGCATTCGGAAACACCAAAGTTGGGTTCATCGAATCAGACACGGTAGTCAAAAATCCACCACCCTGCATTGTCCATGTGAAAGAACTTGTGTTTTGGTTCTGTCCAGAATAGGTAAATAGAGTATTCTCTCCAGCAATCACAGCTCCATTTGGAGTGCTACTATAATAGAAGTACGCATCGCAAGCCGCATTCTGTCCCACATATATAGTATCGCAAGCAGTAGCCGTGCAACCATTGGCATCCGCAGTTACCACACAAATTCCATATGCTCCGTCTTCCAAAAACTGGTAAGATACGGAAGGGTAAGGCTGCTCAGTTCCATCGGGCATATACCATTGATAGGTAACCGCATTACAGTTAGATGTTGTAGCAAAAGTGTAAACCCCATTAGGGTCAACACTCTGAACCAAATCCACAACGCAGTTGCACCCACCATTCAGAGCACACGTCAATGCGAAATCAACCGTTACAGTATTCAATGTGCCCTGCTGATTGGGTACAGTTTCGCTTTGAACACTTGGCACGTTTTGGCAGTACTCATAGATTCCAACATCAAACGTCTGGTTAGGTCCAATCAACGAACCGTTTACAACCGTAATAGAATACCACCCATTCGCGATAGTATATCCGCAAGAAGAATCGGCAATAGCAGGGTTGGTTCCACTGGTATAGCTTGCACACACAAGCTGTCCCTCCACGGCACCACCATTCACATCCAACACATATCCTGTAATCAAAAGGTCATTGGGATCTGGCTGTGCCCAAAGACTTACTAATCCGGTGAGGACTAGCGCAAAAGTTAAAATGATTGTTTTCATGGCTTATAGTTTTAAGTTCGGGTCAAAGGTGAAACTGTTTCGAATGTAGAGAAAACCATTCTATCCATATTCTTACATGGCCAATCCACATAATTCCAAAAAACCGGTCATTATACTGTAAAATATGGGAAAATAATCTTACTTGAATAAATGTGTGTATTCTGAGCCAATCCAAGTATTTTAATGGGGAAACAACATTCAACCAGAACATCCGCTAGCCAATGCTGGCGGTCAATCCAAGAATGCCCAACGCACTCCAAACTTCCAACCCAAATCATTAGCTGGATAGCTAGGCGCATTGTAATACCGATAACCCAGCAATCCTGCATTCCAATGTTCTATCTTAAAAAACGCTTGGAAAGTCTTAATCCTAAGATTCAAAAACACATCCATAAAAGGATAATTACCCACCTGCTTAGTATTCTGCAAATGAAATGCTGAAAGCGCTGGATTATAGGCATTCGCATAATATGCGGTTGCATAGTTGGCCTCAAACCCAAGTTGAAGACGAAGTTTTCGTTTAAACAAACTAGTCTGGTAGTAAATCATCCCTCTTCCAAGCGCCATCGGCACGCGAATATCATCACCGCTAAGCTTAAACTGAACTGCAGCATCCACATGCACATGAAACCATCGAATGGCCACATGTTCCTTTGCTCGTAACACCACCAATTGATTCACATCTGGACTCTGAAACGGCAACCTATCCGTTCCAAAAAGCACTAAATTCTGCATCAAATGATAACGAAACTCAACCTGAAGTCTTAACTTATCTTGCCTAAAAGTGAGCCCCGTACTTAAATGGTTCGTCTTTGCAACTGAATTGGAAATGGTGAAATGATTACTCACATAATGCTCCATCATGTAATCTGGTCGATAAACATGATAGAAAACATCCGCCTTCATTTGCATCTTCTTCACTTGAAAACTCAATCCGCCCTCCACACGGTTGTCAGCGATATTGTGTCCAAGTAACATGAATCGGTTTCCCGCCCACCAATTAAGCGTACCTAATATTTTACCTTCCGCAGCAAAATCCAAAAACACATTATGAATCGCGTTGTGGATAGAATCGTAATTCACTTGGTTATAGCTATGGCCTATCCCAGCCGTCAAACTCTTCAAGCTTCCCGAATTTGCCCTATGAGAAGAATCATTAGCCAATAGTTTCAGCTGAATCAAATTATTCACACCCAATAAATAGGTAGAATCATAAGTAACTACGCTGTCAAGCAATATCTGCTCATAAAATCCCCCTGAGACAGGGACATCCTTGTACATCTGTGAATATCTATCAATCGAGAACGCGTGAGCCAACACCGGAATAAACCGTTTAGAGTACCTAACGCTATCCCTTCCAACTATTCGAGCCAAAGAAAATTCATGATTAAGCCCAATGTCAAACCCTACCTTTCTATTACTAGCATTCGTAAGTTTTGTTGGGATAAATGCTCTACCAGAAATCAAATTCTCTTCAAAAACAGAATCATTTGCAATTCCGCCATTCTCTTCTGTATCCAAATCCTGCCAATCAAAAATGAAGTGTCCGCGATAGCGTTCATCCCTACTTCTAAAGGAAGCATAAACAGACAAATCAGTCACCTTATTCAATTGCTTGGCATAAAATCCAGTAGAGTTGATTCTTCCAAAATGGAATCCCACATTCAAAAATGAACCAAAAGCACGGGTAAAATCAGCATTCAACTGATTCTCAGCATTCACACCATTTACATAATACACATTGGAAAACGCCTTATCTGAAAGAAGCAGTCTTCGTTGAGAAACATCCTTGAAATAAAGCCCTCGGGCATCTGAAAATCGAAATCCAAATGGACGATTAGAATTATATAACACCTGATGATTTGCAGAACCTATGTTCCCCAAATCATTCCTAACTGGCGACAACCCCAAATAGGGATAATAATCATGCAATTGAAACAAGTTATTGACTTGCCTATCCTCCTCAGTATACCTAGAAAAGTTCCCGAACTCAACACTATACGCCTTTAGGGAATCTGAAAATGTGAACGACAAAGTGTCCTTCTTCAACTGCGCTAAAGCGCCATCAGCACTTAAAAGCACCAAACATATACTGCTGAAGAGAGAGAGAAATCTAAACCTCAAGAAATGAAAGGTGTAAAAACAAAAAAACCCCGACCAAATAATGGTCGGGGTTAAAAATAAATTAAGGCAACGACATACTCTCCCACATGTTACTGTAGTACCATCTGCGCTGGTGGGCTTAACTTCTCTGTTCGGAAAGGGAAGAGGTGAACCCCACCGCCATAGTCACCTTAAAGCTTTAAATCAACCGAAGTTGATTTTGACAATGAGGGAAGAAGATACCTAGTAATTATTATCAACATAGTTTGTAAAAGCTTACGGGTAATTAGTATTGCTCGGCTTTGACATTACTGCCTTTACACCTGCAACCTATCAACGTCATCGTCTCTAACGACCCTTAAAAGAAATCTAATCTTGAGGCGAGTTTCGTGCTTAGATGCTTTCAGCGCTTATCTCATCCAGACATAGCTACCCTGCGATGCAGCTGGCGCCACAACAGGTACACTAGAGGTCTGTCCATCCCGGTCCTCTCGTACTAAGGATAGGTCCTCTCAAATTTCTAACGCCCACAGTAGATAGAGACCGAACTGTCTCACGACGTTCTGAACCCAGCTCGCGTGCCACTTTAATGGGCGAACAGCCCAACCCTTGGGACCTGCTCCAGCCCCAGGATGTGACGAGCCGACATCGAGGTGCCAAACCTCCCCGTCGATATGAGCTCTTGGGGGAGATCAGCCTGTTATCCCCGGCGTACCTTTTATCCTTTGAGCGATGGCCCTTCCATGCGGAACCACCGGATCACTATATCCGTCTTTCGACCCTGCTCGACTTGTAGGTCTCACAGTCAAGCACCCTTATGCTATTACACTCTACGTACGGTTGCCAAGCGTACTGAGGGTACCTTTGAAAGCCTCCGTTACTCTTTTGGAGGCGACCACCCCAGTCAAACTACCCACCAAACAATGTCCTTCGCAAGCGAAGTTAGACTCCAGATATTTAAAGGGTGGTATTTCAAGGACGACTCCACCATTCCTAGCGAAACAGCTTCGTAGTCTCCCACCTATCCTACACATCAAATACCCAAAGTCAATGTTAAGCTATAGTAAAGGTGCACGGGGTCTTTTCGTCCCACTGCGGGTAACCGGCATCTTCACCGATACTACAATTTCACCGAGCTCATGGCTGAGACAGTGCCCAGATCGTTACACCATTCGTGCAGGTCGGAACTTACCCGACAAGGAATTTCGCTACCTTAGGACCGTTATAGTTACGGCCGCCGTTTACTGGGGCTT
>Ga0247837_1006340_pt1 | contig 16741 bp, 15 predicted proteins | sample LaCtaG_2_FD_187115 | JGI IMG/M metagenome (GOLD analysis project Ga0247837, IMG submission 187115) | Freshwater microbial communities from meromictic Lake La Cruz, Castile-La Mancha, Spain - LaCruzMarch2015_14.5m | ecosystem: Environmental > Aquatic > Freshwater > Lake | place: Spain: Castile-La...
CGCTGGGTCATGCGGTAGTGTTTCATGCCCTTCTACATGGCTCATGAATGCACCCGGCGAAAGCCTCCCCTGGGGAAATGAGGTTTCCAGAGGTGCCCTGAAGTGAAATCAGAACTCTTTGCCATTCGCCCTGCCCTGCGGTTGAATGCTTCATCGGGTACGGCTGTCGAAGGCCGCACCTCATCCCCGCCATGAAACGCCGACTTTTCCTCGCCAGCCTCGCCACCACCTCACTCCTTCGTGCAGAGGATCCCACGCCTACCGCTGAAGAAATCTTGATTCTGGTGCGCAAGAGCTACGCGCTACAAGACCACCGGATGACCGGACGCCTGCGTGATGATGCGACAGGGCGCGAAGAACCGCTGGAACTGACGCTCAGTAGGACAGTCATGCGCTTTCGCTTTTCCAATTCACCGCCAGAGATCGTCCACCTCGACCTAACCACCATACCTGCAACACTCTGGCAGGTGAAGCCCGGTGGCAGTGTCCAGGTGCCGATCCAGAACGCAGGCGACTCTGTGCGGGGCATGGACTTCAATTACGAGGACTTGTCACAGCGCTTCCTTTACTGGAAAAATGTGAAGCTGATGGACGCCAATGCCCGCCTCACCGCAGCGCGCATCAAATGCTGGCACATCCGCGCGACCGCACCGGACCAGAAGGGACCGTACTACACCGTGGACCTGTGGGTACATCAGGACAGCGGCGGTGTCGCGAAGATGGAAGCCTACAATCTGAAAAGCACCCTAGTGAAGCGCTTCCAGGTCATCAAGATGCAGAAAGAAGGGGAGGCCAGCGTGCTCAAGGAGATGAAAGTTGAGTCCTTTAACGTCATCAACGGTGACATCAAAGGCCGCACCTATATGACCATGGACAAGCCAGAAAAGCAGTAAGCCGGACCGCAGGCCAAAAAAAGTCCCCGCTGACGCACACTTTAGCCTTGTCGCCGTCGTTTGAGAAACTCACACTTGCCACTGCCCACCACCTGTCATGAAAGCGCGCCAAATTCTCCTCCTCACGCTCGCCCTGTCGCTGAGCCTCCCCGCCCTCGCCCCTGCTGAGTTGCGCAAATGGACAAACGCCTCCGGTGCCTCCATCGAAGCAGAGATGATCTCCGTAGACACCACCGCACTGACCATCACCATCAAGCGCGCAGACGGGCAGACCTTCACAATCCCCATCAGTTCCCTTAGCGCCGAGGACAAAGCCTTCGCCGCTGCTGAATGGAAAAAGATGCAAGCCATGCCTGCTGCCACGCCCGCACCTTCCGTCACTACTGCAGCAAAGCCTGCGGCGGCAGCCACTGCCAAGCCCGCGCCGCCCCGACCCGCCATCGTCATTACCCCGGCGAGCAAGTTTAAAGTCCCAAATAACGCGGACTACCTGCGCGCCGTGCTGAAGACACGTCCGCGCCTCATACACGGCGCGGCGGGTTGGGCTTATCTGAAGGGACTCCCGGCCACTGACCCCGTGGCAGCAAAGATGCTCGCAAACCTCAAGGCAGGTGCGGAAAAACTGCTTGAGGCACCAGAGTTGACCCGCATCTTCGGTGAGCAGCGCGGTACCGTCACCCCAGGGTCCAAGGCAATGTTCCGCATGGCCACGCTTGGCCTGCTAAAGCAGGTGGATGGCGACCCGCGCTGGGCAGAGCGCGGCGTGCGTGAGATGATCGCCATCACCGATCCGGCCACTTTTCAAAATTGGTACGTGGACGAGCCAACCGTCATCGCCGACTTTCTTATCGCCGCTAGTCTCGGCTACGACCATTTCAGGGACGGAATGACTGAAAAGCAGGCCACCGACTGCCGCACCTACATGATCGAAAAAGGCATCGGTGCGCTCGTCGCCCACATCAGCGGCGACCCCGTGCCGGAGAGCGCCAAGGGCAAGGCCGCAGGTGCCGCCGACACGAAATCAAAGGGCAACCCCAAGGCCGCACCGAAGAAGACCGAGGAGAAAGACCCCGATGCCGAACACATGGCGATGGCCTCTGCGCTCATTCTCGCAGGCATCTGCCTCGTGGATGAAGACCCCAGCGCCGCCAAATCCGCCGTGGACGCCGCAGGCAAGGTCTTTGGCAAAGGCATGCTCCAGTTCGCACCCGCCGGTATCTGGCCGGAGGGCATGGAGCAGGGAGAGCAAGTGCTCGACTACGCCATCATGGTCATGCAGACATTGAAGGCCAATGCGGGCAACGACCTCGGCTTCAGCCTCCTGGAGGGTCTCCCCCAGGCCGCCCTGGCACGCTTGCATCTCGTCGGTCCCTCCGGTCAGTTGTTTAACTACGGCGATGCCACTGCCACCGCGCTCACCCGCCCCTGGGTCAGCACCTGGCTGGCTGGCGTGCATGGGAATATGGGCATCAAAGCCCAGACCGCTGGCACGCCTCCCAGTGCCGACAACGCCTTCCTGGGACTGGCCGCCAACTACATGTACTACAATCCCCATGCCGCAGGAGACGGCACGCCGGACTCAATGGATTATGCCTTACCCGGTGGGGTCGTAGCCGCGCTGCGTTCCTCTTGGGACAAGGGTGCCTACTATGTGGCGATGAAAGGCGGCAACAACGAGATACCTACCGCCCAGCTCGATCTCGGCACTTTCATCTTGGACGCCGCAGGTAAGCGCTGGGGCATCGAGCTCGGCGCAGAGTCCGACCGCGCGCCAGGCTTCAATCCCGACGCCCCGGACCGCACCAAGCGCTATGCACTCTATGTCGAGGGCACACCGGGGCAGAACACCCTGCGCATCGGCACCAACCAGGAACTCGATGCCAAGGCTGCTGTCCTCCTCGGTCACTCCACACCCGAACTGGGGCTGGCCGCTGTGGACATCAGCAAAGCCTACTCAAAGACCGTGAAGGACGCCTACCGCGGAGCCATGATCGTGCGTGGAGCCAAGCCCTATATCGTCATGCAGGATGACATGATCCTGAAAAACACCACTACCGTCACCTGGGCCATGCACACCCGCGCCACCGTCGCCGTGGATGGCGCGAAGGCCACGCTTACCGATCAAAACCAGATACTCCACGCCGTGCTGCTTTCTCCCGCAGGTGCCACCTTTACCACCGAAGACCCGCCGGAGCCGCCGAGCGAGCAGATGAAGAAGCTCACTGGCATCCACGTCCTCAAAGTCAGCCTGGCCGAGGTCAAAGGTCCGCAGACCATCGCCATCGCCTTTGCCGTGACCGACCCACCTCCAGCCCACACGGTAAAGCCCATCACCGAATGGATGCCGAAGAGGTGAGCCGCTGACTGAGTCCGCAAATTCAGGAGGGAAGGGGACTGTAACCGATCCGGCTGCTCACTCAACCCACATACTGGGTGATGAAGCCTTCATTCCCCTCGGCATCGCGGTAGCGCCCGAGCACGATCGGCTCGCCTTTCCTCTGCATCGGCATTTCCAGGATGGTACCCCCGGCCTTCTGTATCCGCTCCACCGCCTCCAGCACATCCTCATATTGCAGGCTCAGGCCAGTCGGATTCACCGAGCCGTCATGTCCACCATGCAGAGCCAGGATGGCATCCCCCACACGCAACTCTGACCAGTATTCGCTGACGAAGACTTCCTGGAAACCCAGCGCGGCGGTGTAAAAACGAACTGCACGCCGCATGTCGGCGGCCAGGAGCATGAATTTTACTTTCTCAGGGCGCATGGTGTGGCATGACACACCACGCCCTCTCGAATGCAAGCCGATCCTCCAGTCCTCGTCGTCTGCGCTGTCATTCAGCGCGCAGGGTTGATCTTCCTAGCCCGGCGACCGCCCGGCAAACGCCTGGCAGATTTGTGGGAGTTCCCAGGTGGCAAAATCGAGCCAGGGGAGCTGCCTGCCGAGGCACTCCATCGCGAACTGGCGGAGGAGCTTGGCTGCCAGGTGGTCATCACCCAAGCAGGCCCGCCAGTGCTTCACGCCTATCCCTGGGGCACCATCCTACTGCACCCATTCCTTTGTCATCTGGCCCCGGGTAGCCCAGAGCCGCAGCCCCATGAGCACAGCACCCTAACCTGGGTGCGGCTGGAAGCACTGACCGACTACGACCTCGCACCGGCAGATGTTCCCATCGTGATGTGGATGCGCAGCCTCCCCTGACATAAACGTGAACGGGATCGAAATACCGTAGCCTGCCTCAAGCCGACAGAATGTAGGGCGGAAACGTCACCACGATGGCATTGCCGATGCGCCGAGATGGGGAAAGAAGACGAATAGGCTTTTAAAGCAGAATATTTTTACTGTAATTTATTGATTTTATCAAAATTTCATGACAAATTCCTGACAATTACAAAAAAATATGCACACCCCCTCACCGCTCGTCAGCCCTGAGATGGCCTTCGCCAGTTTCGATCTCGTGAGCTTCGGCCAAGTAGATGTGCCTGTTCACCCATTGCGCTTCGGCTTCCAGGTGGACATCATCCCAGCGCTGTCACCACCACAAGTTCTTTTCGGACTGGTGACACGCGGGCGCGATGCTGACAGCCGGGCAAAGACCCACGGTTTCGCCGTCCGTCTGGACCTGACCACGGGGGAGGTGTGGGATGTGCTCAATGACAGCGGGTTGATGGGTTGGTTGGATGAGCCAGAGAAATTCCACGTACGTTTCACCGACGAGGAACCGATGTTGTTAAGCTGGCAGGTCGAGCACTTGGGCACCGCCCTCATCCCGCGACTGCACATCGGCGGCGATGAATGGCTCTACCCCGCGCTGCCCTACGCCGAGAACATGGTCATGGACACCATCGCCGGAGGTGCCGGGGATAAAGGCAGCACCCTGACCGCCTTCCTGCACCCCGCCTTGTGGCGCGAATCCCTGTAAAGCGATCCCGCTTGCAGGACCAACTCGTTCACACACAGAGTTGCAAAGCCATCCTCCCCGGCTACCGCCTGTAGATGCTCCAGTCTCCAGAAAGTCGCATCCTCGTCACCGGCGGAGCCGGATTCATCGGCAGCGCACTCGTATGGGAACTCAACCAGCGGGGCTATGAAAACATCATCGTCTGTGACCGGCTCAGCACCGATGAAAAATGGAAGAACCTCGTGCCTCTCCGTTACCACGATTACCTCGACGGCGGCGACCTGGAACAGCGCCTGCGCACCGCTCCGGACTCTCTCGGTAAGTTTGACCTCATTCTCCATCTCGGAGCCTGCTCCGCCACCACGGAAAAAGACACCGACTACCTGATGCGGAACAATTACGAGTTCACCAAAATCCTGTGTGAGTGGGCACTAGCCACAGGCAGCCGTTTTGTCTATGCCTCCTCCGCTGCGACCTATGGCGACGGTGCCCTGGGAATGGACGACCGCTTGGCTGACCTGCACAAGCTGCGTCCGCTGAACATGTACGGCTACTCGAAGCATCTTTTTGATCTGCACGCCCAGCGCACCGGGATGCTGCATCGCATCGTCGGACTAAAATACTTTAACGTCTATGGCCCCAACGAAGACCACAAGGAGGACATGCGCAGCGTGGTCCACAAGGCCTACGGCCAGATTCTGGCCACGAACAAGGTGCAGCTTTTTAAATCCCACCGACCCGACTTCAAGGACGGCGAGCAGATGCGCGATTTCCTTTATGTGAAAGATGCCATCAAAATGACCCTCCACCTAGCCATGCAGCCCCTCGCCGCTGGTCTCTACAATCTCGGCTCCGGCGTTGCCCACACCTGGGTGCAGCTCACCCAGGCAATCTATGCCGCCCTGGGCCGCGAGCCAGTCATCGAGTTTGTGGACATGCCAGCACAGCTCCAGCCAAAGTACCAATACTACACCTGCGCCGACATTACCAAGCTCCGCGAATCAGGCTACGATGTCCCCTTATTCCCGCTGGCGGAGGCTGTGCGCGACTACGTACAGGGCTACCTCGTCAGCAACAAGAGGCTGGGGGACGAATAGCTGCACCAGGGCACAAAGACGCAGTCCGCCCCGCTGTGCCCTAGGCTGCAACCGCGCTTCTTTCAAATCTGTGGAGTGATTCCTGCTGGCACCTAGCACAGTTGCCGCCATGATGGCGGTCATGGCTGTGCGCAAAGAAGTCCCCCTCTCGCTTCGATCATTCCTAATCCTCGTGGTCCTCGCCATCGGACTAGGCTCGTTTTACCGCTTCCCTGGGCTGGAGCGGCGGCCCATGCACACGGACGAGGCCATCCTGGGGATGAAGCTGGGGGAGTTCTGGCAATCGGGGCATTTTCAATACGACCCGAAGGACTACCACGGCCCGGCGCTGCACCAGGTGAGCTGGATGTGGGGGCACCTCGCAGGCTGGGGTGATCCGCAATCCTGGACAGAGGCGGACCTGCGCCTCGTGGCCGTGCTGTGCGGCATGGGCGTGCTGCTGGTGACGCTGCTGTTCACTGATGCGCTGGGGCGCACCGGCACCGGGCTGGCCATGCTGCTGACGGCGGTCTCCCCGATGATGGTGTTTTACAGCCGCTACTTCATCATGGAGATGCTGCTGGTGCTGCTGGTGGCGCTGAGCCTTGCCTGTTTCTGGCGCTACGCTCAGGGCGGCACGCGCCTGTGGCTGCTGCTGGGCGGCTGCGCGGCGGGCTTTCAACATGCCACAAAGGAGACCTTCATCCTGAACCTGGGCGCGGCCCTCTGTGGCTGGGTGGCCGCGCGTGTGCTGGTCGGGCGGTTTGAGCCGCGCAAGGGCACCAGTTTCAGCATCGGCCCGGCGCGCAAAAAGGGCCGCCCGGCGCAGCCCTGGCTGTGGGTGGTGGTGCCCGCCATCTTCATCTCCGTCGCGGCCTACTCCGGCTGGTTCCGCGACTGGCAGGCGGTAAAGGACAGCGCGCTGACCTATGCGAGCTACCTGGAGCGCAGCGGCGGCAGCGGGCATGAGAAGCCCTGGCACTATTACCTGACGCTCATCTTCTGGAGAAAGGACACTCTGGTGTGGAGTGAGGCGATGATCGGTGGCCTCGCCATCCTGGGCATGGCTTACTCCCTCCTGGGCCAGTTCAAGAACACCGCGCGCCATGCGTTTCTGGTCTTCCTCACCGTCTATGCGCTGGCCCTGTTCACGGTGTACTCCCTGCTCGGCTACAAGACGCCCTGGTCCATCCTCTCCGCCCAGCACGCGCTGATCCTGCTGGCTGGCGTGGGCGGCGGGGCGGTCTGGCAGGCAGCGTCCGGGCGCTTCCTGCGCCTCGTCTGCCAGGTGCTCATCGCCGCCGGTCTCTACCATCTCTGCTCCCAGTCCATGCGCCTGACAGGCACCAATGCGAACCCGCAGTTGGAATACTCCGCCGACCCGCGCAACCCCTACGTCTATTCGCACACGCAGAAGAGCCTGTTGAAGCTCCTGGAGGAAGTCCGCGCCTATGCCGCCAGCAAGGGCGGCCAGACCAGCCTACAGGTCATCAGCCAGGACTCCGGCTGGCCGCTTCCGTGGTACTGGCGGGGCTGGAAGCGCGCCGGTTTCCAGGACCAGGCACCGACGAAGCTGGATGCGGACATCATTGTCGTGGATGGCGAGCATGTCGAGCAGGTCAAGGCGCTCATCAACCCCGGCGACTACACCGAACAGTATCCCTACGGCCTGCGCCCCGGCATCCTGCTCAGCCTCTTTGTGAAGAAAGAGAAAGCCCCTGAGCCGCAGCCTGTGGCCCCAGTGATCCAGCCCGCAGCCGCACCTGTTCCGCTGCCGGACAGCCTCACCACGCCGATGCCCCTGCCCGGCACTCTGTCCACCCCGCCGCCCGCCTTTTCTCCGACCCTGCCCGCGCTGCCGGGTGCCCCGGCCCCCACGCCGCCGCCATGACCCCGCAGCATCGGTTTGAACGGCATGCGATGGCGACCACCTTCGAGGTCATCATCGCCCAGGAGGATGCGGACGCCCTCTATGCCGCGCAGGCCGCCGATGCCGTCTTCACCGAGATCGCGCGGCTGGAGGATGAGCTCAGCCGCTTCCGCCCCGGCAGCGACATCTGGCGATTGAACCAGCTCGGTGCCGGGGAGAGCCTGGCCCTCTCCCTCGCCGCCTGGGACTGTCTGTCGCTGGCAAAGGCCGTGCATGAGGAGACTGCGGGCGCGTTTGACATCACCATCGGCCCGCTCATGCAGCTCTGGCGCGCGGAGGATGGCAGCCTGCGCCAGCCCGAGGCCGGGGTGCTGGACCTGGCCCGCCGCAGCATTGGCAGCCAGCTTTTCGACCTGGATGAAGGCAGCGGCCAGGTCACGGTGCGTGCTGAGCAAATGGTCTTCGACCTCGGTGCCGTGGGGAAGGGCTACGCGCTGGATCAGGCCGCCGCCATCCTCCAGGAGTGGGGCATCACGCGCGCCTTTCTCAATGCCGGGGACAGCACCCTGCTCGCGCTCGGCAGCCCGCCGGAGGAGGAGGCATGGACGGTGACGCTGGCCGAAGGCGCGCAGACCCTGCCCCTGCGCGACCGCGCCCTCAGCGGCAGCGGCTTCATGGTCAAAGGCGCGCACATCATGAACCCGCGCACGCTCCAGCCCGTGCCCGTTCAGGAAAGGCGCAGCTACGCGCTCGCCCCCACCGCCGCGCTCTCCGACGCGCTCTCCACCGCCTTCATGATCATGCAGCCCGACGAGATCACCGCGCTCTGCGCCAGGTATGCGGAGGTGGATTGGCGGGTGGTTTGACAGTAGAAAACAAAACTCCCGCCCACGACAACTGCGCGGGCGGGAGCTGGGTGAGTGGGGGAAGGGCGGTTACTTCGCGGCTTTCTTCAAGACCTTCTCCAGAGTGCTGGTAAATTCACCTGCGGAGGTGCTGCCGACCTGGTTGCCCAGATCCTTGCCATCGGCGGAGACGAACTGGACGTGCGGGATGCCTTCGACTTTGTAGCTCTTGGCGGGGGCACCGTTGACCTCTTCATCCACGTCCAGATAGGCCCAGACGAACTTGTCATGCAGCGCGGTGACCTCCTTGCTGGGGTACACTTCCTTCTTCATGGTCTGGCACGGGCCGCACCAGGAGGCGGAAAAGACGATGATGGCGGGCTTGCCTTCTTTCTTGGCGGTTTCCAGGGCGGCCTTGTAGTCGGTGCCGAATTTCGGGCTGCCGGTGGGGAAGTCGCTGGCCATCACAGGAAGGATGAGCGCGGCGGCGAGGAGGGTGAGGATGCGTTTCATTGTATTTGGGTTTCTCAGGATGAGACAGGTTTAAGACGCGGCTGACAGCAGGTTATTCCAACTGCAAACGCGCCAGCGTGCCATAAAGGCTGCCGGCCTTGCTGAGAAGCTCCTCATGCGTGCCGCGTTCAACAATGGTGCCGCCGGACAAGACCAGAATCTGATCACAACGCCGCACCGTGGACAGGCGGTGCGCGATGATGATGGAAGTGCGGTTCTCCATCAGCTTGTCCAGCGCGTCCTGCACCAGCCGCTCGCTCTCCGCATCCAGGCTGCTCGTCGCCTCATCCAGGATCAAAATGGCCGGGTCCGCCAGGATGGCGCGCGCAATGGCGATGCGCTGTCTCTGCCCGCCGGAGAGCTGCGTGCCGCGCTCTCCCACCAGCGTTTCATAGCCTTCGGGCATCTGCTCGATGAACTGATGGGCGTTGGCCTTCTTCGCGGCCTCGATGATCTCCTCCTGGGTGGCCTCCGGCTTCCCGTAGGCGATGTTTTCCCGGATGCTACCGCCGAACAGCAGCACCTCCTGCGGCACCAGGGCGAGGTTCCGGCGCAGCGTGGGCAGCGCCATCTCGCGCGTGGGCTGGCCGTCAATGCGTATCTCGCCCTCTGTCGGCTCATAAAACCGGAACAGCAGGGAGACGGTCGTCGTCTTGCCCGATCCGCTCGGCCCCACCAGGGCGATGCGCTGGCCCGCCTGCGCCTTCAGGGAAAAGTCCCGCAACACTACTGCCTCCGGCCGTGTCGGGTAGGCAAAGCGGATGTCCTGCATCTCGATCTCCCCGCGGAAGCGCACACGCGGCGCGTCTGCCGCCTCCGGCTCCACCGGCTCCTGCAATATCTCACGCACCCGGTCCGTGGCACCGAGCGTGCGCTGGATCTGCGTGATCAGCTCTGAGAACTGCGCAAACGAGGCAGCTATCAGGCCGCTGAGCGCGGCAAAACGGGACAGCGCCTCCGTCTCGATCTCATGCGTGCTCAGCATCCGCAGCGCCACCCACAGCACCAGGATCAGCGCCACGCTGAAGGAAAAGATGATAAAGGAGATGAAGGCGGCACGTGGCGCGGCGGCGCGGATGGCGGTGTTCAGAAAGGAGCCGAGCTTCTGGTCATAGCGCGCCTTTTCATGCGCCTCATTGGCAAAGGCCTTCACGCTGATGATGCCCTGCAAGCCTTCTTCAACAATCACCTGGGAGGCAGCCAGATCGTCCTGCGCGCGGCGTGTCAGCCTGCGGATGCGCGCGCCAAAGATGGCGATCATCACGATCACCACCGGGATGGTGCCGATCATCACCAGCGCCAGCTTCACGGATATCTGCAGAACCAGGATCAGGCAGCCCATCAGCATCACTGTGTGCCGGATCAGCATCGGGATCGTCACCACCAGCGTCTCCCGCATGGACTCCACATCATTCGCCAAGCGCGATCCCAGCTCCCCCACTCGATGCACGTTCAGCGTCGCCATCGGCAGCCGGATGATGCGGCTGAAGGTGTCCATGCGCAGCGTCGCCAGCGCGCGCTCGGAGGCCTTGGCAAACAGCATGATGCGCCAGAAGGCGATGAAAGCCTGCACCGCCACGATGCCGACCATCAGCCAAATGGTGCTGCCCAGCTCTGCCATCCACTCCGGCCCCCGTGCGCCGCCCAGCCCCTTCCCCGCCAGACCAGCCAACAGATTGATGAAGCACAGCGTCAGCCCCGCTGTGAGGGTCAGCGCCAGCAGCGCCGGGATGAAGACGCCATAGTGCGGGCGCAGGTAGTGCAGAAAGAACGCGGCGTCCCGCCAGGCGGTGCGGTCCCAGATTTTTTTGGAGGGTGGGGCTTCGGGCATTGAGATGGGCGACAGTGGCAGGGCAGCGCAGCATGGCAAGCAGTGGCGCGTGCAAACACACGGCAGATGAGGTAGGGCGGGCTGTCCTCAGCCCGCCGCCGTTGGGCCGAACGACAGGCGCATATCCTCAAAGGTGATCGAAGCTCTCGTGGCCTTCGACGACGGCGCTTGGAGGACCAAGCGCCCTACCCGACCAAGCGCACGACCTGGGTACTAATACAGCTCCACTGGGGACCGCTTCCCGTCCTCCACGCTCAGCATCTTCGCGCGCTCCTCTCCCAGCGTGGCCACGCGGAGGTTCCAGATGTCCTGGTTGATCTCCGTGAAGCGCTCCAGGCTGAACTTGTCCGGCCGCACCAGGCGCTTCTTGGTTTTCTCGATGCGCACCAGCGCGTCATGCAGGACCGGGCGCTCCACGCCCTCCAGGTGCTGCCGCGCCAGCTCCACCATCTCCAGGCGGTGACAGATCATCACCACGTCATTGCCCGCGCGCACGGCCTCCTGGATCGCCTGCTCAAAGGTCACCTCATTGAGGATGGCCCCCATGTCCAGGTCATCGGTCATCGCCAGTCCCTCGAAGCCGAGCTGGTCGCGCAGCAGCTTCGTGCAGATGTTGTGGCTCAGGCTGGCGGGCCAGCGTCCGCGGCCGGGATCGTAGGCGGTGTAGTTGCTGTGGCAGGTCATCACGCTGTCAATCTCCGGCAGCAGCGCGGTGTAGGGCATCAGCTCGCTCATCTCCATCTCGCTGCGGCTCTTGGTGATGACGGGCAGGAACTCATGCGGGTCACACTCCGCCGGGCCGTAGCCGGGGAAATGCTTCGCGCAGCTCAGGACGCCCTCCCTGCGCATGGCCCGGTTGAAGGTGCCCGCGTTGTCAATCACCTGCTGCGTGTCCCTGCCCCAGCAGCGGCCTTTCAGCGAGTTGTCCGCCGCGTCGTCATAGGAGATGTCCAGCACCGGGCACAGATCCAGATTGAATCCGAACAAGCGCAAAAGCTGCCCGGTTAGCTTGCCGTGCTGCCTGATCAAGCCGACATCCCCTTTGTCGCGAAGCTGCTGCGCATTCGGCGGCTCCTCACCGATCAGGCGCAGGCGGGAGACGCGCCCACCCTCCTGGTCAATGGTGATAAATGGCTCCGTCTCAGAAAGGTCGCGCAGGTCGTCAATGAGCCTCCGCACCTGCTCCGCCGAGACAATGTTGCGGCCAAACAGGATGAAGCCGCCGGGCTGCAGCTTCCGGAAACGAGCGGCGGTTTCAGAGTCGAGAACAGGACCGGGCACGCCGGTGAGGAGAAGCTGGCCGAGGGACATGGGATAAAGGCGGGGATAAAATGGCAGTCATCGTCCAGTGCCCGGCACCAGGGCAGTCGTCAAGCCCCGACCGTAGGCCGGTCATGTGCGGCGCATGGCTTACGCATCAAAAGTAATAGATGCCGATGCTACAGGATTGCCCGGATTTGCAGGATTCACAGGTCTGAAGAAATCCTGTAACTCAGGCCATGATCTACAATCACATTCCCACTTGATGCGTAAACCCTGCGTTCCGCGCACTAAACAACGCAAACACGCTGGTCTGCTCCGCCGAACTGCCCGGCTTCTTCGTGGTCGCCCAGATACTTGGCTTTGCCAACTCCAATGCTGCCGGTTGGTGTCTCCCTCCCACCAACCATGATGACCGGCCTACGCCGACAGCTAAATCACTGCGGCTTCGCGCTATGATAGCCATGTCCGTTAGCGCTCGTTGGTTCGTGGATGGTGGTCATGACTGTTTCCTCGACAGTAGAAGGCGCTCCGCCAAATCTGAAATGACCCACTCCTCAGCAATAAGGCCATCCTCAAAACGTGTGGTGACCATGTCCCGCCACACGACCTCGCGACCACTAGCCGGAAAGCCGTGAAACGCCCCTGTCTGGGTGCCTCGAAAAACTCTCTGCCAAGCTACTCTCCCCCCACCCTCAACAAGAACCTCCACCTCGGCACTCAAGTCAGAGAAAGCACTCTTAAACTTAGCGGCCACGGAGCGAACAAGCTCGCGGCCACCAGTCATGTTGCGCTCGGTCAAATGTGCCGTGTAGTCTTCTGAGAAGAACTCAGAAATGGTGTCAGCCTCCCCTCGGACAAGGGAAAGGTATGCTACATTGGCGTCCCGAATCGTACCTGCGGATGATGTGCTCATTTAGTGTTGTTGGATGGTGATGGACCTGGTTCTCTGGGCTTACGCTTCGAATCAGGCGACGGCGAGCGGGCAGCGGCGATGACACGAGAGATGCCATACGAGCCGTTGCCTGAATACGTTCGCCACTGTTCCGCTTGCAACCTCAAAGTGATCAGTGGGGCCATACGTAAAGCCAAGCAGTTATGAACGCGATAGGAATGACAATAGGTGGGGACAAGCCAAGAAAGTGTTCCAGAGATCGCCAGCCTATGTCCGTGTGAAGTGGCTTCTTGCGCTCCAGCACTTCTCGGGCTGCCTTCAATTTGAAGGTCATTGAAACGGCGCATACCACTGCAATCCAAACTACCGCCGCAAGCGCCACTCCAACCCACGGCACGGCATGAAGTAGCCGCTCAACGGAATCTGCGTGAAGCAAATCTGGCGTTGGTGCCTTGAGTTGAGTGAGCGACGTGGCATAAACTCCAAACAAGAATGACTCTGCAATGGCCAAGTATGTTACTCTCTGAGATGTCAGTTCAAACTCGAACTTGATATGGTTATCGAGGCGCTCCAACCGTCCACTGTCGGTCGTCGGACTTTCATCAACGGTATCTGCTATCATAGGAGGCGAAGGCACCCTCCAGATGAGCCACCATAAAATTAGGATCACGGGTGCCCAAATGCCGAGGAAAATGGAGATACTCGCCGCGAGTGCCACCGAATCGGGAATGGGCAAATGAAGGATCGGTGCTGTGATGCGATAAATCACAAGACCGCTTCCCACGAATCCAAGGGCAAATGGGACTACGCGGCGCAACCAATTGGGGATCGATAACTTGAACATTGCTGGTGGCAGGCGGGTTAGAGTTAGGGCGGACGACCGGAATCAGGTGACGCCGAGCGGAAAGCGCCGATGACACGACAGATGCCATTCGAGCCGTTGCTTGCATCCGTTAGGCGTTTTGTCCATTGCGGTAAAGTGTCTCAAAGGGTCGCGCCAAACAGAGCACCCACCCCGGCAGTCAGGGCCATCGCCAGTGCTCCCCAAAATGTCACACGCGCGACGGACTTCCAAACGGGCGAACCTCCCGCGCGTGCGGCCAGGGAACCCAACAGCACAAGAAAGAATAATGAACTGCCCGAAACCGTCCAGACAAGTGCGGTAACAGGCACAAACAGGACGAGCAGGAGTGGCATGGCGGCACCCACCGCGAAAGTGCCGGCTGAGGCCAATGCCGCCTGAACTGGTCGTGCGCTGAGTGCGTCGGAGATGCCCAATTCGTCACGGGCATGAGCGCCCAGTGCATCCTTGGCCGTCAATTGGGTGGCGACTTTATTGGCCAGCTCGGAGTCGAGTCCCCGCGCCACATAGATGGCGGCAAGTTCCGCGTGTTCGTGCTCGCTGTCCGTGGCCAACTCCTCTCGCTCCCGCTCCAGGTCGGCACGTTCCGTATCGGATTGCGAACTGACGGAAACATACTCGCCTGCGGCCATCGACATTGCGCCCGCCACCAAACCGGCCACACCGGCGACCAGAATGCTACTGCGGTTGGCGTCGGCTGCGGCCACGCCTACAATTAAACTAGCGGTGGAAACGATTCCGTCGTTGGCACCGAGGACGGCGGCGCGGAGCCATCCGATGCGGTGTGTTCGGTGTTTTTCAGGGTGTCTCATCATATATCGCGCACGCAACGCTTCGGATCAGGCGACGGCGAGCGCAAGACGTTGCTGACACGACAGATAGCCTTCGAGCCGTTGCCTGCATCCGTTTTGTGTGTGCCCAGCATGGGCACAGTCCTGATGGGGTTAAAGTCCCCTGTAGATAAACCAGACATGACGAAAACATACTCATGAAACTACCAGCCGAAGTCAAGGCTCGCCGAGTGATCGGCGGGCTGAAAGAAGACTACGCAAGACCTGCGAGCCGATGAACAAGAACCTGATAGAAGGCCGTCGCGACGGGGTGAGCTGGCACAACACAGCAAAACCCACTGGTGAAGTCGCGCCGGTAAATCAGGCGGCAGTGCGGGGGAGGACTGTGCTCTTACCTGGGGAGGTCTGGAGCGCGAGAGCGCCCCAGAAGTCAGCAGAGGTCATAGTAGTGACGTGCAGGCCGGGGGCTGGGAGATGCCCGCTTTAAACAACGACACCGGAACACCTGAGCGCATGAAGGACCAAACCAATGAGGAACCAAGCGACCCCGTGCCGGGGAGCCTGCCCGATGACGCCAAGTGGCCAGGGTGCGGCTCGACTCAGCACGGCGGGAAGCATAGCGAGGTTCAAGATGAGACAGAAACGTGGATGGAGCAGGTGCTCGACCCCACGAACATGCAGAGCGCCTGGCAGAGAGTCAGGCGCAATGGCGGAGCGCCGGGAATGGATGGGATGACCATCACGCAGTTCCCAGCGTTTGCCAGAGAGCACTGGGAGCGGATACGCACCCAGCTCAGAGAAGGAACGTATCACCCCGCGCCCGTGCGTCGGGTGTTCATCCCCAAACCCGATGGGTCGCAAAGACCCCTCGGGGTTCCGACGGTGCTGGATCGAGTGATCCAGCAAGCCATCGCCCAAGTGCTCACTCCGCTCTATGACGGCGAGTTCAGCGACCAGAGTTACGGCTTCCGCGAGGGCCGCAGTGCTCATCAAGCAGTGCGCCGAGTGCAAACCGCCTGGAAGCAAAAGCTCCGCCACGTGATCGACTGCGACTTGAAGGCGTTCTTTGACACAGTGAACCACGACCGCCTGCTCAATCAATTGCGGCCCAAGATCGGCAGCGGAAAACTGCTGCGCCTCATTGGCCGTTACCTGCGAGCAGGCGTCGTGCTGCCCGACGGCACCCACGAGGCCACACCTCTCGGCGTACCGCAGGGCGGCCCCTTGTCACCGTTGCTAGCCAACATCACCCTCGATCCACTGGACAAAGAAATCGAACGCCGAGGGCATATGCATGCCCGCTACGCCGACGACTTCGTCATCCTCGTGGCAGGGGAAAAGAAGGCGCAACGAGTGATGGAAAGCGTCACCCGGTTCATCGAACGCAAGCTCAAGCTCGTAGTCAATCGCACGAAGAGCAAAAGCGGGCCACTGATCGAGAGTTCGTTCCTCGGCTTCTGCATCAGCAGTCGCGGATCGATCAAATGGACGGCAAAAGCCTACGCGAGGTTCAAGCAAAGAGTTAAAGACATCACCCGCCGCAATCGCGGCCATGCCGTGCAGACCGTCATCGACGAACTGCGCCGCTACGCCGTGGGGTGGATGAACTACTTTGGCATCAGCCACACCTACCGCGAAGTGCTGGAGCTCGACGACTGGATCAGGCGGCGTGTGAGGTTATACCATTGGAAACAATGGAAAAGGCCACGCACCCGCAGGCGCAATCTCATCAAACTGGGAGCCAATCCCAACGAGGTTCATATGGCAAGCCGAAGCCGGAAGGGCTACTGGCGCATGAGCCACAACAGGATCGTGCAACAGGCCCTGAGCAACCAATGGTTAAAGGAACAAGGAGTACCCGAACTGAGAAGTATCTGGATCAAGCTGCACTACGGGAAAGCTGTGAAGCCTAACCGTTAGTCTGATTGGAACCGCCCGGTGCGGAGCCGCATGCCGGGTGGTGTGGGAGGGGTGACAGGCGCAATCCTGTCACCTCCACCCGATT
>Ga0247837_1006342_pt1 | contig 16733 bp, 19 predicted proteins | sample LaCtaG_2_FD_187115 | JGI IMG/M metagenome (GOLD analysis project Ga0247837, IMG submission 187115) | Freshwater microbial communities from meromictic Lake La Cruz, Castile-La Mancha, Spain - LaCruzMarch2015_14.5m | ecosystem: Environmental > Aquatic > Freshwater > Lake | place: Spain: Castile-La...
GCCAAACATTAAAAGCTTGGCATGTGCCCGATAATGAAGAAAACCGATTGAGGTTTAAAATAACAATAACTGAAATTATAAAAGCTGGATTGAATGAAATTTCGACTGAAAATAAGCAAGAACTAAACCGATTTATAGAAACCATTCAACTAAAAGGATACAGCCCAGCTACACTTAAAACCTATAAAAACGAATTTACACTTTATTTGATGTATATAAATGATTGCCAAGCTAAAAATTGTACTTATGAGGTGGTGAGTAATTATTTGTTGTACTGCATAAATGAACTAAAACTAAGCGAAGCAACTATCCATTGTCGCATAAATGCCATTAAGTTTTATTACGAACAGGTTTTGAAACAAGAAAAGTTTTTTATGGAAATACCTCGCCCTAAAAAACAATTACAATTACCAAAAGTATTGGCAACTGCCGATGTAAAAAAACTATTTGAGGTAACACCTAACCTAAAACACAATACCATGCTAAAACTTTGCTATGGAATGGGTTTACGGGTGTCGGAAATTACTAACTTAAAAATAAAAGACATAGATAGTAAACGCATGCAAGTTTTTATTGAAAAAGCTAAAGGCAAAAAAGATAGGTATGCTAATTTGCCTGAAAGCCTTTTGCCGCAATTACGCCATTATTTTAAAGAATATAAACCTAAAGAATACTTGTTTGAAGGACAAAATGGAGGTGCATACAGCATTAGAAGTGTGCAACAGGTATTTAAACAAGCCATGGAAAAAGCCAATATTAATAAATCACTTGGAATACACAGCCTAAGGCATAGTTATGCTACTCATTTGTTAGAAAATGGAACTGATATACGTTTTATTCAAGAACTATTAGGACATAATGATATAAAAACTACTTTGATATACACCAATGTGTCTGACAAAAATCTACGAAAAATAAAAAGTCCTCTGGATGATATAAACTAAAATCAAAAAATGAATGGAGTAAATAAAGTAACCTTATTAGGTAATTTGGGTAAAGACCCCGAAACAAAAACAATAGACGAAAAATTGGTTGTAACCAAATTTACTTTAGCCACTACCGAAAGCTATAAAGATGAAAAAGGCGAAAAACACAGTGTAACCGAATGGCATAATATAGTATTATGGAACAAACAAGCAGCATTAGCCGCTAAGTATTTAAAAAAAGGGAGCAAAATATACCTTGAAGGAAAAATAAAAACCCGCAGCTATGAAAATAAAGAAGGACAAAAGAAGCAGGTAACTGAAATAATAGCTGACCATTTTTTGATGCTTGATAAGCCAGAATAACCTCTAATGTTTAACTTGTAAATTATAAAAAGAAAGATATATTTGACACCGACAATCCCAAAAAACGCAAGTTTTAAAAACATGCGTTTTTTGGATTGTCGGTAAACAAATAACTAAAAATCAACGACAATTGAAAATACGCAAGTTTTGGAGTTGCGTATATTTATGAGTTATGGCAAATGCTAAAAGACAAACAACTAAATAAGCAGACATATGAAAAAAGCAGTATTAATTTTATGTATGAGTATTTTGACAATAGTTAGCAATGCTCAAGTCAAGTACGACAAAGTAGACCAATTAGGAGAATTCAAAACAGATTGGGCTCTCGTACAACTTGACAAAAAATTTGGCTTCATTAACGACAAAGGTGAAGAAGTAATCAAGCCGACTTACGACAAAATCGGACAGTTTGGAGAATTCAAAACAGATTGGGCTCTCGTACAACTTGACAAAAAATTTGGCTTCATTAACGACAAAGGTGAAGAAGTAATCAAGCCGACTTACGACAAAATCGGACAGTTTGGAGAATTCAAAACAGATTGGGCTCTCGTACAACTTGACAAAAAATTTGGCTTCATTAACAACAAGGGTGAAGAAGTAATCAAGCCGACTTACGACAAAATCGGACAGTTTGGAGAATTCAAAACAGATTGGGCTCTCGTACAACTTGACAAAAAATTTGGCTTCATTAACGACAAAGGTGAAGAAGTAATCAAGCCGACTTACGACAAAATCGGACATTTTGGGGAATTTAAAGCAGATTGTGCAGCAGTTCTGCTCAATGGTAAAAACGGCTTTATAAACTTAGACGGAAAATTCATACCGGATGAACAGAAGCACTTGCCATAACACACGTTTTGCGTCATGCGGGGTGATGTACTTACATTCAAGTTCAGTTTTCCAATTGGGCTTTGGTGCTAGGTTGACAGTTTTGTGCTCCGAAATCCCGCACGAACGCAAAGCGTGGGAACGTTATAGGCAAGCATACAACGACATCACAACGACAAAAAACATAGACGACTAAATCAAAAAGCAATGCAAAAATTCTACATTCACAAGGACGACCAACAGCAAGGACCTTTTACGACAGACGAATTGAAAGACCTGAAAATTACCAGAGACACTATGATTTGGTTTGAAGGAGCAGACAATTGGAAAAAAGCAATTGAGGTTGACGACCTGCAAGAAATTTTCAAAAGTATTCCGCCTCCTTTACAGACAAATCCGCTTGTAATTCCACCACCGCTGGTTGACAACAAACCTAAAGAAGTAACCAAACCAACTATTGACGAAAAGCCAACGAGGAAAAAAACGACTTTAATAATAGTTGTTGTTGCAGTTCTGTTAGTTGGTGGACTTGGGACGTTTATCTATACAAATCAACAAGCTAAACAAGCCGAAATTCAACGACAAATTGAAGAGCAAAGAAAAGTTTTAGAAGAACAAAATGCTAAAATTCAAGAACAAGCAGACATTGAAGCTGCAAGATTAGCTGAAGAACAAAAACAAAAAAGAGCCGCTAATGCTGCACAAAGACAAGCAGAACTTGAATCTTTAAAATACGAATATGACCAAGCAGTAACAACTTTACGAGCAGCCAAAATCAGACTTAATGAAATACAGCAATTTCAATTATTAAGGACAGCATCTGAAAAACAACAACAAGTGCAAGCACAATTAGAATCAATAAGGTCTTGGGAAAACGAAGTGGACAGACTGAAAAAGGAAATTGACAAATACTAACCCGAAAGAATGCCAGCCTATAACAGCACATTTGCAATAGGCGGGGTTTCGTGCTCCGCAGACAGTTTAGTGGTAGCCGAAAGTTCATTGCTCCGAACTAACTTTTGTGCTGAAAAGCCCGCCCATCGCCAATCTGCGAAACGTTAGGTGCAAGCGTAGGACGACCCGCCAGTAATTAGAAAAATGACAAACATTGAGATAAAAAAAGTAATTCTTAACGACATTAACCAATTACAAAAAATTGGTAGACAAACCTTTTACGAAACATTTTCGGCTGGTAACACAGACGAGAATATGCAAAAATATCTTGACGAAGGTTTTTCTAAAATTAAATTGACAACTGAACTTGACGACCAAAACGCTGAATTTTATTTTGCCACACTTGACGACAACGTAATTGGATATTTAAAAATAAACTTTGGACAATCGCAAACAGAACTACAAGACGACAAAGCATTAGAAATTGAAAGAATTTATGTGCTTAAAGACTTCCACGGAAAGGCTGTTGGACAACTACTTTATGACAAGGCAATTGAAATTGCAAGACAAAAAAGTGCTGACTATATTTGGTTAGGTGTTTGGGAAAAAAATCCAAGGGCAATAAACTTTTACAAGAAAAACGGTTTCGTTGAGTTTGACAAACATGTTTTCAAATTGGGCAATGATGAGCAGACCGACATAATGATGAAACTAAAACTGAAAAACTAATACAGACAAAAAAAAACCAACTTTCCCAAATTAAAAGAGCTGCAAGCCGACACACGAGCCAACGCTTTTGCAGCACATTTAATTTTGCCCAACCATACTGCCCCGACAACAAATCCTAACTTTACGAAATGGAAAAAACATCACCACTAATTCAATATGTTTCAAAATTCATTCAATTAACTGAGGAAGAAAAAGTGCATTTTGCTTCTTGTTTCAAAGAAATAAAAATTAAAAAGAAGCAATTTATTGTTCAGCCAACTTTTACAAATAAACACAGAAGCTTTGTTGTAAAAGGTGCTTTTAGAGCCTATGTAGTCGCTGGTGACGGCCAAGAGCATACTTTGCAATTTGCAATTGAAAATTGGTGGGTTTCTGACTTCAATAGTTACATCTATCAGCATCCTGCAACACTTTTTATTGTTGCACTTGAAGACAGCGTTCTTTTACAACTTGATTTTGAACAAGAACAAGAACTAAAAAAGAGTAACCATAAATTTGAAACTTTTTTCAGAATTATGGCTGAGAAAGGACTTGCTTTTGAACACCGAAGAATGGCTTTCAACTTGACACATTCCGCAGAAGCACGTTATGAAAATTTTTTACTGAACTTCCCTCATTTTATTCAAAGAGTTCCGCAATATGCTCTGGCTTCCTACTTGGGAATGGGAACAGAATTTTTATCAAGAATAAGAAATAAAAAAGTTAAGCCAAAAAGTTGACCTACATCAACCTTATTTTTTGATTTACACCATTTTTAATCGTTTACAGTTGTCGCAACTTTGCATCGTCAATAATGACAACAAACAATTAAAACAATTAAAAATGGAGCAATCATTAAATGAAATCTTCTCTGCAAAAAATGAGATGGTAAAAAAAGGACAAATTGTAGAAGCCAGCGAAAAATATTTTGCTGCTACCGCAAAGACATTGGATTTTGACGGAACAGTCACAAAAGACAAGCCCGAAATGATTAACAAAATGAAAGGCTTTGTAGGTGCGATTGCAAAAGTAAACGGCATTATATTACATCATGCCTCAATTAGCGGCAATGTTTCTTTTGCCGAATTCACTTTTGACTTTGACATGCAAGATGGAAGTAAAATTTTATGGCACGAAATCCTTCGTTCGGTATGGGAAAATGGTTTGATAGTGGAAGAGCAATATTTTAAATCTTAAACCCCTATCTAATGAAATTTATAACAAAAAATATTCACGCTTATTTGGATTACCCAGTGGCAGTGGCTTTGATGGCTTTACCATTTGTATTGGGCTTAGGTAGTTCAAATTCAATTGCTTTACAACTCTCTGTAGCAACAGGTGTCTCTGCCTTTATATTGACTTTACTTACCGACCATAAATTAGGCGTCTATAAAATTATCCCTTACAAAATTCATCTAATAGTAGACGCAATTGTAGGGGTAGTATTTGTCACTTCACCATTTGTATTTTCATTTAAAGGTATAGACGCAAATTATTATTGGATAATCGGTGGATCCGTTTTAACAGTAGTTAGTTTACACAAACCAGAAGTATCAATTTCAAACGCATAAAATCAAAAAAATAAATTTTAAAAATCAAAAAATATGAAATCAATATTAATAGCGGTAACAATGTTACTTATTACAACAGCAGGATTTGCTCAAAATTTTAAAGCAAATCACAATATAGACGACAGTAAAATTGCCTTACTGGGTTATAGTCCTGTTTCTTATCTTGACTTAGGTATTGCACAAAAAGGTTTGAAAGAAAATAAAGCTACCTATGATGGATTAGCATACTATTTTACTACAAACGAACAGAAGAAAGCTTTTGAAGCAAATCCAACAAAATATTTACCGCAATATGGTGGATATTGTGCCTTTGGTGTTTCTGTAGGAGCAAAATTCAGAGCTGACCCAAATAAATTTGTTGTCAAAGACGGAAAATATTTTTTATTCCTTTATGACTTGGAAGTGGATGCACAACAACTTTGGCTGGCTGGCAATCATGAAAAATTAGTAGCAAAGGCAGACGGAAATTGGAATAAATTAAGCAAGGAGCAATAAGCTATAATTCAATTTTAATCAGAAAACACTTAAAGGTAAAATATACCTTTGAGTGTTTTCTGATTTTATCAAATGAAAAAACTACTTAGCGAAATACGAAGTTGCACAACCTGTAAATCTTTTCTTCCCAACAAACCAAAGCCAATTATTCAAGCAAGTTCGGAATCAAAAATTGTAATTATCGGACAAGCACCAGGACAAAAGGTTCAGGACTCTGGTATTCCTTGGGACGACCAAAGCGGAAAAGAATTAAGAAGATGGCTTGGAGTAACTGAAACACAATTTTACAACCCCAAATTATTTGCATTAATGCCAATGGGATTTTGTTATCCTGGCAAAGGCACATCAGGTGACTTACCACCAAGACCAGAATGTGCACCACTTTGGCACGACAAAGTTTTAGCAGAAATGAAAAGCGTAAAACTGATTTTACTTATCGGACAGTATTCTCAAAAACTTTATTTAGCTGACAATTTCAAACTAACCTTAACCGAGAATGTAAAAAACTATAAAGAGTTTTTACCAAAGTATTTACCTTTGGTGCATCCATCACCACGAAACAAAATTTGGCAAAAGAGGAACCCTTGGTTTGAATTGGAAGTGATTGCATTTCTTCAAAAGATAGTGAAGGACATTTTATAAGTTCTTAAAAACTTTTATTCCAGTTAATGCCAACGCATTTGCAAGCACATTTATTATTGCCAACACAAAAGCTCTCACAATAAATAACAAAGAGTTTACAACCAAAGCCCACTCACCACCCTCGAATATTGAGCGCAAAAAATTGTCCATCTATTTGCCATAATCGTCCATTTTTGGACAAGTTATGTCATTGCATCTTTGCATTGTCAATAACGACATAACTTAAAAAAGATAAAAATGGTAAACTTTCAAGTTCCAAGCAGAGGAGAAGTATCTGCAAACAATCAGGAAATTTTTGATAATCTCAAAAAAGGATTAGGTATGGTTCCAAATCTCTATGCAGTAATGGCTCTATCCGAAACTGCATTAGGCAACTATTTAGCTTTCCAAAATGCTAAATCCACTTTTTCAAACAAGGAAAAACAGGCAGTTAATTTAGTAGTAAGTCAGGTAAATGAATGTCATTATTGCCAGTCAGCTCACACCTTGTTAGGCACCATGAATGGTTTAACCGAAGAGCAAACTATTGAAATTAGAAAGGGAAATGCCTCTTTTGACAGTAAATTGAACGCCTTGGTTATCCTTGCAAAAGAAATAACTGCAAAAAAAGGGTTTGCTTCAACCGAAGCCATGAAGAATTTTATTAACGCAGGCTATACACAAGGTCAAGTAATTGAATTGGTATTTTTAGTTGCTGAAAAAGCGGCAATGAATTATGTGCAGGCTTTAACAAAAGTTGAAATAGACTTTCCATTAGCCAAAGAAATTTAATAATTGAAACGGGCTGTTTAACAAGTTAAACAGCCCGTTTATTAAAAATAAAAATACATTATGGAAAATAAACGATTGCCTATACCACCATTTACAATGGAAACTGCTTTACAAAAAGTGCAAGCCGCAGAAGATGCTTGGAACACAAAAGACCCTGAAAAAATTTGTATGGCTTACACTATTGATACTGAATGGAGAAACAGAACCGAGTTTATTAATGGCAGAGAAGAAGTGAAACTGTTCCTAAAAAGGAAATGGGAAAAAGAGTTAGATTATAAACTCAAAAAAGAGTTGTGGGGATTTCGTGAAAATAGAATGGCAGTGCGTTTTGAATACGAATGGCACGACCATACTGGACAATGGTTTCGTAGCTATGGCAACGAGCTTTGGGAATTTGACGAAAACGGATATATGCAAAAACGTATTGCAAGCATAAATGATTTAGCAATTAAAGAGACAGAACGAAAACTATAATAATACCTTTGTAATATGACAACTCAATCCGTTTTTACATTGGTTAATCCTCAAAATGGAAATTTAGCTTTCAAACTATTTTCATTTGAAGACGACAGTTATTTTGACCATATACAACGTAACAATTACTATTCACTTATTTGGCTCACAAAAGGTGAAGGAAAAGTAAAAGCCGATTTTTCAGAATACGACTTTCAAGAAAACAGCTTGTTTGCATTTTCGCCTTATCAACCATTTATGATGTCAGGCAACAAAAAATTATTCGGCATCGCCCTTCAATTTCATCCCGATTTTTTTTGCATTCTTAAACATCAAGCGGAAGTTGCCTGTAATGGAGTTTTGTTTAATAATATCTACAATCCACCATTTATAACAATTGACGACAATTCAGCATCAACCTTTAGAATGTTACTGAATCAAATTAAAGCCGAAATGCAAAATCCTGCATTAGCACAATACGAATTATTGATTTCATATTTAAAAATATTTTTAATCACAGCATCACGACTAAAAACTGAACAAGAGCCAAAAGCACTTCAAGTAATTTCAGATCTTAAAGAGCCATTCATTTTACAAAATCTAAAGGATGCTATTGAAAAGGATTTTAAAACCAAACACTCTGCCAGCGATTATGCAAAAAAGTTAAATATTTCAGCAAGTGCATTAGCTAAAATTACAAAGACGCATTTCAACAAAACCTTGTCAGATTTAATTTCTGAAAGAATAATTATCGAAGCCAAACGAGAATTATATTTGACCAATAAAGCGGTTAAAGAAATTGCATACGAACTTGGCTATCATGACGAATATTATTTTAGCCGTTTCTTTAAAACAAATGCCGACATTTCACCACAAATGTATCGTGACACAGTTGGTTTTGGACGAGGAGTTTAACAGAAAAATTGCCACAGCATTTGGTGGCACATTTGTATTTTTTTCAACGCACAGCCCCAAAAGCTAAAAAAATCCAAAAGAGCCACCAAGCCAACGCACCAAGACAGCCGTAAACAATGGACAACAGAGCAACGACAGACAGAACGCCAGCACCTAACAGCGGTTTGGCGTAATGGCGGGTGACGTGCTTCGTAGAAACATTTTGCTATATTTGAAGTGTGTGCTTCGTATGAACATTTGTGGTAAAAATCCGCCACTACGCCAAGCCGCAAAACGTTATATGCCATTATAAACGACACGCAAACAGACGACAATGAAAAAATTAAAAGGTAAGGACGAGTTTACAGCAGACGCAATAAAGAAACTTGAAGAGTTGATTAAACTTCGCATTAAAACACCGTCTTCGGGACAAAAATCTATTCGACAAAAAATGCGAAACCTTGGCTTATACGGGCAAGACGACTGGGGTATAACTGATATGCAAGTTTTCGACCTTCATTCGCTTATTAAGTCAGGACGAATAAAAATTATTGGTGGAAATTTTAAACCAAGTTCTGCATCAACAGTGGTTTCAAAACCAATTCCGACTGCAAAACCTAAAGCACCAAAATCTTCAACGACAAGCTCTACAAACATTGACAAAATACTTGAAAGTTTTAAGGCAAATTGTTTTGACCCCAAACTTGACGAGGAAAACAAAATTGATGATAGTTCCGGTAACTATATTTTGTGTTTACGCAAAAACTCAAAACTTCCGACCGTTTCCATATCACCGACCTTGACAAAATTCGAGGGGTTGAATGTGATTTATACTGGAATTGCAGGTGGTAGCTTGCGGACACGTGACTTTAGACAACACTTCAAGGGAAACAATGCAGGACGTTCAACTTTAAGAAAAAGTTTAGGTGTTCTATTTGGCTATAAACTTATACCAAGAGACAAAGACCCAAACACTGGCAAGACAAAATTTAACATCAAAGACGAACAAGATTTAACTGAATGGATGCTTACAAACCTTATTATGTTTTTCTTGCCGACAGCAGACTTTAACAGCATTGAAATTAAACTAATAAACCAGTTCAATCCACCTCTAAACATAAAAGACAACCATAACGCCATTAACGCAGACTTTAGACGACAACTTTCAAGTTTAAGAGCAAAGAAAAACTAATGACAGAAACATTGCGGACGAGAATAACGGCATATAACATATAAGGCTTAAACGCAGCTCCGCCCCTTCCTTTGGACCTTAATTAAAAGATTTATTTAAATAATCATTGTTGTTGTAAAGGGGGTTCTAGGGGGTGTTGATAACTCCCAAAAATGTGAATATCTTTGAAATTAAACAGCAGGGTGAACTTACCGCCCTTCTAGTATTATAGGACTTGTTTGCGTATTAGTCCCTGCTGTTAATTTCAATGCTCTAGGTCCAACTAGAATTATCTCCTTGCATCACCAAAGGTTTTTGACAAGAGCATCTTTTTTTGTTTAACATTTTAAACGTTTCAAAGGTATGAAAAAATGGAATTACACACTAGGAATTGATGTATCGAAAAACACATTAGACATTCATTGTTCCGAAATCAATCAACACATTCAAATTCAGAACGGTTCTGAAGGCTTTAAACACTGGCTTAAATGGTGTAAAGACCACAAAATAGCTCTAGAGCAAAGCTTTATTGTAATGGAACATACTGGAGGTTATGAGTACAAACTCATCCAGTTTTGCGAATCTAAAAATTTACAATATGCTCGAATTCCTGGCCTAGCTATTAAACGCTCAATGGGCATTACCAGAGGTAAAAACGACAAGGTGGATGCTGCTCGCATAGCGCAATATGGGGAAGAAAAACACAAAATACTTGAGCCTGCAAAACCCTTAAACAAAACAACTATTGCCCTTAAAGAACTGCTTGGGTTTAGAAAAAGAATAGTGCGTGAGCTGGCAGGATACAAGACTACTTTAAAAGAACGAAAACAAATGTATCCTGATTTGAAGAGCGATGTTATTTGCAAAATGCTAGAAAATAGAATAAAAGAAAACACAAAGTTAATTGCCAAACTCGATACGGAACTAATGGCAATAACAGAAGCAAATGAAGCAATAAAAATCAACTTCGAATTGCTAACAAGTATAAGAGGTATTGGAATGGTAAATGCCTTAATGACGATTGCATATACAGAAAATTTTGTATGCTTTAATAATCCTAGAAGCTATGCAGTATATGTTGGTGTGGTTCCTTTCGATTATAGTTCAGGAACAAGCATTAGAGGGCGTAAAAAAGTGAGCCCAATTGCAAACAAAGAATTAAAACAGGAGCTTACACAAGCAGCCCGAAGTGCAGTTCAATGGGACCCTGAATTAAGAGAATATGCAACTAGAAAAATGAATAATAAATGTTACAATATTGTACTAAACAATGTAAAATTTAAACTTATTTTACGTATGTTCGCTGTGGTAAAACGTAAAGAAAAGTATGTTGATAATTACACAAAAGCTGCCTAATTGAAAATAAATTTGGTAATATCAATATCCTAGAATACGCGGAGGTGCGATTTTTCCGATTAGTCGGAATTGTGTTGAAAGAAGTTTCGAGAGTCTTAAACAACGCATTTTTAGGGTACTACGTATTTAAAATGAAAGAAGAGTTTCCAAACTCATTTTGTTAGCCCTTATTGTATACACTACATTTCATTTAAAATCCGTAGAGCTTTGCTAACTCTACGGATAGTTATGGTTGAGTTTTGCCCTTTCAGGGCTGCATGTTATGTATTGATATTTTTGTTCATAGGTTCATAGGTTCATAGGGCTGCACCCTATGCTATGTTATTTCTTTTCATTGGGCTGCACCCTATGCTATGTTATTTTGCCCTTTCAGGGCAATGTTGTTGAGGGATTTTATTTCATATTGCCAATTGCTTCACGCCATTCGTGTTAATTTGCATATTGCTTATTGCATATTGCAAATTGCTTATTGCATATTGCTTTTATTTCGCGCTTTTGTAATTTCGCAATCCGCATTTGTTTGTTGTTAATACGACAAAATAACACTTTTGCTATTTCCTCCAACTGTCCAGGTAACTTTAAATCCATAAGCACAATTTAAAGTAGTAGGAATTCCGTTTTGGTCAAGTCCTAAAGTAAACATAAAGTCGTTGTTCTGAATTTTATAAACTAATTCGCCAGAATTGAATCTTGATAAACCACAATAATCGTTTGAAACAATAGGCGCATTATAATATGAAGTAAAGTTTTCCCCAAAACGATTTACTCCCCACGATTCTACATTGTTAATGCCATTGATAGTTGTATCGCCATTAGATTTGAAAGTAGTATAGGCGTACTTAATTTTTGGATCTGCATTAACTGGAGTATATTTTAATTCCGCTGTTCTGGCACTATTCCATGTAGCAGTTGAACCATTTTCGAAAGTAACTTGAATGTTTAAAGCACGTTCTTGAAACTTTAGTGAAGTAGTTCCTAATAAATAACCTAACCAGTTGTTTCCATTTACGTTTTTGTATGTTTTTACTCCATTTAAAGTAATCGATTTATTATCGCTCAATCGCACCACTTTGTAGTTAATAAAAGTTTCGGTTATAACTGAACCTACATCGCCCCAACGTTTGCCAGATGTAAGTTGTACTTTAATTTTACCCGAACGAGTTCTTGAAGGGCTAAAACATGGTGTAACTCCATCGAAATTGTAAACAATATATTTTTGTGAAATGGAACTGGTATCAATAGTTACTCCACATAAAGGACTTGAACCTCCTTCTTTACCCAAACCTGTATTGCTTAACGAATTGTTTATATCGTTATCGGCTTGGTCAAGCTCGCTTTTGTAGTTTCCTGCATCAGTATTGTGTTGTTGTACCTTTGCGTCTAACTCGGCTTCATTGGTTTGTTTTTTACAAGATGAAGCAAATAATGAAATAAAATAAAGGGTAATAACCGATAAAACGATTCTGTTTTTCATGATGTTTATATAATTAGTATGTTACAAATATTGCATTTTAAAATTTATAATTCAAAGTTATTTTATTGAGTAATGTATTTTATATCAACCCATTATTTAATTTTTATATGAAAGTGATTGTAAAAACCTATTGTTAATAATCATCTTGTACACCAAAAATACTTAATTAACTCAATAGTTTATACCTTTGTTCATGGTTATATTTTACCTTAAAATTATTTGGTATATAAAAATCAGTTGGCTAACAACCGAACAAAAAAAATAAAATGCAAAACAATAATCTCCACCAAATAATTACTACTTCCGATGGTTCGCATACTTTATATCATGAAATTTTGAACGAAACTTATCATTCAAAAAATGGAGCGTTGCAGGAAAGTTTGCATGTGTTTATTCAAAATGGTTTAGTCAACTTTTTAAATAAAAATTCAGTTGAAACCATCCATATTTTTGAAGTAGGATTTGGAACTGGACTGAATGCTTTTCTTACTTTAAAAGAAACAATGAACAGAAATATAAAGATAAAATATACTTGTTTAGAAGCTTTTCCATTAAGTATTGAAACCATCAACCAATTGAATTATTTGAATTATTTGAATGATGAAAATGATATTTTAAAAAACTTATTTAATAAAATGCACCTTTGTAATTGGAACGATTGGGTAAAAATAAATGATCATTTTTCTATTTATAAAATGGAAAACAAACTGGAACTAATTACTTCAAACATTTTATTACAAATTAGCAATCCATTTGACCTTATTTACTTTGATGCATTTGCACCAGATAAACAACCTGAACTTTGGACTACAAGCATTTTTAAAACGATATTCGACACCATGAAAACTGGAAGTATCATGGTTACTTATTCGGCAAAAGGTGATGTAAAAAGAGCCTTGCGCGAAGCTGGTTTTATAGTGAAAAGATTAGCCGGACCAATTGGAAAAAGGCATATGCTTAGTGCAGAGAAACAAGTTCATTTCGACAAGCTCAATGACCAATAGGCAATGGGCAATATGCAAGAGACAACAAACAATTCATCAATATAATAATTCAACAATCTTTTCAATCTTGTAATTTTTCAATCTTTCAATTCAACAATACAACAACAATGCAAGTAAACTATCTCATCATCGGACAAGGATTAGCTGGTACATTATTGGCTAAAGAATTATTGGAAAACAAGGAAAGTTTTTTGATAATAGATGCCTTTAAGGAAAGTACTTCAACCAAGGTAGCTGCCGGAATGTTTAACCCCATTAGTGGCAAACGAATGGTAAAAAGTTGGAATGCTGATGAATTGCTGCGTGATACTTTTGAAGCTTATACCTCATTAGAAAAACTGTTGGATTGCAAGCTACTATTTCAACAAAATATTTACCAATTATTTGGTTCTGTTAAAGAACAAAATGATTTGAGTAGCCGCATGGATAATGAAGATTTCTCTAAACATGTAAATTTATTTCCAGCCAAAGAACCTAATTTAAATGATGCTTTTGGTGCATTTGAAATAAAAGAAACTGGCTGGGTGTATACCCGTTTATTGATTGAAAAAATGCGCGCTTTTTTAATTGAAAAATCAAATTTGTTTGATGAAAAATTTGATTACAATCTATTAGAAAATGAATCAGAAAACTGGCATTATAAAAACATTGTTGCCAAGCATATTATTTTTTGTGAAGGTTATGAAAATATTCACAATCCGTTCTTTAGTTACTTACCTTTTGTGCTTTGCAAAGGAGAAGTATTTACTATAAAATGTAGTGAAATTGCAAAAGATAAAATTATAAAAAAAGGAATTTACATGGTTCACCTGCACCACAATATTTACAAAGTAGGTGCAACTTATGAATGGAATGATTTAACAGAAAATACTTCAGAACAAGGCAAAGCATTTTTGATTGAAAAGCTAAACGATATTTTGAATTGTGAGTATGAAATCATCAATCATGAAGCAAATATTCGTCCAACTACCAAGGACAGAAAAGCCATTGTTGGCGAACATCACAAAAATAAAAACATGTTTATTTTAAATGGTTTAGGAACTAAAGGCGTGATGCATGCACCTTATTTAGCCAAACAGTTATTGGCACATATCACACTTGGAAATGAAATAGAAAAAGAAATAAATATTAAGCGGTTTGATAAGTTAGTTGTTGGTTAATAGTTGTCAGTTGATAGACGATGGACTATAGACCATAGACGATGTTTAATTGTAGTAAAGGTCCGTTAGTTGTTTTTCTTGCGGTCGCTGAGCTTGTCCGATAGTTATCTGACGAAAAGTTTAAATATTAAAAAAAATCTGTGTAATCTGTGGCTGTAATAAATAACTACAACTTTTCTACTTTTTGAATTAACACTCCGTTTACAGTTTTTATTTTTAAAATATACAATTCTCGTTTCAATTTAAATGATTTATTAAGTGGAAATCGATTGATACCAAAACTTACTTTTTGTTTTTGTTTAAACACCACCATTTCATCAGTTGATTGTAATGTAATTTCAACTTTCTGATTCAAAATACTATTCACACAAACATGCAAATTACTATCTGCTAATTGTTTGGTTTGAATCAAAGTATCATTGATATAAAATGCCAATAATTGATTTGTTAAATTCATATCAGGAATTCCATAACCCAACAATTCATTTGGTTTGAAATATTGATTCCCACTTAAGGTCAAAGCTTGCTTAATTTCAAAAGGTGTTTTCATTCTATTTCCTTGTATTAAACAAGCGGCAGCACCAGCAATTAAAGGCGCTGAATAAGATGTTCCATTTCCTTTTACAATTTTTCCATGCTCATTTATTAACTCAACCGATTCGCCCAAAGTGGCCATTTCCGGTTTTATTTTATTTCTTTTTGTAAAACCTACAGAACTAAAAGCTGCTGCTTTTTTATCTATATTACAAGCACCAACTGTAATTGCACTATCAGCATCGGCAGGTGAACTTATAAATTCCCAAATTTTATCGCCTTCATTTCCTGCACTAACCACCACTAAAATTCCATTGCTTACCGCCAAATTTGCAGCTTTTGCAATGAAGGTTGTATGTCCGTTTAAATCTTTCTTTTTATGTCCAAAAACTTTATCATCAAACTCGGTATAACCAAGCGAAGAAGAAATAATATCAATACCTATGCTATCGGCCATTTCAGCTGCTTTAGCCCAGTAATATTCTTCAATAGGGTATTCTGAAAAATTGTTTTCAGTGTTGAATAAATGATAATTTGCTTCTGGTGCTGAGCCAATATATTGGTATGGTACATTTGCAGCCATTAAACTTAATACATTCAATCCATGTTCATCTTTGTTGGTGTAATTATCATCATCAATATTCACCAAATTGAAACTGTTTTTTATATTATTTTGATTGAAAAATGGCAACTTATTTAAGTTATTAAATCCTGCATCAAACACTGCAATGTCAATTCCTTTACCAGTTAAATTTTGCTGATGTAATTTTTGTGTATTGGTAATAAATAATTGGTCTGTAGCTTTTCCATAATAAAAAGTAGAATCTTTTTTTTCTTCTTTTTCAAACTTTTGTTCCAACAAATTGATTCGATCAGCTAAGTTAATATTCACTTGTTTTTCTTTCACCAAATCATATCCAATCAATGTGATTTCATTGATGTTTTTATTGTTTTTCAAACTATCAATCAGCCCTTCTTTGGCCAAAACAACAATTCCATTGAACCATTTTAAAGGAAACAAATAACTATTTACGTAGGGCAAAACCGCATCAATATTTTTCTGATTTATTGGCAAATCATTCAAAGTAAGTATTGGCAAATGAAACTTTGCTCTGCGAGAAATACATTTCCTAGAAATGTAATTTTCAGGATTTAATGAAGCAAAATTTGTGGAATCTTTTTGTTTAAAAGAAACAAAATAATAGCTGTCTTGCGCATTCAATTGCAACGCAAAAACAACAAGAAAGAATAATAAAAAAATACGGTTTTTCATTGAAAAAAAATAAAAAAACTTGAACCACATAGGCACATAGAAAACATAGTTTGTTGAAGCAAATTAAGAAAAATTTTTAAATTTAAATGTGACTATGTGGTGAAAAAAAATTGAACCACATAGTAATCTGAAGTTTTTCAAACTCCAACCTCAAGAAAGATAACTTTGTAAAATGCAGCGCACAAGAAACCTAAATGTAATTGGAGCAAAGACTCC
>Ga0247837_1006346_pt1 | contig 16725 bp, 7 predicted proteins | sample LaCtaG_2_FD_187115 | JGI IMG/M metagenome (GOLD analysis project Ga0247837, IMG submission 187115) | Freshwater microbial communities from meromictic Lake La Cruz, Castile-La Mancha, Spain - LaCruzMarch2015_14.5m | ecosystem: Environmental > Aquatic > Freshwater > Lake | place: Spain: Castile-La...
TAGTCTAACAACTGACTCCTATTGAGTTTCTAGGTGATATCCGATTTACAGTCTCTACAAACTTTTACTGAAGTCCTAATGAGTTGTCAAGGAAAGGACTTAGAGTGGATATCAATTAGCATTGAGGGCTTTGGCACACGCACCCGACAAAAGGGAGAAACGAGTGCTGAGGACTGGAAAGAAGCACTGGACTCCATCACGAAGGTAAACCTACTATGCTGCCTTCATCACAGAGCTAATGTACCTGTCCAAAGGCCTGCAGATCTCAAACACCCTTCGTAATGATCCCCAAGCCCTTCCTTCGAATCTCAGGAAATCAGAAGCGTTGTTAGTCAAGCAGTAGTCGAAACCGGGAGACTCCTTGTGACCACAAGAAGCTGCCTATCAAGACTCCCGTCCAGCGCATTGCCGTGCTGAGAGACCGGGCCTACCTAGACTCCTATGCGCCCTTGCTGCACTACATCAAGGAAGAGGTCGACACTGAAGTCGTGGATTCGGTGCTGGAGGAAAGCGAGAAAGTTATCTTCACTGCAACTTCTAATAACCAATTGCTAGGAAAGTGACTGCAAAAGGCCATACTCTGGCACTGAGGAAGGCTATTGCCGAACTCACACATGACCAAATCGTGACTTTCGAGTGTGAGGGCGGATTGAACTCTGCGGACAAGTTTTGACTGCGGGAGAAATCCAGCCTCAGCGGAAGTGCCAAACTACGAGTAGACAATGACAGTGGTGGATGTGGAGGCTTGGCTGCAGACCGACGCAGTCAGTGCAAACGCTGAGGAAGGCAGTAGGTCCTACTTCCAAGAAGTGCTCAGAGACCAAGACAAAGTGCTCAGCATGCTCGAAATCCCGCTGTTAGCCAGTGCTACCCTCTCCCAGCTGCTTACCTCTGCTGAGAAGGCGGAAGGACAACGGCTGATTGCGGCACTCTTCTTTCAAGTCTGCGCTGTACTGGAGAGCTAGTTAGGTGTAAACAGCTGAGGAACACTAAGCGAGAAGCACCGTCCAGACTCACTTCTTGATGAAATCACGCAGTGCAGAATTGTGATCGAGCGAACACCTAACTAGCCAACTCCTGGTATAGTGCATTTGGTGTGAAGTAGGCCTCATAGGAAGAGATGGATAAGCAACTTTCTTGATCAGTAGCTGCTATAGCAGTCCCCTCGGCCTCAGAGAGTACCTCGAATTCCCACTCAAAGGTCTTTTCTCTAGCAGCCACATGGGCAGGCTTGAGTAGATTGGCAGCTTTGATGTTAGAGGCAATTTCTAGGAGCGAGGAATTGGGTGCAGGCAGACAATTAGTGTAGGAGCCAGCTGCACAGCAAAGCAATTCGGCACTGCTGGAAAGGTTGGATCTACCCAAGCAATGCCCAAGTCTCGAGCTCGAGTCTACCTAGTTTAGGTACGCATTTGCAGACCCGCTGAGGGAATGAACTCCTCGAGCACCGCCTTGAGCTTCTCATCGGTTTCCTTGGAGAGTTGGCCCTGGACTCTGATGTTGGTCAGTATCTCAGGGTGACGAGTCTTCAGGTGCTCCAGGAAGCGCTGCTCGAACTTGCTGATTTCCGAGGTCTGCACCTTGTCCAAGAAGCCTCTGACGCCCGCATACACCACTGCGACTTGCTCCTCCGCCGCCATAGGCACGTACTGCTTCTGCTTGAGCAACTCAGTGAGTTTGCCTCCACGGTTGAGCAGCTGCTGGGTGGCTGCGTCTAGGTCGGAGCCGAACTGGGCGAAAGCTGCGACTTCACGGTACTGGGCGAGCTCCAACTTGAGCGAGCCTGCCACTTGCTTCATGGCCTTGATCTGGGCTGCGCTGCCCACGCGACTCACAGACAGACCCACGTTGATGGCGGGTCTGATGCCCTTGTAGAAGAGCTCTGTTTCCAGGAAGATCTGGCCGTCAGTGATGGAAATGACGTTGGTGGGGATGTAGGCGGACACGTCTCCAGCCTGTGTCTCAATGATGGGCAGGGCTGTCAGTGACCCGCTTCCGTGCTTCTCGTTCATCTTGGCCGCTCTCTCCAGCAGTCTGGAGTGCAGGTAGAAGACGTCGCCAGGGTAGGCCTCACGTCCAGGAGGTCTACGCAGCAGCAGAGACATCTGACGGTAGGCCACGGCTTGCTTGGACAGGTCGTCGTAGATGATGAGGGCGTGCTTGCCGTTGTCACGGAAGAACTCGCCGATCGCGCAGCCTGCATAGGGCGCAAGGAACTGCAGAGGTGCGGCCTCAGACGCAGTGGACGCCACCACAATGGTGTACTTGAGTGCATCGTGCTGCTTCAACATCCGCACAATGTTCGCGACAGTGGAGCGCTTCTGTCCAATAGCCACGTAGATGCAGTACAGCCGCTTCTTCACATCTCCACCCTCTGCGAAGCTGGTCTTCTGGTTAATGATGGTGTCGATGGCGATAGCGGTCTTGCCAGTCTGACGGTCTCCAATGATGAGTTCTCTCTGGCCTCTGCCGATGGGGACGAGGGCGTCCACAGCCTTGACTCCAGTTTGCATGGGTTCGCTGACCTTTCTGCGGGGAATGATGCCTGGGGCCTTCAGCTCGATACGCATCCTCTTCGTTCCCTTCACGGGGCCCAGGCCGTCGATGGGGTTGCCCAGGGAGTCAATCACGCGTCCGAGGAGTTCCTCCCCGACTGGAACGTCAATGATGGAGCCTGTGCGCTGGACCACGTCTCCTTCCTGGATCTCGCGGTCATTGCCCAAGACCACGATACCAACATTATCTGCCTCCAGGTTGAGGGCCATTCCCTTCACTCCAGTCTTGAACTCCACCATCTCGCCAGCCTTCACTTTGTTCAGTCCGTACACACGCGCAATGCCGTCTCCGATGGAAATGACGGTACCGAACTCCTTGAGGTCGTTGACCTGCGAAATCTGCGCCACCTTGTCCTTAAGGATGCTGACTGCCTCCCCCACACGTAACTTCGCCGAAAAAGCCGCCACAGGGGCGGTGAGGCCCCAACGCATGCTAGAAAGCGCTGCTCTCCTCAGCATTTTAATGGCTACTATCGCTGGTGACTCCTCTGATGACTAGATAAACTGATGGACGAGTGTGCGCTCGTGGCACTGGAACAGGAACTCTTCCGCTTGCTCAACCTCTTACGCCAAAGTCCCAGGGACTTCCTCAGCACACTGGCAGTGCAGCGGCCAGGGCGAGCACCCGAAGTCCTCAAATCTTTGGCAGTAGGCACACGGCTGCACCTCTCCTACGGGCTCTGTTGTGCGGCGAGGGATGTGGCTTGCTATCTCCGCACTTTCGGCTTTGTGGTGGCGCATGACGCCTCTGACCAGCCCGCGGCCTCCGCTTTCCTCGACAAGTATGGACAAACCCGGGGGCTGGTGTGGGAAAACTTCGCCTATGGCTTCACCTCAGCACTCGATGCTCTGCTCCAGATCCTCACCTCCTCCTCGCCCGAAATCCACGGACAACGGAACCAACTCTGGGCAGCAGACGCCCATGTAGTGGGAATCGCCACAGCCCGCCACAGTTCTGAACAAACGTGTCTCGTGCTGCTACTGTGTAGTCGCTTTTTCGACGGGCGAGAAGCAGGGGACACGGAAACCGAACAACCCAAAGTGCCTTCCGAATTCTTCCCAGCACGTATTGCCAAAAGAGTAGTGAGCAGCGTAAACTCCACCTAGAGAGCCAAGCGCGACGGATTGAACGGAGTGAAGAAGCTGTGGGACTACTTGGACCGCAACCGCATCAAACTCGAGTACTTCTTCCAAACTGAGTCCTCCGAACTCCTCACGGCCCACAAAGTGGAGCGACTACTGACCGCCCTCAAGTTCCTTTCTGAGTCGCAAGTGAAGTGGCTAGTGCAGGCTTTGGCCCCCAATGCGGATGTCATTAATCCGAGACAGTTGGAAGCCGCGATGGTCAAGTTGAAGACTTCCTCGACTCGCTCTGCAGACATGCAGCGCGCTCTCATACGTCTCCGCAAGTACATTCAGGAGCATCTCCGCATCAGTCTGATGCAGGCCTTTTCCCACATTTCCAAGGGCGTGCTTGCTCTTCCCCGCGAGAGTCTACGCGAGGGCCTGACTCGCTTCGCCCCCCAGTTCCCTGTCACTGAGATAGTGATGATCCTCGCTGCCTTGTATGCAGACGAGGAAAGCGTGTCTGCTGACACCTGGGTGAAAGTGCTGTGCAGTGCAGCTCTGCCTGTGGAAGACCACAGAGCCCCTTCCCGGCCTGCAGTTCCCTCAAGACCCCTGCTGCTGGCTGCGGAAACAACTGATGCCAGGTACACCCCTATGTCTACTTTCACTCGACCTATTACTGCGCCGCATCAAATGGTCAAGTCCCGCCTCAGCACCAAACTCGAGAGCGACTGTGTCAGTTCAACCAACTGGTCGGAAACTTCGTCTATGAAGGAGACTGAGGAGTTACCGCAGTTACTGGCCAGTGCACCCGGGGAGAAGCTAGTGGAAGCCGGACGTTTGCTCACAAACACAGCAGAGTTGGGCGAGACGAGACTGGTTTTGAAGGAAATGAGGTCGTTGGGCACTCATGCGTACTCAGGACCCGGCAGACACCACGAGGTACTGGGAGAGGTGGAGGCTGGGGGCGTAGTGACTGTGTTGGAAACCAACGGTGTGTGGGCGCGCTTCCAGTGCGGCCTGTACGAAGGCTGGGTTCCTCTGTGCAAGTTAGACGAAGAAGTCGACCGCCGTCTATACTCCCGGCACGACAATCGCCTGCATCCCCTTCCCGAATCGCAAGTTTCCCTGCTATCCCAAGTATATGTGCGGAAAGAGCCGAACTGGTCCTCGCAAGCGCTGACGAAGGTGGAAGCCAAGCCTCTGCGAGCGGTGGGAGCGAATGCTGACTGGGTGAAGGTGGAGTGCGAAAGCGGACTGCGAGGCTGGGTGCCTCGACAACACACATCTATGCGGTACCACACTGAAGACCTGCAGCCTCACATCCAGCCGATAGTCTGGACTGCCAATGACAGCACGGACCTGTTTCACCAGTATGACAAACAGACTCAGTCCTACTTCTCCTCTCCATCCATTGCTCGCGCCAGTCTCACCTCGCTCAAGGGAGTGGTGCAGCACAAGATGAGTGACCTCAGTTCGCAGTACCAAGCGACGATTCAAGCAAAACTGGACACGATGGCTTTCCGCAAGCGCATGGTGAGGAACTGGCTGAATCTGGAGTTGTCCCAAGGCTTCCATCAGTGGCGGAAAAGAGTAACTTCGACCTCGAAGTATGACAAATACCTGCAGGAGCAGACCCAAGGACTGCGCATTCATCACCTCAAACAAACTCGAGTCCTCGCAGCCAAGCGTGAAGCCGTCCGTCTGCGAGCCTCCACTTCCGCTGCAGGTCTACGTCTCAGTCTCCAGCAGCAGGAATCCACACTGCAACTGCAGCGTCAAGAAAAGCTGCTTTTCCTGCGCACAAGAGCTTCACAAGACAAACTGGACAGGACGCAGTCCATAGAGCGAGCCAAAATGACTGTGCAGATGAGGAACTCCGCTTCAGCCCAGTTCCTCCGCCAGTCGCTGCAAGTACCGTAGTGATGTAAGCTAGTGCCCATTAAAATGTATTTGTGGCGTGGCGTGCGTCTGCTCCGCGCCTTCACTCGCGTCACTCCCAGTCTCGCAGTGAAGAAGCAGACAGTCACTATCCACCCCTCCACCACCATTTCCCAGCTTGCGGAGCGCATGGGAGTCAGTCCCCTTTCCGCACTCAAGAGTTTCAAAGACATCGAGGAGGACTCCAGTCTGCACTTCGAAAGTCCGGTTTCCGTGGAAACTGCTCAACTGCTGGCTTTCGAGTTCAACTGCATTCCTGTGGTGGCTGTGGAGAAGTCTCAATTGCCCTTGCGGCCTCCAGTAGTGACGATCATGGGACATGTGGATCACGGGAAAACCACTCTACTGGACGCCTTCCGCAAGTCCAACATTTGCAGCGGTGAGTACGGCGGCATCACCCAAGGCATCGGCGCCTTCTCCATGGTTGCCTCCAACGGACAGCACATTACATTCATCGATACGCCAGGACACCAGGCTTTTTCCAAAATGAGAGCTAGGGGAACACAAGTCACGGATATGGTCATTTTGGTGGTGTGTGCGGTGGAGGGGGTGCAGCCGCAAACTCGCGAGGCGCTCGGTCTTGCGAAGGAGGCGGGCGTACCTATCATAGTCGCCCTCAACAAAATTGACTTGCCGGGCGCCAATATAGGCAAGATAGAGTTGCAGCTGCTAGACGCAGGCTTGGACCTGGACAAGTTCGGGGGAGAAACACTGCTCATTCCCATCAGTGCGAAGAAGAAAACCAACTTAGACCGACTCGAAGAGGCTCTGCTCTTCAAGGCAGAACTCATGGACCTTCGTGACGACCCCGACTGTATGGCTCAGGGGTCCATTATCGAGTCCAGAGCGACAGGCAATCGAGGGAATACATGCAGCGCTCTCATCCGTCGTGGTACCCTGAAATCCGGGGACATCTTAGTCGCAGGTAAAGCCTTCGGCCGGATAAAGAAAATGACCAACGACGCAGGACAGACAGTGACAGCAGCAGGTCCCTCCACAGCAGTGGAAGTGACGGGACTGGAGGAACTGCCTGAGGCCGGGGAGTCCTTCTTCGTAGTGTCCCTGCTCAGGAAAGCACGCTTTATGAGCTCGCGATTGGGAGAGGAGAAAGAGGCTTTGAAGACCAGCGACCCAAACATCGCAAACACGCAAATCTCGCTGCCGCGTCTGGATCGGATCCAGCGCTCCCGGTTCAGAGCGGGGCACACCGACATAATGGTGGAGAAAATGAAGGAAGGAGACACTGAAGACACTCTGTTTTCCCGCAAAGCCGTCACTCCGAAGAAGCCGAAGAAGAACGAACAGGCCCGACAGAAGAAGAACTTGGAAGGAAGGACTGTGCAGCGAGCGAACTCCATGACTGCCGACCAAACTCACTCCATCGTCACCAACACTGCCAAGTCCCAAGTCAGTCTTGTGCTCAAAGCCTGCAACAAGGGCATGCTGGAGGCTTTGATTTCCTCCGTTTACCAGGTTGCGGGACAGGCGGGCGCCACTGTGGAAATCGTCAAGTCGGATGTGGGCGCAGTTACGGTGGAGGACTTGAGAGACGCGGAGGAGTTCGAAGCGGTGATTCTGGGTATGGACGTGCCTGTGCCGAATAGCATCCTAAACCAAGCCAAGGCCAAGCAAATCCCTTTGAAAGCACACAAGATTATTTACCACCTGCTGGACGATGTGGCAGCCCTGGCGAAGGACCTGGTGGCCCCCTCTTCCTACATGCACCTAATGGGGTCCGCACAAATAAAGCAAGTTTTCCCACCCAGTAAGGCCAGTGCACCGACAGTGGCAGGGTTGGAGGTGCGCGTAGGCGCCATCAGCCAGAGCCTTCGATATAAGATCATTCGGGAAGGGACGGTGGTTGCTGAGAACCTGACAGCGTCCTCGCTGAGGCGACATAAGCAGGATGTGAGAGAGGTCTCGAAAGGGATGGAGTGCGGTCTCATCCTGGACAACTTCAGCGACTACAAGGAAGGCGACATCGTGGAAGGCTACGAGGAGAAGCGGACCGAGAAGCAGTTCAAAGTGGAGCAAGTCGTAGTGGAAGCAGCCGACGTGAAAGACAAGTAACTGCTTAGCTAGCCGGATCCATGCTGCCCCGCCTCTTTCCTGGGCCTTCCGCCTTCTGTCCGCCCGTTCCACTCGCCAGTTTCTGTCCCTGTGCAGTGCGAGGCTTCATTGTGATTGTGGGGTTGAGGTGGTCGGCTGGGGCGGAGATGCAGGAAAACAGCTTCACTGGACCCCTCACAGACTGCTTTACTGCAGAAGTCAGGCGGCCTGACCAAGAAGCTGGGACATCCGTCGCTTCAGGGGACTCCAAAGCTTCATGCGCCTGCATCACTAAGTCATTTAGGCGTCTTTCGATTCCGCCGAAAGCTGCAGCATCCACTATCAGTCCTTTCTTGGTGGCTTCCGGAGCAGTGACTTCCTGTCCAGTCATCATGAGCGTAACAAGTGCCTTGTAAGTCTGTTCTAAGTCCCTGCGCAGTAACCCCAACACCCTTCCTTCGCTGCCTGATACCACAGGGTCGCTCGCACACTCCTCCCACTGCCGCTGCTCCAACCTCTGCGTCAGCTTTATCACCTCCGAACGCGCTAATTCCCGCTTCTTCTGGGCGGACTCGAGCATGATTTGCAGCTTGGCCATTTCTTTGCCTTGCTTGCTGAACTGCTCCTCGAAAGAAGCAGACTTCACCTGCAGCTCTGCAGTCGAGCTAGTCAGCTTGGCGCAGGCTTCCTCGGCTTCACGAAGCTTTTCCTCGGCTTCTCTCAACTGAGTAGAAACGCTGAGTGCGTCTTTGGTCTTTTCCACCAGTTCCCGCTCCAACTGCTGCGCTTTGAAGGCAGCGGCTTCCTCCGCTCTGCCCAGCTTCTCCCTAAGGTCTATCTGTGCCCGCTCCAGCTGACTCTCTGTGTCGCGCAGGCGAGTTTCCAGCGTCTGTTTGGCGCCTTGCAGTTCAGTTCTAGCCTCTAAATGCTGCTGTTGAAGCTGTGCAGTTTTTTTCCGCTTTTTCTCCAACTTGGCTTCATGTGCTGTGAGCGCCTGCTTGAGGGAGGCGATTTCGACTTCCAGGGACTCACGGAGGAAGGCGAAGCGCGAGGCTTCGAGGCGCATGGACTCGCAGTCCAGTTCTCGCTTGTGCAGGGACAGCTCGGCTTCACGTCGCTTGGCCTCCTGCTCCTGGGCGCGCTCTCTGGTTTCTGTGAGCTGAGTGCGAGTGGACTCCAACAGAAAGGTGAGACGAGTCACTTCTGCCTCCAGAGACTTGCGCATCACTTCCAAGTCCTTTACCTGCTGGTCAAGTCTGTGAAAGTCTCGGTTCTGAGCTGTGAGTCTGGAGATTTCACCCTTCAACTGACTGTGCGAGTCATCAGTTGCATGCAAGTCAGTACTCGAAAGCAAGCGCAGTTGCTCTTCCAGCTCGAAGATGCGACTTTGCGCAGACTCCAAGTCTCTTTTGGTGCTACTGCCGACCTGCTCTGCAGTGCCGAGCTGACTCCTGATCAACTCCACCTCTGCCTTCTTGCTCTGCAGCACCTCCCTCATATCCTTGAGCTCCGTAGACAGGCTTTCAGCCAGAGTTTGATGGGCCTACATACACCCCACCTCCGCCTGTGCCTTGTACAGCTTTCCTTCCTCTCTCATTCGCTCGCCCTCTTCCTTGTCCTTCAGCAGCCCCTCTGTCAGTCCGTTCAGACGCTTCACCTCGTCGTCGTACTTGAAGATGATGCCGCAGAGCTCTTGCGAGGACATGGAGGATAGCGCTGCACTGCTGGTGGCGGTGTAGTGGGGCTCTGCCTCCACTTCTTTGTGCTTCTTCGCGAACAACTTATTCAGCTTCTTCATTATGGCTACAGAAACCAGTGCTTGAGAAACCTAAGAGTTAACTACTCGTCTTCCCAGCCTTCGGCGCCCGCCACTCTGTCCAGGTCAATAGCCTGGCAGTGAGTGATTGCGTATACAAGTTTCTCCCGCATCACTTGCTTGTTGGTGTACGGCGGCAAGTCCAGTGTGAAGAAGCACGTGTGGGACACAGGCAAGTAATTGTCCACAATCCCACTCACCGACTTGTTCGTGATCTTGAACTGCTTGAAGTCCTTGCCTGCAGGCAGCCGAGACCTGCCCCACACGAAGCGCAGGAACAGCGAGCGTTCCTTGCCCGTCATTTCCCTGAAGACTTCCCAGAACATTTGGATCTGCGGAGAACTGTCGCTCAGTCCGTCGTAGGCAGTATTGCCCTTTAGCACTTCCACATTAATGTCCGCCGCTCCGCATACCAGTGTTTCCACTTGCTTCCAGCTGAACATGTACAGCAGATTCATAGGCACAATCGCACTCATTCCCTTGCGGATAGCTGCATAGGCCGCCCCTGCTTCAGTCAGCCGCTGTCTTTCCAGCAAATCCGCATATTCCAAAGCGTTCTCAAACGTGACCAAGCGGTTCGCACCATCAGGACAGAGTTCGACAGTCCTGCCACTCGAGTCACGGGTAGTGAATGTTTCCCCATCAAAGGCAGAGGAGAAGTTGGAGGCGTTGATGCCCTGTGCCTCCATGTTTCTAAGAATCTCCAAAGTCTGGAAAATGCACTCGTCGAAGCCTTTCAGGTCAGTAGTGTTGACTTCGTCGAAGATGAGTCGCTTCCAGAAGGCAGGCGGCAGGGACAGGTTGAGGTTGTTCTGGGTTCGAATTGCCACTCCGAACAGTTTCCCCAGGAAGAGGAACAGGTCTAGATGGAGTGCAGAGTCTGAGGAGGGGTTGGGCAGCCAGGCGTCCCTGTTCTCACCCAGACTGTGCTCACTGTTGGGACAAGGCACGAACAAAGGCAAGTAGCGCGACATCAGTTCTTCACACATGTTAGTGATCACCTCGTTGTAAGGGCCGCCTGCGTCAATGGACCCTTCTCCCAAGAAGTTCACTCGATAGATCCGTTCACTGTGTCTCAAAGACCTGTTAGGATACTTGTTCATCAGTCTGTAAATCTGTCCATAGATGGAAGACACGCCCTGGGAGTCCACGAGGCCTCTTTCCTTCTGCCGAATTGCACGTGTGCGGTTGATTTCGATAGTGGGCTGGTCAGAGGTATTGGTGCGACCGATGAATTCCTTGAGTGTGCTTTGCTTGTTCTTGTGGAAGAGGAAGCCACGAAGGTGCAGGAAGGCCTTTTGAAGCTGAGTAAGTGTGTTAGTGCCCTCCTTCAGGTCCAGAGATATCAGTGGCAGCGCCGATTTCACCTGGATGTTGAGGTCTTTGATGAGTTTGAAGATGGACTTGAGGTCGTCGGAAGTCAGTTTTTCCAGCAGAGAGAAGTGGACTAGTTCCTGAGCAGTAGGTGCGATGTCGTCAGGAGTCAGCGACATCGGGTCTTTGTCAGTAGTGCTGCACTTTTCGTCGACGTAGTTGACCAGCTGCTCGCATACTTCCTTCGAGAACAGGTGTTTCTGCCTGCGGATGTACTGCTCCCACTCCCCCTGCAGGTTACCAAGCATGTCAAAGGCCAGTAGTTTGTCTTTTCCTTTGAAGAGTGGCTGAGCGGTGAACTTGTACCCGAACTTGGAGGGTACAGCGCCCAGGGGAGAGCGGCCCAATAGGTCCAGAGAGGCAGTCCAGGGCGATAGACTCTTAATACGGACTGAAGCCAGTCCATTGGTGCTCACAGCCCAGTGGAAGTCCTTGCCTTCCTCGAGCGCCACTCTGGGCAGCACTGTCACCTGAGTGCCGTTCTTGTATACACGCAGTTCCGCCTGAGCCACTGATAGCAGCAAAGCCACGCAGTCCCCTTCCTTGAACGTTTCCGCCATGAAGCTTTCCCCGAACTTCTTCAGCACGCCATCATTCTGATAAGCCATTGAGAGAGAGGATTGGTCAGCAAGTCCCAGTCCAAAGCCGAGTGTGGTTTCTTGCGGCAGAGCCACGATTTCGATTTCGAGGAAGTGTTTGCCTGCCTTCAGCACTGTGTTGGAAAGAACGAGAGAAGTGTCGGAGTTGCCCGGACCCCGCATCATCAACTTGTTATCTTCCGCCAAAGCCACGAGTGGGTTCTTTTCCACAGTCCAGCGAGTCTGCAGGTGAGTCAGGTAGCCGGAATTCACAGGGTAGTGGTAGTAAAAGCGGTCTCCAGGCACTCGCACCTTCAACTGACTCAGCTTGCTTGGGTCTCCTGTCGCGCTTTGCACCGACAGAATAGAGACATGCTGGTTGCTGCCTCCAAAGCAGGCAGAGCACACTACCGGCCCCACAAGCTCTGGAAGCTGGTAGACCAGAGTTCCGTTCTTCGTGAAAGTGACTGTGTGGTCGTCGAAGTCCAGTAGCATCCCGACTTCGTCTCCACTGTGGTAAGCCCAGGAGCTGTTTTCTTGCGAGAACCCACGACGATGGACCTCTCCCGCGACCTTATACACCCAAAGGCTGTTGGACCAGTCCTTATTGGTGCATTCACTGAGGGATGACACACCCGCTGCAATGACTCCCAAGTAGAGATAACTGGACCCGCCGTCGTTGTCGATCTTGAAACTGAACTTCACCTTGCCGGAGTTGAACGAAATATTCGACACTGCAGTGCCCCAGCCACTGGAATCCGTCCTAGTCACAGATTTGCCGCCGTTGGATAATGCGATATTGGGGCCTTGCGGACTTTCAGCCCACTGCACTCCTGAGAAACTCGCTCCACTGCCTGTCAGAATTGGCTCTCGAGCCTCCAAGTCCTTTGTGACTAAGACGCAATGCTGCGCTTCTGCTTCGGACTCTTGAGTGAACTCAATGAGGTGTTCGCTCGCTCCTCGCGTGTACACTTCTTTGGACGTCAGTTCATTGCTGTATGGATGCGCACTCTCTCTGACCACGTCCAGCGACCTGCCCTTGGCTTCCAAGAACTGCTTTAGCAGTAGAAACTGGAAGTTCACGTCTTTCGTGTCGATGCCTTTCAGGAAGCTGAAGGTTTCGTAGAAGTTGTTGAACCACTCTGTGCTTAGGGTGATGCTGTACTTCTCTTTGAGCTCCAGTACTAAACCCACTGCGTCTTTCATCAGCGAACTCTTCTCGGCTTTGTCGCTTTCTCGGGCATAGAGAGTGGAGGTCTCGTTGGCCAGGAGATTGACCACTGCTAAGGAGTCCTCTACAGGCTCCACAGGTATTTCCAAGGCTCGCTTGAGCAGGAATAGCACTCGCAGAGTGGCTTCACTGTCAGTAGCAGAGTGAGCGAAGAGAGTCAACGCATTTAGCATTTCTCTGTCTACAAATCTGCTGAAATGAGCGGGCAGCGGACTTTGCGCAAGCACCACTTCTTCTAGCACCCACAAGGCCCTAGCCTTGTCCTCCTCTGCATATTCAGTGGACACAGCAGAGGCCACAGCCGCATTGACGGTGAACTGATAGCCCCATTCATTATTGGAGCCGTCAGAGTGGAAGCGGTAGTAGACACAATCTCCATCAGCTTCGAAGTTGGCCCAGGTGGACCCTGTGCACTTGCAAATCTCCGACTGGAAGTCTTTGTCGCGGCAGAATTGCAGGTAGTCGTAATTGTTCTCAGAGCGACAGCGGGGGTCAAAGGTGAAAATCATCTTTTTGGCTCCGGGGAAACGGATTTCCGCGGACATGTCATGACTATTGGGATAGGGGTGTTCACTTTCGAAGGACTGGCTTTTTTGGGAGACTGAGCCAGTGGTCTGTGCGAATATCGGCCCAATGAGCTGAGTGAGGACATCTTCCAACAAGGCGTCTGCCATCATCCCGGCCCTGTCAGGCTGACTGAGCACTGCTGCAATTGCAGGCTTGAACAGAGCGTACTTGGTTCCAGAGCTTTCCAGCAACTTCGCGAGTTGTTGCACGCCTTGCACGCAGTCCGTCCACCTGCGCAGCAGTCGCAACACCAGTTTGAAGCAAGCCTCGCGTTTGTAGGTTTTCTCCAAAGCAGCGAGTTTGGCTTGCAGCTGCACTGTGGATTGCCCGTTCATTGCAGACACTTCCTCTGCAATTCGCTTGGTGTCGAAGTCAAGGGTTGGGGCGGAGCTCTGGTCGAAGGAGTCGACAAGGCCTCCGTCTGAGTTGCGAGCGGGGAGCTGCGGCAGGTCGGTGAAGGGCTGCAGACGGAAGTTAAAAGCGGATCTGTAGGCCAGGAAATGAATGGAGCCGGACTCAGGAGTCAGGTTGAGTCCGCGGCCGTTGCCAACCACTGCGTAGCCAGCTGGAATATCCACTGCAGCAGGGTCTGTCACCTTGACAACCAGCACAGACACGAGACCAGCTCCCACACCTTTGTCCTCGAGCAGGACAGTGATATTGTCGTCCTTAATGTCCAGGCCTTTCACGAAGGATTTCCCACGCTCTTCCGACATCTTGAGCGCCACTACTTTCCCAGAGTAGCCGGAGTAGTCCTCACTTGCTTGCTTGCCAGCGTAGATAGGAGCGCGTTCATACCCAACCGGCACCTCTCCCACCGAGTTCACTATGACTACATCTGTGATGTAGTGGCCGTAGTCTGTGGTGAGGGGAGTGAGTGGCAACTTGGTGTCTAGCACAGCCTTGATAGCTTGCTTCAACTGAGGGTGCTGTTGGGAGATTGCAAGGGCAGCGGCGGGCTCCACTCCGAGGGCGGAGATCAGAGCGCTTGCAATTGTGTTGGAGCGGGTCTGCTTGAAGGACACGTACAGGCCTGCAGCCGCAGGAGGGTCCTTGACATCCTCATCCCAGAAGCTGGGCATAGTCTTCAGATGTCCTGCGAACACCGCAAAGCCCTTTAAAGCCACTTTGCCTGCTGTTTGCAGCCACACTCCATACCGAATGGAAGAAATGTCTTCGAAACTGAAGCCCTGGTCAGACTCCAAAGCCACATTTCCAGCCTCATCCTCCACCCTGACCGCTCCATCGAAGCGGAAATGCAGGCGGTAAGTAGAGTTCTGAGGGGCAGCTCCACTCTCCACTAGGTCTTGCGACACTAGCACCGGCACACTCACATTGCCAATCTGGAATCCGAATTCCGCTGCCTGGGGAGTGCCGACAAAGCCCACTGCTACCAGTATCGTCAGTTCTTCAGGCGTTTTTTCTTGATTTGCGAAAATGTTGTCTTCGAATAGTTTCAAGTACTGCTTCAGTGCAGGCTCTCCACTCGCCTCGATGTGCATAAGTCCTTTCTGCGACTCGTATGCATTTGCAGACAAAGTTGGGTCTTTGAGCACTGCTGCGTTCTTGTCATTGCGGTTAAGGCGGTAGAGTAGAGGGTTGTCAGTAGGCGTGGCCTCGGCTTGAGCCTGATGTGCAGTATTTCGCTGCTCTATGTACTTTAGCACTGAGTCCATATCGTTGTTTCCCCTGTCCATCGCTTCCTTTATGTCAGTGAAGCTCAGCCCAATAGACTTGAAAGTAGCCACCAGGATCTGCTTTTCCTCGTTATACCCGGCAATAAGCTTGGCTTCCTCCTCAACACTAATGGTGATTTGAGCCGGGGCGACACAGTTTACCTGCGCAGATACATTCGTTCTATGCCGCACATACAGTATTTTCCTCAGTTCATAGTACAGTGCAGGTGGGAAGCCCGACATATGTTCGCAGTCCAGCATCTTAATCAACTGTGCAGCGAAGCTTTCCACGTGTTCTCCTGGAAGCTGGTGCTGAGTTTCGCATAGAGCCGCAATGATGTCAATAGCAGTGCTCTGCACAAGTCTTCTCACGGCAGCGTTGTTTATGCGAGTTTCCACTGTGGGTGCGGATTTCAGGTGCGAGGGGTCTTCCAGCCGGACCACCAACTCGCAAAGAGTGGTGAACAGCTCGCTGACCAGGGCCTCTGGCAGTTGCCCATAGAGAGATAACTTGGACTCGGGGAATGTACTGATGAAGGTTTCTCGGTTCTCTACATGCAGGGCATCGTCGGCTTCGCAATACAGCTTGAACTTGCTGATGTCTTTCTTGTGCTTAATTAGCACTCCCTGGGAGACGCCAGCGCCTTTGAGCTCCACGCGACTCCATTCATGTATGAACATATCTTTGCGTCCGTCCAGACTCTTAAGGAAGCCAATAGCTCCAACAGTGGCCTCAGACCCGGATTCCGTCGGGGGAGTGGTTAAAGCCTGGGTAGCCAGTTGAAGACAAATTCGGACGATATGCTCCCTCCACCTATCATTCTTGCACAAACTCTGCAAAAAGCCGACAGCCTCGAAAGAAAGCGCTTCGATCTTTTCCAGACTGAGGAAAGAGTATTTCCAGGACTTGACGTGTATAGAAGACTTCAGTCCAATGAAGGTCAGTAGGACCAGGACTAGGTCGGAAGCGGTGGCGGCTCCATACTCTGCGCGCAGCTTGGTTTTGGGGAAACTCGTCCACAGTCCTTCGAAGCTTTCAGGGGAGTGCTCGGACGCCAGCAGTTCCTTCACTATGCGACAAGCGATAGTGCTGGTCTTAAGCGAGCCAAAGAACATGAACTTGAGCAGTTCCAACACAGTCTGAGGGGCGCCTAGGACTCCCAGCATGCCCTTCGACCCACAGCACTGGTATAGGAGCAGCAACAGTGACGCCTGGTACTCCGCCTGCGCAACACTCAGTCGCGCCTTATAGAAGGCTGCGCAGCTGCTTGGCAGCTCATATGCACCAGTGAACATCTTCATTTCTCGGAAGTAGGCAGGGAACTGGTCAGGGTTGGCAGTGATGTGCTTGAAGGCTGAGAAGAAGTCGAGTTGTCCGTCTTCATTGAAGAACACTGAAGGGGTGTTCTTAGGCGCTGCGTCTTTGGGGACTAGCCCAGGCTGCTCCGCCTCGCTGAACTGCTTCAAATAGGGCAGGAAGCTTTCCTCCTCATTGGCGTTCATAGTGGATATGAAGGCGTTCAGGATGGAACTCACAGTGCCGCCTCCGAGTCCCTTCTCCGCTTCGTTGTAGTCCGCTGGCAAGGTGCCCAGTAGTCTGGAAGTCTTCACGTACTTCTGCCAGAAAGGACCCATGAACTGGTCTGCATGCGCCATAGCGTACTTGAGGAAGCAGAAGAAATCCACCTCTCCTTGTGCGCTTCGGTACTCAGCCGGCAGGTCTTCAGAGGCTTCTGAAGCCGGCACACGGCCCTTCATCAGAGGGTCTGTGCTGCCTACGTAGAAGTTGATAGCGTCCGTGAGGGAAATTTCGTCGTAGCCTGGCTTCGACTCGCTCTGCAGCAAGTACTCATCGGAGTCCTCGCGAATG
>Ga0247837_1006350_pt1 | contig 16719 bp, 13 predicted proteins | sample LaCtaG_2_FD_187115 | JGI IMG/M metagenome (GOLD analysis project Ga0247837, IMG submission 187115) | Freshwater microbial communities from meromictic Lake La Cruz, Castile-La Mancha, Spain - LaCruzMarch2015_14.5m | ecosystem: Environmental > Aquatic > Freshwater > Lake | place: Spain: Castile-La...
CTGCTGAGTCGAATGTGGCACAGCAGCATTGCGGTGGGCGATACTGGGTATGTGTTTGGAGGGATGGCGGGGGGTACACCAACTGCTGTGACTGAGAAGTGGAGTCTGAGTAGGATCAAACGGCAAGAATGAGTGGAGAGATATCTCAGTTTTTAATAAAATTCGTAGCATTTCTGCTTAATGACGAATTTCGACTGTAAAGTCTTCAATAAACAGCACGTAAATAGTCCTATATAGTTGCAGGCTATGGGAAAATTATAGACTTGGAGGCTGGAGATGCAGGCAATACTATCTGCGAGAAGCTCATTTAACCCTAACACTACAACTCGCTATCTAATGGGCGGAAATACTCCTGCCTGTGGGTGTTTTCCCCGGTTTCGGAGACTTTTGCGCGTCTTTCGCTCACTGTATACGTAAATCACACTAATGCCTTCGAACTGCGGGACCAGCTACTGATAGTGACGAGGATAAGCCTACTAAGAGAAAGGGAAAACGAGGTTTTAGCACAAGCAGTCTAAAAATCAGCTACGCGAGAGGCAATATGACTCCAGTACTATGGGAAAACCACTGCTTTGTGCCCCAGGCGCTAACAACTTCAGCATACTGGAGATTGATGTGGACGAGGGGAAGTGCAGCGCTCTCGCTCTACCGGGGATTTCCTGCTTTATGTAGCTATGTCTAGTTTTGGTAGATTCGTTCAGTGTTAGCTTCCTAGCTTTCTGATGTCTTTCTTGGAGTGTTTCTGGGGATTTATTAGCTCCTTCGGACTTAGCAGATATGCGATACAGGCAGACTATATGGTACTAGGTGGTAGATGGAGGCACGAGCCAGTCGTCTCCTCAAGCGCTGTCTCCGCGCAGGTGTGTTCCTCTCTCTTCTGTACGGCTCGTACCGCGGCTCTCTCTCTGCTCTGGCCTACTCCAACCGCCTCGCCTTGGCCACTATTCCCCCCTCGCCTGCTTCCAATCTAGCCCCCGGAGACCTGCTTTTCATGCGGTTCGAATGTAGTCGACTGCCTTCGCCAGGCGAAATCATGAGTTGCTACAAGGAACAGCTGTTCCGAGGCCTCGTGTTTGCACTGAGCCGAGAGAAGAGATACAGACAAGGGGAGTGGGAGGCGGTGGCAGTGGTGGCGCAAGGAGCGGACGACACACGGGTAGTGGGGTACCTCAACGGAGCTTACTGCAACTACTCAGCGAGGAGTTTCGTGGAAATGCCGTTCCTATCGAGAGTAGTGGTGAGGCGCTTGATTACGTTGGAGCCGCACATGGACCGCCGGTCCTCTCACTTCGTGGAAGCGGTGGAAACGCTGCAGCAGACGCTGCACGAGGGGTGGGGTATGAAGAAGGCTGAAGCCTTTAGAGACTCGGTGGACCTGGTCATCAACTTCCTAGTGCATGTCAACTTGGCGAGCACAAGTGAGCTGAAGAACTTGCTGAAGCTGACTGTGGAGGACCTAAACGTCCAAAGGCCGAAATTCATAGGGGTGGGTGCGGGACAGTACTCCGACCCAATCCCACTCAAGCCGTTTACACCATTTTAACCCAGCTTACATAAACTTAATTATTTTTTCGAGGGCGGTTTTGGCGGCCACTATGCTGCTCTCGATCGTGTGAATGCGGCTTTGGAGCTGGGCAAGGATGGCTTTCTTCTGTTGGCGAGAGTAGGAGCCATACACAGGGTCTTTCACCTGAGACGCATCCAGTTTTTGGAGTGTGTGATCGATTTCTTTGATGACCAGGCTTTGGTCTGGAGCCTCAGGCTCACTCCTCAGTGTCTTTTCCTTCATAGGAACTCTGCGGTGCCCACGACGTCGCTTGGTTTGAGGAGAAGCAGGCAGACTGTCCGAGGGCGCAGTGGACACAGAGTCCAGGTCAGAGCGCTCGAGCTTGCCAGAGTAGGTGCGAACAGGTTCAGGACCGAGGAATTCGTGGATCGTTTCTTCGTCCCAGGCTGAGTCGTGAAAGCAACCAGAATCGCGGTCCATTATATGTGATTATAAGTACACAGGCCAAGCATGGCGGAGGACAGGGCTTTAGAGTAGACTTTGGGAAAGGAAGCGAGAGGAGAAGTGGGGTCTGAAGTCGAGTCGACTTCCACCTAAATTACTCTAGGGTAGGTGGAGGAGGTAGTATCCGTTTTGGATTTGGTGTAGTGCGTGGGAAAGCTTCGGCAGGTTAAAGGAGCAATTCGCAGAGGGAGAAGTGAGCGGTGGTGCGGAAAATGGGTCAGTACTGTGTGAGCGGGGCGAGGCAGCACTCTCCGCAAGGACTAGTTTTACCTACAGAAGTGCTAAGCTGGGCAAGGAAAGACTAAGTTGGGAAGTAAATATGCAGAGTCTGTAAAACCTCTCTGCAGTTTCTTCCTCCAGTTGGATGGTGGTTTTCATCGTAGCTTCTCATTGCACCTATTAGCCTCTCCACAGCCTCTGCCAAGCGGCCACCGCTCACACTGATGCTACTCAGTCGCTCCAAACATAGAGCCAAGCACAGAGACTTGGGGAAATGTGCTGTGCATATATCACAGGCAGATATGAGCCTGGGCTCTGCTTGCTCTGGCTGTTCCAAAGCATCCTCATAAAGACACCCAAGCCCATACAGGCACACAGCCAACTCCAAAGACCGAGGCACCTGCTCGCTCATTATGTCCACAGCCTTCAGGAAGTACTGCTCTGCCTGCACAGGAGGAACCACTTGGTCTACGTAGAGTGCTCCTAAGACGCTCATGGTCTTGCCGTATTCTAAAGCATGCGGAAAGTGGCTTTGGAAGATCTGGCCTGCAGTCATGTACTCAAGTTTCGCCTGCTCCTTTTCCCCCAATTCTTCATAAGTAAGTCCGAGGCCGACTCTCACACAGGCAGTGAGCAGGGAGTGAGGCAACAGCGCACCTAGTTTCAGCCCTGCTTCAAACAGTCTCATCTTGTCTTCCTCGTTCTCTGGCTCGATCTGCTCCGCCCGAATAAACACGAACACAAATTGACTGAGAAGACTGTCCGCCACTATCTTGGCCATCCACTTCTCCACTGCTGCATTCCCCTGATCCCGCTTCTGCATGCGATTTAGCGACTTCACCAGGAAATAAAGCGCGTAGAACAGCTCAAAAGGCAGGGAAGCAGATCCCCAAGTCTGCAGTGTCCACTCACACACCTTTGCTGTCTCTTCCAACAGGCCTGCCTGAAAGTAGACTTCAGCGATAGCATTGCATAGCTGAGTCGCTAGTATCGGAGCAGGCTGCAGGGCCAGTCCTCGCCGCAGCTCAATGTCCGCATCTTGCCATTTGCCGAAGTGAGGCCAGGCAAGGCCCAGCTGCAGGAGCACTTCAGGTCTTTCCAATGTCCACTGTTGAAGCCACGCTTTCGCTTTCTGTGCCTGCTTTAGCGCCTTGTCGTAGTTGCCAGTTTCTCGAGCTGCTTGGCTTTTGCGCACGTATTTGTCTGCGACTTCGGTGACTTCTGCTTCTGTGGCTGCTGTGGGAATCAGTAGAAGTAGTTTTTGGGTGTGCTTTTCTCTATATCTTTGCGCTGCTTGAGTGTACAACTCTTTCGTTTCTTCAGCATGCTCAGCCACTTCCTGGGCGATATCCGTATTCCCAGCTGCTGCATTCTCTGCTGCCAGCTTCGCTACAGCCTCTCCACCCTTCAAGCAAACCTGTTCCATAGCCGGAAACAGGCTAAAGTGCGCAAACAGCACTTCTGCCACTGCCAATCTGCAGTCCCCCAAGGCGAACCCCAAAAGCGGACCAGCGGGCAGACTTTCGCAAAGTGCGGAATCCTCTGAACTCAGTTGAAAGTGCTTGTCTTCCACTAGTCGCTCCAACTCATAGCGCTTCGAAGCAAGGAACTGCTTCACTTCTTGGTAGCGCTGGCCTATTCGCTGCTGCATTTCTCGAAAGCTTCTCTCCACTACATCAAGAACTGTAGTGTGCGCTCTCTGCAACCGTAACTGAGCCACTTCCAAGTCTCTATCACATCTCACCTCCAACACCGATACATTCTCCAGTCCCTTCCCCCGAAGTCCTTGTCTCTGCAGCAGCAAACTCCCATCTGCTTCCGTCTCTACGAACTGATGCACCGCTATATCGAATAGAAGGACTCCTTGGCTGCTTAGACTCAGTGCATGGTCTGAACAGGCCTTGGTCTTGGTGGCGCCCTGGGCGAAGCCAAAGGCAGCAGCGACCTGGCCGCAGCCGGTTTGGTCACAAAAAAGGTTCCTCACGGCCATTTCTCTATACTAGAAGAGGCCTGTTCCTGCCGGATCGGTCTTTTGAGAGGGATTTTCTCGGATAGTGGAGATATATTGGCGTTTTCACTATTTTGAGGGTGGAATGGGAGGATGCAGATAGAGAATTTATGAGAGATTGGAGTTCTTGGGAGATTTGAGGGTTTGGAGTGATTTATCAGGGGTAATTCGCATTATCAGCATTGAGATGTGCTTGAAACACTCAGAGATTTCAGGCAATTGTGGCTATTTCTGTAAAATCTCGTTAGATTTCCATTACCTGCAGGAGTTACAGCTCATCAAGTCTCTCGAGCAAGCAATAAAAGGCTAAAGAAGGAGCAGCCAGGCCATATGCAGAGGAAAATAGCCCATTGCTTATAAAACTGATAGCGGAAATGCTCATTTGGTCTTCTTTATTCACATTCCGACCATGAATAATCAGCTCTATACCGCACTGTGTTAATTCCCAAGCCTCCAACCCCTTCTACGCTATCTCACTACTCTTATAGCGGATCAACCATCAACTTCACGAACTCCTTGTAGGAAATATTGCCGCTGCCGTCAGTATCCGCCCTCGAAATCATGTCGTCCACTCTCACAGGGTCAATGCGCAGCTTCATGACATTGTTGATCAGGAACATCAGTTCTTCACGACTGATGTAGCCGTTGTTGTCCATGTCGTAGAACTTGAAGGCTGTCATTAGCTCTTCTTCGATGTTCATTTTGTGCACTTTCTTGAGAGTGGCTCGCAGGAACTCGTACATGGAGATGGTTTCTTTCTTGGTGTCTTCCAGTCCGGACTCCAGCAACAGCACTGCTATTTCCGTGGAACTGAGTCTGAGCCCGAGGTTTTCGTAGATCTTGGGCAGGTCTTCCACCAGCACGTGGCCTGTGCGCTGCTTGTCCGTGTATTTGAAGGCCTTCACTGCCTCTTGGATGTCATTGGGGTGGATGTGGTACTTCGAAAAGTCTTCGGTTTCGGTGTCCTCCATGATTTATTTGGCTACTGAAGGCACACCACTCACGCCTTCGGCCCAAGTGAAAGATCTACTGGCCTGGGCGCAAGCAGAAGGCGCATCCTTCCCCAAGCTAGCCTACCCTGTGCTTTTCCCTCCCGGCTACATAGGGTCGCAGGCCACTGCAGACATACTGCCCAACGAAGCCATTGTCACTATCCCCCGGCGGCTCCTCTTTATTGCTACTTTGGCAGACGAAAGTCCATTCGGCCACTTGATGAGCAAGCACCCAGAACTATTCGACCCCGGGGAACACTCCTGGTCTGAGGACTTTCGGCTCATTGCTCTACTGCTGTATGAGTTGAGGAAGGGCGTGGACAGCTTCTGGCACCCTTTCCTTGAGAGTCTGCCTCGCGATGTGGACACTTTGATGAAGTGGAGCTCTGCGGAACTGGAAGAGCTGCAGGATGGGATTCTCACTAACGACGTGCAGCAGAAAGCCTGTGAAGCAGAAGCCTGCTGGCAGCAACTTCGCTCAGTCCTGCTGGAAGACGCCGCCTGTTTTTCCCCCGAAATGCTAACCTTCGACCTATTCAGCTGGGCAAACGACATAGTATGCACCCGGGCCTTCGGCACCAGCACAGGCTCCAACGCCCTAAGTCCAGTCGCAGAGCTGCTGAACCACAACGCAGTGCACACTTACCACCTCTACGGCCCTGTGGACAGAGTCAAGCCCAGAGTGTTTAGTGAGGACGACGGGGACTCTCTGCCCTACGACTCTGCTAGTGTGTGGCCGGTTTCCTACCGCATTCTCGCCAGGTTAGTGGCCATGACTGAGGGGCTGGCTGAAGACACAGCGCAGCAGCTGCTAAGCACTGCCACACTCTACGACGACGAGCGCTACGCCCGCCTCCAAGCAGTCTCCTGGAAGCCTGTGGAGTTTGAAGACACCCATGACTTCGTGTTCCGCATCCTTACCGGGCCTACTGAGACCTACAGCGCAGGTGCAGAGCTCTACTTATGCTATGGCGCGGAGTCAAATCGACACCTTTTGCTGCATTACGGATTTTCCTTACCTGTAGATTGCTACAATTACGAGTATATATTCGTAGCGGCTTCAGAGCTAATGACTGAGCAGCAAAAGGCCTGTGCGGATGCAAACGACTTGGGGGAAGTGTGGTGCTTCAAGGTACGGGAAAGGGAAATCTGCATGCAAATGGTCAGGACGGTGCGGGCTTTGCTGTGGCGGAAGGCTGTGCACAGTCCGGAAGCTGCTTTCCTGCCCAGAGACTGGGCCTTGGAGCAGCGAACCTTAGAGATATGTGTGGAGATCCTCAGGTCTTCTCTAGAACTGTATCCAACGACTGTCTCACAGGACGAAGCCTTGCTAGGCTCTGCGGCTTCTCCTCGCCTCCTCTTCGCTCTGCGCTACCGCACCCAACGCAAGCGCGCCCTACACACCCAGATTTCCCTGCTCACTACCCTGCTCTCTGCACTCCCACTCCTGAAAACAGACACTACTAGTCATTTCCGCGCTCTGGACTACCCGCCGCTGCAACTCACCTTCGAGGGTATGCTGCAGCCGTATCTACGGGAAGTAGCTTAGGTATGGATAGAGCTACTCGAAACGATCAGTGGTAAGTCGCAATTGGAAGCTTTGCAGAGTAAGTAGATGTAGCGCCACTCTAACAGCCAAACACTAGTTCTAGGAATACAGTAGGGACACCAATGTCTGGCAATACCTCTCCTGCCTAAATCGCTGTTTCAATACCTCCCCAAGGACTCCGAATATTAGTTGAATAGCCTAGCAATGAGTAATAATAAGGATATATATGCAAAAGTATCGAATACCCGGGGGCAAGCACAGGAAGTACACTGAGGACATCGTCAGTTCCGTTTCAGAACTCTGTGGGGAGAAATACAGAGAGAAAAGGCAGCAGGAAGCAGTAGAACTCAGCAGTGATGAGGAGTCTTTCCTGCCCAACAGACCCTCGCTGCCGTGGAACAGACCCAAGCCTCAGCACAAACGCACTCACAGCGAGTTCGTGCTCAAGCCAAAGGCTCATAGTGCCCGGCCTTCACTCGGGCCTATTGATGAAGAGGAGGAAATGTCGGAAAGTGAGATTGTCATTCGCCGTATCATTGAGGCCCGACAGGTCAGACCTCCAGAGCCTTGCAGACTGCAGATATCTGACGTGCTGCGAGACCTATCCGGAGAGCGTAAACAAGAGGAGGAGCGGAAGCGGAAACTGAAGCAGCACCTGCTGGAGTTGTTGGAGACCCCGGACATGTCGTTCGACAGCAGCAGTGACCAACAGACTGGCCGGCAGACTTTCCCCGACACCCGGTCCTCCCTCGTGTCCTCCAACACCGTGCAAGGCCCCGGTAGTTCCTTCCTCATCAACGCCACCTACGAGCGAGACAAGCCCATTCCCCAGTTCCACGAGTGTGCCAAACCCGGCCGAACTCCAGGCCGCTCCCGCTCCATTTCAACACATGTGAGAGAAGACGAATTCGCACACTCCAGGGTTAGACTGCGCTCTGCAGCCCAGGCGCTTTTACCGTCTCATCACCGTGCAACAGTCCTCAAACTACTGGAAACTGACTCAGTGTCGCACTTTATTGTGGCTTTGAAGGATGATGAGTTCGCGGGACTGTATATTGACCAAGGGCCTGTGCTAGTGCTGCGATACGCAGCCTGTCCCATGCCTGCAAATATATCAGGGCGGAGTCTCAGCCATTTCTACCGCTTCGACCTGCGCACTGAGGAATTCGAGCCCTGTGACTCTGCGGAGCGAGACGCTTTCATCTATGAATATGTCTAATAACCAGCTCTAGGGGTAGGCTGTGCGATCCTTCCGGTCTCCATGGCTTCCAGTAGTTCGAAAAATTCATCGTCGTATCGCGGGCTGGAAAGCACAAAGGAGGCGGAAGGAAGGGTGCTGGGAGTCACCACCGGGTTAGGTCGGGGCGACTTCTCCAGCAGCTCCAGTGGACTCATGCTGTCTCTTCGAGAATTGGCTTCACTGATTTGGAGAGGAGCCAAAGCTCTGCGGCCTGTCGGCCCGGTAGTGAACTGCTTAAGACTCATGGAAAGGTTAGCCAGGTCTTGTCTTAGAGACTTCACTTCCCCTACCGCTGAGGGTCGGGAGGAGTTTTCCTGGCTTCCTTCCGTTTCCTTCCGAAACCCACTAGTCCCGAAAGTCTCCCCCAGGTCACTTCCAGTGACTGAGAAAGGACCAGCAGTGTCCCAGGCTCTCTGGGTGACCGCGCTGGCTTGGTCTTCTGCGCAGCCGGGCTGGTACTTTCGGAGCAGGGAGAGGGAGTGGTCCAGTTGCTTTTTGAGCTCGTCGCGTTCTTGGGAAAGGGCGCGGTTTTGCTTGCGGAGGGACTTGACGGTGGATTGGAATTGAGTCCGGGACTGCTCGTGGACTTGGTGGGCTTCTTTGCTACGGGCACGCTCAGTTGCCATGACATGCAGCAAATCCCCGATTTTCGCCTTATCTTCCTTGCATAAGTCCTTCAATCTCGCTTGCACTCTCCATTCCCTCCCCACTCGCACGTCCACAGGCGGTCGTTGATTCTCCCACTTCCCTTTGCTCGCCATTTAAAAGTTTGATTCGAAGTAGGAGGAACTTAGAATTGCGACTGGGACAGGAATTAACTATTGGGAAATCAACAGTTTACACCCTGCTGCACGATGATTCGAAAAAACTGGACATTGCGTGAAAACAAGTCGCTGAAATACGTAGCTTCAGAATATGATGCAATCACATTGAATTGCTAGGTTCTGATTCCTAGGCTACGTTAACTTTAGTAGGAGCGTAGCAAAATTTGCAAAACCAAATGCGAAACTCTTTGTCAGGAATCTCTATCTCTCCTGTTCCAGTACAGTCGCTGCATTGATGAAACACCTGGCTCGAGGGTGCTGAAGTAGACTCAGGAACAATCTGATCAGGCGTCGGCATCGCTTCAGTTGATTGACTTGTTAGCATCGCTTCGGCTGTTAGCGCCTGCTGAGCTGATTGAACTTGGTTGTAGCAGTTTCGACACATATAGTACTCGCCCATCCAATACATGTCTGGAAGTTGGTGACCACAATTGCTGCATTGAGGCTCGGCTTGGACAGCGTTGACCTCATGAGTGCTAACTTCAGGCTTTTGAGTTACTGTCAAAGCCACAAAATTGGCTGGATTTTGCAAATAGCTCAGTATCTGGGGAATATCAGGCCTTTGTGCAGGGTCGCTTTGCAGCATATAGTAGAGACAACCGCACAGGACTGGGTAGTGTCCTTGAATCATTCCCACATATTCCTGTAGAGCTGCATCTCTATTCGCCAGTAGTAGCTTGACAGGAGGCTCCAGCAAGGCCATCTGCAGGAATGTGACTCCCAGGGAGTACACATCGGACTTATAGGGACTCATTGTCATGGGAGGCAGCTGTCCAGTCCTCTGGAACTCCTGTAGGAAGGGAATTTGTTCCGGACTCATATAGAGCGGAGTACCTGTTAGTGTTTGTGCCCTGCCGTCTGCTATCGTGCCGCTTCCGAAGTCCACTAGTTTGACTTTTCGGTCGAAGGTGAGGAGAATGTTCTGAGGCTTGATGTCTCTATGAGCGATATTCTGCCTATCTCTTACCTTTTCTCGGGCAAACATCAGAGCTTGGAGGACATGGTACATCCAAGCAGTTAGCTGCGCTTCTGGGTAAATCTCTCCATTTCTTGTCTTTATGTCATGCTCCAAGTCATGCTCCAGCCACTCCATCACGATGTAGACCTTGTTTTCGTTGGTGAAGTAGCCGTAGCACTTGCAAATCAACTCGCAGCTATCCAACTTGCTCTGAATGATGACTTCCTGCATGACATTTCCCAAGAACGCCTGAGTGTTATTGGCCGGCAAGGTCAGTTCCTTGATAGCCGCTTGGAACCTCTCTCGTCCACCATCAGCGTTGATGGGAGTATAAGCTCCCTTGTAGACAGCACTGCTGCCTCCTGGGCTGCCGTACACTTTATCCCCGAACTGGACTTGATTGGCGTCAATCATCTTATTACGAGTCTACAATACCCCACTGAAACAGACTCGGAAGGTCCCTCTAGTCCAGGGCTTGCTGAAAGGCAAGAAATGCATAGTGCTTCACACTGTGTAAGTAGCTATTTCGGCGTTCACAATGCCTTTAACTGTACTCCGCAGTGCACTTTAGTAGGCGAAGCCTGTGCATCTGATTCTTAGCTACAGGAAGTTACAGACTGAGGATAGGGTATTTAGAACTTCCGCTGGAATCGAGATTCGGATAGCAAGGAAGTAATCGCTTTTCATAAATTAGCCAAATTGACTACGGCACGTAGTTCTCTGTTTCCCCGCAGCCCACAGCTTGCTGCCTTCAGTATTGGTGTTCCGCCGCTTTGCTGGATATATCCTTCCGCATCTAACTTGGCTGCCGTCCTACTCTCGGTGCAGCGAAATAGTCCAAATGCCTAGTAAATTCCTCAAATAACTATAACAAAATCCCAGATTATTGTCAGATCCTGAATATCACTCTAGACTATGAACGAAATCCTATTTCTGCCTTGGACTTGGGACTTATTGATTAACAGGACTCTCCGCTACCTGGCTATTCACGCCTTGGCTTAGCGGAGAGTCTGCCTCCCTTCAGCTGGTGGAGTTTGCTGAGTCTTGTTGTAGCGCTCTTGGCAGATAGAGAACTCGTCCATTTGATGCAAGTTTGGGCCAGAACGACTGCAATTGTAGCATTGAGTCCGGGCTTCTGAGTTGCTGTCAATGCAACGTTTGTTGAGTTTTCAAGTAGCTCAGTATCTGGGGAATATCAGGTCTTTGTGTGATCGCTTCGCAGCATATAGTCGAGACAGTTGCACAGGACTGGGTAATCCTTGAAGCATTCCCACATATTCCTGCAAAGCTGCATCTCTATTCGCCAGCAGCTTGATAGGAGGCTCCAGCAAGGCCATCTGCAGGAATGTGAGTTCCAGCGAGTACACATCGGACTTATAGGGACTCATAGTCATCGGAGACAGCTGTCCAGTCCTCTGGAACTTCTGTAAGAAGGGAATTTGTTCAGGACTCATATAGAGCGAAACGCCCCACAGTCTCTGCGGTCTGCCGTCTTCTACTCTTCCAAAGCCCACTAGCTTTACCTTTCGGTCGAAGGTGAGGAGGATGTGACTAGGCTCGATGTCTTTATGCGCGATATTCTGCCTATGTCTTACCTATTCCCGTGCAAACATGATGCTTCCACGACACAGTACATGAAGACCGCGCTGTCTCTTAAAAAGCAGTCGTAGCACTTGCAGATATACAGACAGCCTTCCAACTTGGTCTGGATAAGTACTTCCTGTATAACGCTGTTTAGAAGAACCAGGGTGATCTCGTGCAGAAATATCCCCTTGATAGCTACTGGGAACTGATCTTGTTCACCGTCAGCGTTGAAAGGAGTATACATTCCCTTTGTAAATTGCATTGCCGCCTCCTGTGCTGCGGCAGACTTAAACTCCGAGTATAAATCTGCCGGAAAATTGCAGAGGGAGGGCTGATGTCGTCTTCGGAAGGAGTTTTGGAGGAATAACCCTATACACCTGCGAGGGTCTCATTAGCCATCAAAGGGAGACTACCAGCTGCCTCGTTTTCAACGTGACTTGAGGGTTTTAGGGTTATGGTTCCCTCGTTACCTGGTTTCTAATAATAAGCCTGAGCGCGGAAGTATCCCAGGCACTGGACCTCTGCGTGACAAGGACGGAGGGATATCGAGCAGCCACACTGCTTTAGCAGCAGGTACAGTCAGCTGAGACATTCAAAAAGATGGCGAAATTATGAAGTCTACGACACGAGGCGAAGATAGTGTACACACAGATTCCCTAATTTGACATCAGAAGATCCACTTAGCGAGCTAGCAATAACTCTCCCTCTCCGAAGTGGACTTGATTGCCGTCAATCATTAACTATAGACTCTATATTTCTCGCACATACAGCTAAGCAGCATGTACTAGACCTGCTATCAACTCAGCAGTGTTCAGGCCGAGCATTACTCACCGACCCAGCCAAGCAGGACTATTTCACTCAGCGATCTGGATTTCTAATGCAACTAGCCAAAAGCTCACTTCTATTGCCTATCAAAATGCTATTAGGAAGATTTGGAAGCGCAGCCACTGCATAGGTAAGACTTGTCCGCTTTCTGGAGTGTCTGAGTGGCGCCGCTGGCAACTCCACACCGGGCACAGAGTTGTCAAGAGTGGTCTAAGTTTGAGGGATTGGAAAAAGGGTAGTGCATCCCGTCTATCCAAGCAGCAAGCAGCCAGACAGTTGGAGCATAATTGTTTGGACCTCATCTTGATTTATGAGCTAGTGAGTTAAAAGTTATGCCATGGCTATACAGAGAGCTGGAACCTCAGACTAAGTCATCTGCATTTATTCAACTGGCGGAGCATGCAGAGGTTGCTGAGGTTGGATGTACCATTCTTGACACATATAGTACTCCCCCATCCAATACATATCTGGGATTTGGCGACCGCAAGTGTTGCATTGAGGCTCGGCTGAGACAGCGATTACTTCAGGTTTCTGAATTACTACCAAAGCCGCAAAATTGGCTGGATTTTCCAAATAGTTCAGCAACTCAGGAATATCAGGCCTTTGTGAAGGGTTACTTTGTAGCATATAGTAGAGACAGTTGCACAGGATTAGGTAGTTTCCTTGAATCATTCCCACATATTCCTGCAAAGCTGCATCCCTATTCGCCAGCAGCAGTTTGACAGGAGGCTCCAGCAAGGCCATCTGCAGGAATGTGACTCTCAGGGAGTACACATCGAACTTATAGGGACTCATAGTCATGGGAGACAGCTGTCCAGTCCTCTGGAACTCCTGTAGGAAGGGAATTTGTTCAGGATTCATATAAAGCGGAGTGTCTGTTAGTGTATGCGCCTTGCCGTCGGCTATCATGCCGATGCCGAAGTCCACTAACTTGACTTTCCTATCGTAGGTGAGGAGAATGCTCTGAGGCTTGATGTCTCTATGAGCGATATTCTGCCTATCTCTTACCTTTTCCCGTGCAAACAGGAGTGCTTCCAGGACATGGTACATCCAAGAAGTCAGCTGTTCCTGAGTATAGATTGCGCCATTACTCATTCCCAGATCATGCTCCAGCCACTCCATCACGATGAAGACCTTCTTGTCTCTTGAAAAGCAGCCGAGCATTTGCAGATATACTGACAGCCTTCCAACTTGCTCTGGATAATTACCTCCTGCATGACGTTTTTCATGATAACCGGGTTGTTCTCTTGCAGGGAAAGCTTCTTGATAGCGACTGTGAACTGATCTTGCCCACCGTCAGCGTTGAAAGGAGTGTAACTTCCCTTGTAAACTGCACTTCCGCTTTCCGGGTTGCCGTGGACTTTATCCGCGAAGCGGACTTGATTGCCATCAATCATTTTTATTACGGAGTCTATATTTCCTCGAATACACAAGCGAGAAGACTAAAAGACAGTGGCATGATTAGAGTGGATATCATACAGCGCTGCCAGTTAGCTAAGAACTCTGCAGCACATACATATTTCACCCTGTTAGCCTCCACTACTATCCACTAGTAGTGGATCTGAGTCGCGCAGTAATTCACAAATCAAGCGAAAGCGGACTTCTAGCTCAGGCATAGAGAAGTATTAGTGCGAGCTGGATTCCTAATTAATTTTCCAGAAGCTCACTTCTATTCCTCTATCTAACTTGAAACTTGCTTAGACCTATGCTAGGAAGATTTGGAAGCGCAGTCATTGCATAGGTAAAACCTGCCCAATTTCTGGAGCGTCTGAGTGGCGCCGCAGGCAACTCCACACTGGCCACATCGCCAGGGTGTTCCAACTGTTTGGTTATTTGCTGCTTGGTTCGACGGAGCAGGCACTACTATTTTCCCAATCCCCTCAAACATCGAGCGGTCTTGTGCAGGCATCTGACTCGCTGGAAATTGAGCTGACTGAGCTTGGAAGTAGCATACTTGACACATATAGGACTGGCCCATCCAATACATGTCTGGAATTTGGCAACCGCAAGTGTTGCATTGAGGCTCGGCTTGGACAGCGCTGATCTCAGGGGTGCTAACTTCATGCTTTTGACTTACTGTCAAAGCCACAAAATTTGTTGGATTTTCCAAATAACTCAGCAACTGAGGAATATCAGGCCTTTGTGCAGGGTCGCTCTGTAGCATATAGTAGAGACAGTTGCACAGAATTGGGTAGTGTCCTTGAATCATTCCCACATATTCCGCTAGAGCTGCATCTGTATTCGTCGTTAGTAGCTTGACAGGAGGCTCCAGCAAGGCCATCTGCAGGAATGTGACTCCCAAGGAGTACACATCGGACTTATAGGGACTCATTGTCATCGGAGGCAGCTGTCCAGTCCTCTGGAACTCCTGTAGGAAGGGATGTTGTTCAGGACTCATATAGAGCGGAGTGCCTGTTAGTGTTTGCACCCTGCCGTCTGCTATCGTGCCGCTTCCGAAGTCCACTAGTTTGACTTTTCGGTCGAAGGTGAGGAGAATGTTCTGAGGCTTGATGTCTCTATGAGCGATATTCTGCCTATCTCTTACCTTCATTCGGGCAAACTTCAGAGCTTGGAGGACATGATACATCCAAGCAGTTAACTGTGCAGTATTGTCTTACCACTAGACATCTCATTGTAGTGTCCATACTAAATGAGTATCAATGGAATTGTTTGCTCCAAATCCTTAAGGGTGGGTTTCAGGCCCTATACAAAGCTGGTCGTTAATGCCTGGCTGAAGCACATAAGGGCCTCTAAAACTAGAGGTAGATTATAACAGAGAGGAAATCTAGCTTGTGAGTAGGGTAAAGGAACAGAAAAGTGGTTTCCGTGTTTACATGCAACACAAGTCAGCTAGTTTATCCCTCTGCATGACATTTCCCAAGAACGCCTGAGTGTTATTGGCCGGCAAGGTCAGTTCCTTGATAGCCGCTTGGAACCTCTCTCGTCCACCATCAGCGTTGATGGGAGTATAAGCTCCCTTGTAGACAGCACTGCTGCCTCCTGGGCTGCCGTACACTTTATCCCCGAACTGGACTTGATTGGCGTCAATCATCTTATTACGAGTCTACAATACCCAACTGAAACAGACTCGGAAGGTCCTTCGAGTTCAGGGCTTGCTGGAAAGGCAAGAAATGCATAGCGATTCACACTGTGTAAGTAGCTATTTCGGCGTTCACAATGCCTTTAACTGTACTCCGCAGTGCACTTTAGTAGGCGAAGCCTGTACATCTGATTCTTAGCTACAGGAAGTTACAGACTGAGGATAGGGTATTTAGAACTTCCGCTGGAATCGAGATTCGGATAGCAAGGAAGTAATCGCTTTTCATAAATTAGACAAATTGACTACGGCACGTAGTTCTCTGTTTCCCCGCAGCCCACAGCTTGCTGCCTTCAGTATTGGTGTTCCGCCGCTTTGCTGGATATACCCTTCCGCATCTTACTTGGCTGCCGTCCTACTCTTGGTGCAGCGAAACAGTCGAAAATGCCTAGTAATTTCCTCAAATAACCAGAGTATAGTCAGATTCTGAATATCGCTTTAACTACGGACGAAATCCTATTACTACGTTGAACTTGGGACTTATTGATGAATAGCCTTGAAAGCGCATCTGTCGCATTGACTGTATTTACCCACTTTCACGGGTGCTTGGGTAGTGAAGATAGTTCCACACCATTCACATTGCCAGGGCTCTTCGGCTACCTGGCTATTTGCGCCATGGTAGTGCAGAGGAATTGCTGGCAGTGCTTCAACTGGCGGAGCCTGCTGAACTGACTGAGCTTGGTAGTAGCAGTCTTGACACACATAGTACTCGCCCATCCAAAACATGTCTGAAAGTTGGCGACCGCAATTGCTGCATTGAGGCTCGGCATGGACAGCGCTGATCTCAGGGGTGCTAACTTCAGTCTGTTGACTTACTGTCAAAGCCACCAAATTGTCTGGATTTTCCAAATAGCTCAGCAACTGAGGAATATCAGGCCTTTGTGCAGGGTCGCTCTGTAGCATATAGTAGAGACAGTTGCACAGAATTGGGTAGTGTCCTTGAATCATTCCCACATATTCAGCTAGAGCTGCATCTCTATTCACCAGTAGTAGCTTGACAGGAGGGTTCAGCAAGGCCATCTGCAGATATGTGACTCCCAGGGAGTACACATCGGACTTATAGGGACTCATTGTCATCGGAGGCAGCTGTCCAGTCCTCTGGAACTCCTGTAGGAAGGGAATTTTTTCCGGACTCATATAGAACGGAGAACCTGTTAGTGTTTGTGCCCTGCCGTCTGCTATCGTGCCGCTTCCGAAGTCCACTAGTTTTACCTTTCGGTCGAAGGTGAGGCGAATGTGCTGAGGCTTGATGTCTCTATGAGCGATATTCTGCCTATCTCTTACCTTTTCCCGGGCAAACTTCAGAGCTTGGAGGACATGATACATCCAAGCAGTTAGCTGCGCTTCTGGGTAAATCTCTCCATTTCTTGTCTTTATGTCATGCTCCAAGTCATGCTCCAGCCACTCCATCA
>Ga0247837_1006358_pt1 | contig 16700 bp, 10 predicted proteins | sample LaCtaG_2_FD_187115 | JGI IMG/M metagenome (GOLD analysis project Ga0247837, IMG submission 187115) | Freshwater microbial communities from meromictic Lake La Cruz, Castile-La Mancha, Spain - LaCruzMarch2015_14.5m | ecosystem: Environmental > Aquatic > Freshwater > Lake | place: Spain: Castile-La...
CTCCCTGGACGATCCTGATCTCGGCAACGCTCGTGGCGGCCGTGGTGGTGGTGGCGTTTCTCACCTGGCGCCGCAGCGGCTACGCCGTCGGCACGGGCCTGGTCGAACTGTTGCGGGTGGTGATCGCCGGCATGGTGGCGATGCTCCTCAACCAGCCCGAATGGGTCGAGGAGTTTCGGCCCGACGAGAAGCCCGTGGTGGTGGTGCTGGTCGACGGCTCGCGAAGCATGGACACCCGCGACGTGGTGGCCGCCGCCGCCGCACCCAAGTCGCGACGGGAGGCGGTGGCCGAGCTGGCGACCAGTGACTTCTGGCGGCCGCTCGAGGACCGCTACCGCGTGGTCGTCGAGCCGTTCTCCGTCGCCCCGGAGGCAACTGCCACGGATCTCGGAGCCCCCCTGGCCGCCGTGGCCGAGCGGTTTGGCAGCCTGCGGGCGATCGTGCTCGCCAGCGACGGCGACTGGAATCTGGGGGCCTCCCCGCTCGAGGCGGCCCGGCGGCTGCGGCTGACGCAGGTGCCTGTGTTCGGCGTGCCGGCCGGCAGCCAGACGAAGCTCCCCGACGTGGAGCTCGTGAGCCTCGACTGCCCCACGATGGGCGTGACCGGCAAGCCGGTCCGCATCCCGTTCACGATCACCTCGTCGCTGCCGACCGAGCGGGTCGTGCCGGTGACCCTCGCCACCAGCGTCGGCGAGACGCTCCGCAAGGATGTGCGCCTGCCGCCGATGGCCGCCGTCACCGATTGGATCTACTGGTCGCCGCCGGCCGAGGGTGACTACACGCTGACGCTCACGCTGCCGGAGCAGCCCGGGGAGCTGCTCCCCGACAACAACTCCCGCACGGCGCCGATCGCGATCAGGCAGGAGCAGCTCAAGGTGCTGGTGGTGGAGAGCGGGCCACGGTGGGAGTATCGCTACCTCCGCAATGCCCTCTCCCGGGATCCGGGCGTGGAGGTTTCGTGCCTGCTCTTCCAGCCGGGCCTGAGCAAGCGCGGCGGGGGCAACAAAGATTACATCGAGTCGTTTCCCTCCGGCCTCGACGCGCTCTCGAAGTACGACGTGGTGTTTCTCGGCGACGTGGGGGTGGTCGCGGGCCAGCTGACGGAGGAAGACTGCCGGCTGCTCAAAGGACTCGTCGAGTACCAGGCCAGCGGGCTGGTGTTCATGCCGGGCTTGCGGGGCGAGCAGGCGTCACTCGTCGGCACGCCCTTGGAAGAGCTCTGTCCGGTGGTCATCGACACGGCCAGCCCTGGTGGAACCTCGACCGAGGGGCCGCGGCGGCTGGTGCTGACCGAGGTGGGCGCGAAGAGCCTGCTGACCAAGCTCGCCGACTCCAGCGGCGAGAACACCGCCGTCTGGGAGAGCCTGCCCGGCGGCCAGTGGTACGGCCCGGTGCTGCGAGCCAAGGCGGGCAGCGAGGTGCTCGCCGTGCACGAGGACGCAGGCAACGAATATGGCCGGATCCCGCTCCTGGTCACCCGCACCTTTGGCGCGGGCAAGGTGCTCTACATGGCAACCGACGGCGCCTGGCGGTGGCGGAAGGGAGTGGAAGACAAATACCACTACCGCTTCTGGGGCCAGGTGGTCCGTTGGATGGCCTACCGGCGGAACATGGCCAAGGGGGAGCGGATCAGTCTCTCCTTCGCGCCGGAGCAGCCCGAGCTCGGCCAGTCGCTGGCGCTCGATGCCCGCGTCGCGACCGCGTCGGGTGAGCCGCTGATCCGCGGCGACGTGGCTGCCCGGATCACAGCGCCGTCGGGCAAGGTGGACACGGTTCGGTTCCTGCCCCCGGCCGGTGACGCGGAGTGGGGTGTGTTCGCCGCCAGCTTCATGCCCCAGGAGCCGGGTCGCCACGAGGTCACGCTCACCTGCCGCGAGACAGCCGACACGCTCAGCGCATCGTTCTTCGTGCAGGGCTCGGCTGCGGAGGGCATCGGTGCCGTGGCCCGGCCGGAAGTGCTGGCGGAGATCGCCCAGGTGACCCAGGGCCAGGTCGTGCCCCCGGAGGATGTGGCCGGCCTGGTCGCGGCGCTCGCGGCGTTGCCTGAATCGCCCCCAGAAGTCCGGCGGCTGCAGCTCTGGTGCCATCCGCTGGTGGCCGCGACGCTGGTGGGGCTGCTGGGCTTGTTCTGGGTGGGCCGCAAGCGGCAGGGGCTCGTCTGACCACGGCGGTCGCGGGCCGGCGGCCGCGCGGCCGCCGACGGATTACGGTCTGTGGTGGACGGGAGATGACGGCGGCTGCGGCAGAGGTGACAATGCACCGGTCAGGCGCGGGTTATTCAAGCAGGCATGGCGAGGAGAAACTCCGAGATGCGTGACGAGCGACGTGGTGAGCAGGGTCCGATCAGGCTGCCGGCGGGCCTCGAGCGGCGGCTGTACGACTTTCGCGGGCGGGTCTGGCGCATCAAGCTCCTGGAGGCGCTCTCGGGCGCCTTGTTTGGCGTGCTGGTCGGGTATCTGGCCGTCTTCGCCCTCGACCGGCTCACGGAGACGCCGGCAGGCGTGCGGCTGGCGGCCTTCCTGGTGGCGGTCGGCGCCTGTGCCGCGATCCCGGTCGCGTTGCACCGCTGGATCTGGGGGCAGCGCGGGCTCGAACAGCTGGCCAGGCTGATCAGCCGGCGGTTTCCCGGGATCGGTGACCAGTTGCTCGGGATCATCGAACTTGTGCGTGCGGCGGAGTCGCCGACCGGTTTGGGAGACCGCTCACGGGCGCTGTGTGAGGCGGCCATCAAGCAGGTGGCCGAGCGGGCCGGGACGTTCGATCTTGACCAGGCGGTGCCGCGGCCGCGGCACAAGGCGTGGATGCTGGCCGCCGCCGTTCCCGCCGGGTTGGCCATTGCCGCGGCGCTCACCGTGCCCGACGCTGCGGCCAATGCCTGGAAGCGGTTCCTCGCGCCATGGTTGCCGGTGGAGCGGTTCACGTTTGCCCGGCTCGAGCCGTTGCCCGAGACGATCGTGGTGCCGCGGGGTGAGGCGGCCGAGGTGGAGCTGCGGCTGACGGAGTCGACCCGGTCGAAGCCTGACCTGGCCACGGTGCGGATCGGTGGGCAGGAGCGGATCGAGGCCCCCCGCGGCGAGGATCGCTACGCCTTCGCGCTGCCGCCCCAGCTCGAGCCCGCGGCCATGGCGCTGGCTGCGGGCGACTGGCGGCAGCAGACCAGGCTCGAGCCGCTGCTCAGGCCGGAGATTACGAGTCTTGTCGCGGAGGTGCTGCTGCCTGAGTATCTCGGCCGCCCCGACCTCCTCCGGCAGGAGGTTCGCGGCGGCACGCTTGCGCCGGTCGAGGGCAGCAGGCTGTCGCTGGTGGCGACCGCCGATCGCCCGCTGGCCGCCGCGACCGTTGACGGCGAGCCGGTCGAGCCGTCCGAAAATATCCTCCGGACCCCAGCCCGGCTGGTGACCGAGCCTGAGACCGTGACACTCACCTGGCAGGACGGCCACGGGCTGGCGGGTGGCCGGCCGCTTGTGCTTGCGATCGCGCCTCAACCTGATCAGCCGCCCACGGTCGTGCCGCTCGACCTGCCCCCCAACCGCGACGTGCTCCTCGACACTGACACGCTCCGGTTTCGTGTTGATGTCCGCGACGACTTCGGCATCCGCCGCGTGGGCCTCGAGTGGGAGGGGATGGCCGACTGGGCGACCGGCACCGACGACCCCGCGGCCCGAACCCGGGGTGAGCGGCTGCTCAAGGCCGGCGGCAGTGATCTGGAGTCCATCGAGGCCGTGGCCACGTTCTGCCCGGCGGCGCTTGGTATCACCCCGCAGCCGATCTTCCTCCGGGCCTTCGCCGAGGACTACAAGCCGGGCCGGCCGCGGGCGGTCTCGACGCCGCTCTTGATCTACGTCGTCGATAAAGCGGAGCACGCGCTGGTGCTCAACACCCGGCTCGCGCAGTTTCGCCAGCGGGCGAGCGAAGTCCGCGACCGCGAGATGGGGCTGCTGGCCAACAACAAGGAGTTGCGGGAACTACCCACCGAGCGGCTCCTCGACGAGGATGTGCGGGGCCGGCTGGCGGGCCAGGCTGCCGCCGAGGATGCCAACGCCCGGCGGCTCGAGCGGCTGGTGGAAGAAGGCGCCAAGCTCGTGCGCGAGGCGATGAAGAACCCCGACTTCGAGGCCGGCACGCTCGAGCAACTTGCGGAGGACATCCAAGCCCTCGCCGACATCGCAGAGAACCGGATGCCGAGCGTCGCCGAACTGCTTGAGCAGGCCGCGGCGGCCCGGCTGGCGACCGCGGGTGAGGGCCAGCCGCAGCCGGGCCAGCCGCAGCCCGGGGAAGCAGGCCAGCCGCAGCCGGGCCAGCCGGCCAAGGGGTCATCCCAGCCGGGCGAACCCAAGCCCGGGCAACTCGCCGGAGAGCCCGGTGACGCCGAGCAGGGGGAGCAGGGTGAGCAGTCGCCGCGGGTGGGCGAAGACAAGAGCAAGCCCGGCGGCGGCCAGGGGGGCGAGCCGAGCCAGCCCGCGCCGCCGATCCCGCAAGTCGTCGACAAGGAGTCGTCGCAGCAGCCCAAGGATCCTGAGGCGGGCGGCGAGCCGAAGCCGCCGGCCGCGGGCCAGGGTCGCCTCGGCCTGCCCTCGACGCAGGCGGGCGTCTCGAAGCCGAAGCCTCCTGGCGACGCTGCCGACGCCGAGCCGCCGGCCGACGAGGCGCTGGATGAGGCGATTGCCAAACAGGAGGAGTTGCTCGAGGAGTTCGCCAAGGTCGCGGATGAGCTGGCCGCGGTGATGGCCCGGCTCGAGGGCAGCACCTTTGTCAAGCGGTTCAAACTCGCCTCCCGCGAGCAAGCCTCGATCGGGGGCCGCCTGGCCGGCCTGGCTGCTGAGGCCTTCGTCGCCACCAACGATCGGCCGGCCAAGATCGACGAGGCGATCGGCGGCGTCCGCGAGCTGACCGAGCGGGAGACCGACAAGCTGTCGTCGTTGATGGACGACATGCAGGCCTACCTCGATCGGCGTCAACTGCCCGCCTTTCGGACGGTGCTCGAAGAGATGAAGGATCTCGATGCCCTGGGGAGCCTCCGGCAACTGGCCGACGACGTCGCCACCAAGGCCGGCATGTCGATCACACAGGCCGAGTTTTGGTCAGACACGTTTGACCGCTTGGCCGACGACCTCGTGCCGCCGCAGGACGGTGGCGGCGAAGGCGCGGGGGGCGAAGGTGAACAGCGCGAGAGCGTGCCGCCTGAGGTGGTGCTCGAGACGATGAAGATTCTCGAGGCGGAGGTGAATCTCCGCGAGGAGACCCGGGTGGCCCAGCAGGCCAAGGACGCAGTCGATCCCGAGGCATTCGCCGCCACGGCCGCGGCGCTCGCCGCACGGCAGGAGGAGCTCGCCGACCGGGTCGTGGACATCGTCGACCGACTCCTCGAGGAGCCCGACGGCGAGCGGCAGTTCGCCCAGGAGCTCGGCCTGTTCGACAAAGTCGAGGAGGTGATGGTGGAGACCGCCGACATCCTCGGAGCCCCCGACACGGGCCCCAAGGCGATCGGCGCGGAGACGGAGGCCATCGAACTGCTGCTCGCGGCCCAGGCCGCCTGCTCGAACGGCGGCGGCGGGGGGGGCGGCGGCGGCGGGGGCACGCCGGGCGGCGGCTCTACCGGCACCACGAGCGACTCAGCCCTTGCACTGGTCGGGGCAGGGAACCGCTCAGCGGCTGAAGCCGGCGGCGAGGATGACCAGGCCACTGGCGTTTCCGGGCGGGTGCTGCCAGATGAGTTCCGGGCAGGCCTCGACGCGTACTTCAACAAGCTCGAGAAGGAGCGGCCATGATCGTGCTGGGCAGCCGCCTCGCTTTCGTCGCCGCGGCGGTGTGGGCGGCAGTCTGCCTGCCGCCGCCGGCGATGGGCCAGGTGCAGTTGCGGGTGCTGATCGAAGGCGAGGACAGGATCCAGGTGGGGGGCAACGCGGCCATGGTGCGGGCAGGGGGCCCGTTTGCCGGAGCGGTTCCGGCCGGTGGTGATCCCTGGTGGACCGCGGCCGCAGCACCGCCGCCGGCCGCAGCACCGCCGGATGCGGCGCAGATGCGGGCGATTCAGCCGGCGCAGCTCAGGCTGGTGCAGGCCCGCCGGACGCGGGCGGAGACCTTGCTCGTGCGGGAGTTGTCACGCGTGCGGGAGGCTTGTCCGGAGCTCGAACCGGCGCACCGGGCCGCCGTCTTGGCGGTGGGTAGGGCGATGGTCGAGGAGCAGGCCGCCGGCCGCTCGCCGCTGACGAGCGGTCTCGAAACGGCACTCGAGCGGGCCCTCGAAGCGGTGGCTGGCGCGGAGGTGGCCGTGGTCTACGCGGAGGAAGTCGCCAGCCGCGTCGCGCGGCGAAAAGCGGCGGCGATTGCGGTCCTCGTCGAGGTCGTTGACCGCGATGCGCTGCTTGCCGACGACCAGCGGCAGGCGCTGGCCGCGATGCTCGGCCAGCGGTGGCGGCCCGAATGGGAGAGCGTCGCCTCGACGTCGCTGCGTCAGCGAATCACATTCGCCCGCTTGCCGAGTGGGGTGCCCGACGCGGTCGCCGCGGCGCTGGATCCCGACACGGTCGCCGCCTGGCGGGCGCGGGGGGTGGAGGCGACGCCATGATGCGCCGGCGTGCGAGCCACTGTCGCGGGCCGGCCGTCGGCGTGGCGATCTCGCTGCTCGGGGTAGCGTGCTGCGGCGGAGCCTGGGCGGTCGACGACCAGGTCGGAGACGTTCGAGGTGAGGCTCAGCCAGCCGAAACGGTTCGGTTCGCCCCGGCCGGCAACCTGCAGGTGATGGGGATGGGCGGTGACCGTCCGGGTGACTACGACCTCGGCCTGCTGTTTGATCAAGGGGTCTTCGGCCGGTCCCGTGCCACCCAGGCGGTGGTCGTCAACAACGGGGTCGTGATCGCCAACGGCGTCATCGTGAACAACGGGGTCATCGTGAACCGGGCGCCGCCGAACGCCGACGACAGCGTGCTCGGGAAACTGACCGATCTCCGCCGCCGTGGCGAGGCTCGCATCGCTCGCCTCGAGCAGGTCTGCAGGCTCGACGCCGAACAGCAAAAGTCACTCGCCCTGGCCCTGGCGAGCGACCTCAGGCGGGTGGCCGGCCAGATCGATCAGGTGCGGCAAACCTACGCTGGCCAGCGGATCACCAGGCAGCGGCTGCCGGTCGAGCAGGAGCGGCTGCAGGCGATGCACCAAGACGCGGTTCGGTGTCGCGGGCTGATCGACCGGGCGTTTCAGCAGGGCTCACTCGTGGCGGCGGTCGGGATCGGAGTTCTGGAACCGGACCAGCGACGTCGGCTGGCGGATTGGGTCGCCGGCCGACGCGCGACCCGCTGGGAGGCGATGGTCCGGCTTACGCTCGGCCAGCTCGACGAGACCGTGCTCGGGCTCTCGCGGCGGCAACACCAGGCCCTGGTCGAGTTGCTGCTTGCCGACGCTCCGCCACTGGCGGTGATTGACGACGACCGGCTCGCCCGCGACCCGACGAGCTTCCACGGGATGCTCGTGCTCACACGGCTCGGCCGGGCCGGCGGACGCGACGTGCGGCCGCTGCTTGACCCGCGGCAATGGTCTGAACTCGAGCGACTCATCGCCCAGTCTGGTCGCAGCGAGGCGGTCGAGCGGATGCTCGTCGAGCAAGGTATCCTGGAACTCGAGATCGCGTCGGCTAGCGAGGAGCCTTTCTGATGCACCGTCCCTGTTCCCGGCCGCCGGGCTGTGGCTCGCTTCGCTGCCTCCGGGCGGGCGGCAGCCTGGCGCTTGCCTGGGTGGCTTTGGTCGCGGGCTCGGCGGTGGCCGAGGGTCCGCTCGTGCGGTATGGCGATCCGGTGCCCCGCGACGTCCGCGAGATCTACGACGCCGGCGTCCGCTACCTCCTCAAGACGCAAGACGTGTCGGGCGGCTGGAAAGACGGTCAGGCTGGTCCGGGCGTCACCGGCATGGCGGTGATGGTGCTCCTCGCTTCGGGCGAAGATCCCAACTTCGGACCCTACCGCGTGCCGATCCGCAAGGCCCTGCGGAGCATGATCGTCGACCAAGATCCGAACACCGGGTTCTTGGTGAGCGGCCGCGGCGGCCAAGACAGCATGTATCAGCACGGCTTTGCGATGCTGGCGCTGGCCGAGGCCTATGGCACCGTCGACGACCGGACCTTGTGGGATGAGCCGGGCAGCCCCAAGGGCCCGGGCGCGGGCCGTTCGATCGGGCAGGCCCTGGAGCTGGCGGTCCGCTGCGCCGTGACCTCCGCCAAGAAGAACCCGCTCGGGGCCTGGCGGTATTCGCCCGACGCCCGCGATGCCGACACGTCGGTCTCCGGAGCAGTGATGATGGGACTGCTGGGTGCGCGAAACGCGGGCATCGAAGTTCCCGACGAGACGATCGACCGGGCGATCAAATACTACGTCTCGATGACCGGCTCGAACGGCCAGGTCGGCTACTCGGGTGGTGCCGGCGGCGGCAGCGACGCTGTCACGAGCATCACGGTGCTTGTCTACGCGATCGCCCGCCAGAAGGAACTGCCGCAGTATCAGCAGGCGCTCACCCACCTCAAAGGCCGGAGCCGCGACCCGCAGCCAGCGATGGAAGGCTATCCGACCTACACCCGGTACTACCGGGCCCAGGCGCTGTTTCAAGGCGATGTCGATGCCTGGACCAAGTGGAACGACGGCCTCGTCCAGGAACTCAAGAAACTGCAGGGCAAGGACGGCGGCTTCTCGGGCTTCTCGGGCCGCGGCGGCGGCGGCTTCGGTGGCACAGTCGATACGGCGCTGTCGCTGTTGTCGCTGGCGGTGAACTATAAGTTTCTTCCCATCTACGAGCGGTGAGCAGCATGCAGGCGAGATGCTGCGAACCTGCGTGGGCCTTGGTGGCGGCGATCGTGCTCCTCCTGCCGGTGGCTGTGGGCGATGACGATCCCGCGGCCGCGGCGGCCCAGGCGGCCGCCGAGCGAGACGCCCGGGCGCTGGGCTGGCTCCTGCAGCAGGGGGTGCGAGCGCTCGCCGTGCCGCCGGCCCCGCCGCCGGCCGACCAGCAGCAGCGGCAGCAGATCGAGCAGCATGCCAAGCAACTGGAGCGAATGTTTCAGCCGGTTCTCAACGGCGAACTCGAGCTGATCCGCCGGTGCTGCGGCAGCCTCGATCCCGCGGCTCGCCGGCAGATCCTGGCGGCCGGCCGGGAGGCCGTGACCACCGTCGCCCGCGGCTTCACGGAGCGGCAGTTCAACGGCCGGCTTGGCCGCGACGACTTCGATCCCCGGGGGGAAACCCGGATACGGCTGGAGAAGGCCCTCGAGCCGCTGGCCGACCCGGCAGAGTTTGCGGCCTATCGGGCTGAGGGCGAGCGCCGGGAGGCCCGGCGGGCCGAGGCGGCACGAATGTCGATTCTGGCGCGGGTCGATCGGCAACTCGACTTGTCGGCCGACCAGCGGCGTGCGATCGAGGCGGACCTCGCCCGCTCGTGGCGGCCCCAGTGGGCTCGCGAACTCGGCAACCGGGGCGACATGCGAATCAACGACTATCCGCCGGCGCCTGATGAAGCGGCTGACGCGATCGTGCCGCATCTGGCCCCCGACCAGGTGGCGGCCTGGGAGGCCTGGTGCCGGGCCGCCGGCGCCAGGCTCGTGGGCCAGAGTTTCAACCTCCAAGTCGACGGCCAGGGAATCCAGCAGAGCGATCCATGGTGGGGCCAATGAGTGACTTTGGCTCGACCCGGCGTCGCGGGCGGATCCTCGTCGGGACGCTGACAATGTTGTTTGTCAGCTGTGGCTGGGTCGTGGCGAGCGACGATGATGTGGTCGACGACTCCGGGCCGGCCGAGGGCGGCCAGCGGGAGCCACACCAGATCGATCTCGGTTCCAACTTCGACGCCAACCTGTTCGAACAGCGGGGCGGCTGGATGCTCCGGACCAGCGGGCCGGAGCCGGCCGGCCACCGGCCCTCACCAGCCCTGGAGCGGGCCCGGGAGTTGGGCCGGAAGCGGATCGATCGAATGCAATCGTCCTGCACGCTCACCGCGGAGCAGCGGCGTCGGCTGACCCTCGCCGTCGAGTCGGACGCCCGCCGCTTTGCCCACGAGGTGGAGGCGGTGCGCGGCCCCTACCTCGGCCGCCGGGTCGACATGAACGATCCGGCCGGGCAGAAGGCGTGGCATGCGTTCCAGCAGGACGTGGCGAAGTGTCGCGAACGCCTGCGAAACGTATTCGACGAGGGCTCGCTGTTCGCGGGAACCAGCGCGTCGGTTTTGGACGAGCGCCAGGCGGCCTGCCTGGCCGCCGAAAATGCGGCCCGGCGGTCGTTTCACTGGCGAGCGATGGTGCTCGAGACGATGTCGAAGCTCGATGAGTCGCTTGGGCTTGATCAGCGGCAATACGACGCGCTCGTGGCAGCGTTGCTCGCCCACGAGCCGGCGCTGCGCAACGACCTGCAGGCTCTCGGCCGCGCCGACTCCACCATGCGTCGGCAACTCGTGATGGTCGTGATGGCCGAACTCGATTCCCAGCCGCTGCGGGCCACGGTCAGCGAGCGGCAGTGGAAGGGCCTGACGCCGATGATGAACCACGGTCGGGCCATGCGGTCGGCGATCGAAGCCCAGGGCTTCCTCGAACTGCCCCGCTGACGGGTCAGGCCGGGGCCGGCAGGAGTTCCGGCGGCGGACTCCGGTCCGGTCGCGACAGATCGGCCGGCAGCTCCTCCTTGGCCGGCAGCTCATCCTGACGGGTGGCTGGCTCCATCGGCGGCAGCTGCACCGGCGGCGTGCCGGAACCGACCGACTCAAACGATTGGGTCACGGTGCCGCGGCTGAACACGCCCGGCCGCGAGTGGCCGTAGTCGAGGTACAGGCTCGCGTCCCGCTGCCGGGCCCGCCGATGGGCGTCGAAGTAGGCCTTGCCCGGCCAGGGGCCTTCGGCCAGGAACACCCCGTTGTATTCGAGCAGCGACCCCTTGCGGTAATGGAGCTGCGAGATCGAGCGGTTGTAGTCGACGAGCGCCCGGTAGTAGGAGCTCTCCGCCTCGGCCCGCCGCCGCTGGGCGTCAAGCAGCTGGTCGAGTGTGACGGTGTTGGCATCGTAGGCGGCCTGCACCGCCTCCACCTGCCGCTCGGCGGCCACCCGGCGGTTGAAGTTGGTCTGGGCGAGCGCGAAGTTGGTGTCGACGTTGCGGACCGCATCGACCAGGGCGTGCGAGGCCTCGAGCTCCTCGTCCTGGAGCCTGGCCCGTTCGCGGGCGAGCTGGAGTTGGTGGTGGCGGACCGTGGCCAACTCCCGGCGGAAGCCGAGCGGCATCAGGAACTGGGCCCCGGCCTGCCACTCCTGGAACTGGCCGGAGAAGAGGGTCGAGTAGGAGTCGGTGCCGGCCAGCGGGTCGGCACCACCGGCTTCGAAGGGGGAGTAGTCCTGGTTGATCAGTTCTTGGCCCATGCCCAAGAACCGGTAGCGGCCCACCATGTCGAGCCGGGGCAGGATCAGGTTCTTGGCGGCCACGAGCTCCAGCTCCCGCTGCTTGATGATCCACTTTTGCCGGCGGAGCTCCGCCGAGCGGGAGAGCGCCTCGACGAGCGACTGCTGCCAGTCGAAGCTGATTCGGGCGGTGGTCGGCTCGTCGGAGGGGCGGATCAGCCGGCCATCACTGGCGGAGATGCCCATCATGAACCGGAGCCGGTTCTCCACCCGGTAAACGTCGGTCAGGGCCTGCTCGACCTCGCTGCGGAAGAAGAAGTATTGCTCCCGGGCCTGGGCCTCCTTGTCGGCCTCGCCGCCTCGCGACTGCTCGACGTACAGCGCGTGTACCTTCCGCCAGGCCTCCAGGGAGCTGTCGCGGCCGGCCTTGCGGGCTTCGAGGTTGCGGTAGGCGAAAGATAGCTCCCAGTAGCTCTGCTCGGTGTCGCTGACCAGATTCCGGACGCCGGCTTCAAAGTCTGCCAGGGAGATGTCGGCGTTGATCCGGGCCAGGAGCACGCCCCGGAAGTTGGGCCGACCGTAAATGTTGTCGAAGAAGTCGGGGCCGGCGATTCGATTGTAGGTCGCCCCCGCACCCTGCAGCAGCGGCTGGCTGAAGGTGAAGTCGTAGTTCGTCTGCCAGGTCGACGGCACGCCGGCCTGGCGGATCGGTGAGTTGTTGTTGTCGTAGAGCGTCTGGTTTTGGAAACCCAAGGTGGCACCGGTCGCGGTTCGCTTGGTGATGCCGCTGGTCAAGTTGCCAGTGTCACCGAGGAACTGCTGTTGGAAGATGAACGTGCCCACGCCGCCGATGTTCTGCGGCCGGTTTTGCCGTTCCCAGGTCAGCGAGCTCGACAGCTGCGCGTCGAACAGCGCCAGGGCGCTCTCGACGCCGCGGAAGGGATCGGTCTCGACGACGGCGGGGTCGTAGATGGTGGGCGTCTGGGACGGCGCGGTCAAAAGTGACACCGCCGGCTCGCCGGTTTGTGGCCGCGGACCACCGAAGCTGGCGAACCGCCCGCCGAGGTTCCGCAGCACCTTGCCGTTTTCCAGCGCCGTGCGGATCGCCTCCTCGAGGGAGAGTTCCCAAATCTCGTCGAACGAGGGGTTCGTGAGCGTGAGCGGTTCCAGGGCCCCGGCAGCCTCGTCGAGCGGCTCTTGGCAGGTGTCGGGATATTCCATCTTCTGGACGGCGCCCACGTAGTGTGAGAGGTCGCCATCCTCGAAGAAGTAGAAGGGCTGCCGCGGCGCACAGCCCGAGGCCACGAGCGTGATGCTCGTCAGGACCACCCAGGTTTGCTTGAAAATGCGGGACACGGGGGGGCACCGGCGGGGCCGGTGAACGTGGGAACTCGGTGGAATGAAAACTGCCGCCGCTGCGCCTCGAGGGGTTCGGCCGTCGAACGACGACCTGGCCCGATCCGTTGCCCCCCGACTCCGGATCTGCATCTGACCGCGACCCGAGGCGGAGCGGCAGCATCAGGAGTATCGGACGCCACCCCCCGCAAACTTGGGGCAATCGTCACAGTCGTCACGCCGGGCGTCAGGCTGGAGAAACTGGGAGGCTTGGCCGGTCGACGAGGTGGCAAGCGACGGTGTGCCCCGGGGCGATCTCTGCGAGTGGGGGAGCCTCGCGGATGCAGCGGTCTTCCCTGAGCGGGCAGCGGGTGTGGAAGGGACAGCCGGAGGGCGGGTTGACCGAGCTGGGCAGTTCGCCCGAGAGCACGATCCGGTTCCGGGCCCGTTCCCGGGCCGGATCGGGCAGCGGGATGGCCGAGATCAGGGCCTGGGTATAGGGATGCCGCGGCGCCGCGACAATCTCCCTGGCGTCGGCCTCCTCGACGATCCGGCCGAGGTACATCACGGCGATCCGGTCGCTTACGTGCCGCACGGCGGCGAGGTCATGGGCGATGAAGATCATCGTCAGGCTGAGGTCCTCCCGCAGCCGGACCAGCAGATTCAGGATCTGAGCCTGGATCGAAACGTCAAGCGCGCTGATTGGCTCGTCGGCCACGATCAGTTCGGGGCCGAGGGCGAGCGCCCGCGCGATCCCGATCCGCTGCCGCTGGCCGCCGGAGAACTCGTGGGGATAGCGGCGCATGAAGCGGGGATCGAGGCCGACGGTCTCCAGCAGCCGCTGCACGCGCTCCCGGCGCTCCCGGCCTCGTGCCAGGCCGAAGTTCCGCAGCGGTTCGGTGAGGATCGCCTCCACGGTCATCCGCGGATTGAGCGACGCGAACGGATCCTGGAACACCAGCTGCATGCGTTTGCGGAGACCGTGCAGCCGGGCATCCCAGGCCCAGCGACCGCCCCGCCTGACCCACCACTCGTGGATCGGCAGCCCGTCGAACACGACGCTGCCGGCCGAGGGCCGCAGCAGTTGGAGCACCGCCCGTCCGGTTGTCGATTTGCCGCAGCCGCTCTCCCCCACGAGGCCCAGCGTCTGCCCGCGCCGGACGGAGAAGCTCACGCCGGCCACGGCCTGCACCTCGTCACGCCGGCGACTGAACAGCCTGGTGGCGGGGAGCGGGAAGTTCACCACGAGGTCGCGGACCTCGACGAGCGGTCGGGCCGGATCGGTCATCGCGGCACCTCCACCTCGAAGCATTCGGCTCGGTGGGTCGGCGAGACGGTGACTACCGGCGGGCGCTGTTGCCGGCAGTGGTCGCTCGCCAGGCCGCAGCGGGGATGGAACGGGCAGCCCGCCGGCAGGTGGCCGAGGTCGGGGGGCAGCCCCGGGATCGCCTCGAGGCGGCCGCCGGGCGGGGTCTCGATCCGGGGCAGGCTCGCCAGCAGCCCGCGGGTGTAGGGATGCAGCGGAGTGGCGAACACCTCGGCTGTCGTGCCCTCCTCGACGATCCGCCCCGCGTACATCACTGCCACCCGGTCGGCGGTGCCCGCGACCATCCCCAGATCATGCGTGACGAGCACCACGGCGGTTCCGAGCGACGCCTGCAGGGCGGCGATCAGTTCCAGGATTTGGGCCTGGATCGTGACGTCCAGGGCCGTTGTCGGCTCATCGGCGAAGAGCACCTCCGGCTCGCAGAGCAGCGCCATCGCGATCATCACCCGCTGCCGCATGCCGCCGGAAAACTGGTGGGGATGCTGGTCGATCCGGCGGGCGGCGTCGGGGATTCCCACCCGCTCGAGCATTGCGATCGCTGTCCGCCGAGCGACAGCGGGCGGGGCCCCCTTGTGGACCTCGAGCACCTCGGTGAGTTGCCGGGCCACGCTCAGGTAGGGGTTCAGCGAGGTCATGGGATCCTGGAAGATCATCGCCAGCCGGTCGCCGCGGAGCTGCTGGAGCTCGCGGCCGTTCACCGTCAAGAGGTCGCGGCCCCGGGAGAGGATCTGGCCCGAGGGATGGAAGGCCGGCGGTGACGGGAGCAGCCGCAGTGCGGAGAGGCAGGCCACACTTTTTCCCGAGCCGCTTTCCCCCACGAGCCCCAGCGTCTCGCCGCGGCGGACCGTGAAGCTCACGCCGTCGACCGCCTTGACGATATGGCCGTCGGTGCGGAAGAACGTCCGCAGGTCACGGACTTCGAGCACGGTGTCGGGGTCTTGGTCGCTCATTCCATGCCGGATGGAGCCGGATCGTGTCACGATTGTCAGTGGGTCATCTTCCGTGGGCCGGGGTTGCCCGTGCCGTGTCGACCGGACGTTCGCTGCGGGCATCCTGCCCTTCGCTCACTCCATGCTGGCCACGCTCTCGCCATCCCTGGCTTCGCTCGCCAGCAAGGCCGGCTGAACGGCACGGGCAACCCCTCCCTCTGACCCGTGGTGCGCATGTCATCCTCCGAAGCACCGGAATCATTGCCGCATCCGCGGATCGAGGGCGTCGCGGATGCCGTCCCCGAGGAAGTTGAGCGCGAACAGCATCACCGCCATCACGCCCCCGGGGAAGGCGAGCGTCCACCAGAACACGAGCATCTGATTGGCGCCGTCGTTGATCAGCGCGCCGAGGCTGGCCCGCGGGGCCTGCACGCCGAGGCCCAAAAATGAAAGAAACGCCTCCTGCAGGATCATCGCGGGTACGGTCAGCGTGAAGGTCACGATCACCGGCCCGAGCGTGTTGGGGATCAGGTGGCGGAACACGATCTCGCGGCTCGGCGTGCCGAGGCTGCGGGCCGCAAGCACAAAATCCTGTTGGGTGAGACTCAGCACCTGACCCCGTACGATCCGGGCGGTGAGCAGCCAGCCCACCGCGCCCAGGGCCAGAAATACGAGCACCAGGCTCTTGCCCAGCATCGTCACCAGGATGATCACCAGGAACATGTAGGGCAGGGCGTAGAGAATGTCGACCGCCCGCATCATCACCGCATCGACCAGACCTCCCGCGTAGCTCGAGACCGCGCCGTAGACCGTGCCGATCGTGGCGGCCACGACCGCCGCGAGTAGCCCCACCGAGAGGCTGACGCGGCCGCCGGAGAGCACCCGCACGAGTTGGTCCCGGCCGTAGAAGTCGGTGCCGAAGGGGTGGTCCCAGGAAGGGGGCCGCGGGCCGTAGGCGAGATCCTGCGTCGCCTCGTCGTAGCCCCAGGTGGCTGCGATCAGCCACGGGCCGACGATGCAGGCCACGGCCAGGCAGAGGATCACGATTCCACTGGCCACGGCGAGGCGGTTGCGCCGCAGCCGCTTCCAGGCGTCGGCCCAGAGCGAGGTGCCGGCCACGAGCTCGGGGCCGACGGCGTCGGTGGCGGGTGAGGCAGTCATGGATACTCGATTCGCGGGTCGAGCAGGAAGTAGGCCACGTCGACCAGCAGGTTCATGAGCAGAAGAAAGAAGGCATACAGGAGCACGATCCCCATCACCAGGAAATAGTCGCGATTGAAGGCGGCATCGACGAAATAGGGGCCGATGCCCGGGATGTTGAAGATCTTCTCCACCACGACGCTGCCGGTGAGCATGCTGGCGATCGCCGGCCCGAGGTAGCTGACCACCGGTAAGAGGCCGCCTCGGAGCATGTGCCGCCAGATCACCAGTCGCTCCGGAAGGCCCTTGGCCCGGGCGGTGCGGATGAAATCGCTCCGCACCACCTCGAGCATGCCCCCGCGGGTGAGCCGGGCGATGCTCGCGGCGTAGATGGTGCCGAGGGTGAGGCCGGGGAGGATCACGTGCCGCCAGTCGCCCCAGCCGGCCGGGGGCAGCAGGTGCCAGCGCAGCGAAACCACCAGCACCAGCACCGGCCCGAGCACGAAACTCGGAATGCTGAGGCCCACCAGCGCCGTGGCCATCGCGGCATGATCCCAGACGGTGTTCTGGCGGACAGCGCCGATGATGCCTGCGGTGATGCCCACCAGCAGCGACC
>Ga0247837_1006361_pt1 | contig 16690 bp, 18 predicted proteins | sample LaCtaG_2_FD_187115 | JGI IMG/M metagenome (GOLD analysis project Ga0247837, IMG submission 187115) | Freshwater microbial communities from meromictic Lake La Cruz, Castile-La Mancha, Spain - LaCruzMarch2015_14.5m | ecosystem: Environmental > Aquatic > Freshwater > Lake | place: Spain: Castile-La...
TATTTTTTTCATCTAACAAAACATCCAATATTACTAAATCTGGTAATTTTTTTTTTATTTCCGATAATGCTTTTTCAACGGTGTCAGCTTCTCGAACAAAAAAATTGTTTTCTTTTAAGATTTCATGAACTGCAAATCTTATATCTTTTTCATCGTCAATTAATAAAATTTCACTTCTCATTGATTAATCTTAATGCTTAATTTAACTTTAGCTCCATTACTTTTTTCTATAAAATTTAAATCACCACCATGCTCATGTAATATTTTAGATACTATTGATAATCCCAATCCTGATCCACGTTGTTTTGTTGTGGTTAAAGGAACTATTAAATCTTTTGGTGTTGTTTTAAAACCAACGCCATTGTCTTCAATTATAATATAAATAAAATCATTATTATTTTCGATCAATATATTTATTTTTCCTTGTAAATTTTTATCTAATTCTTGTTTTTCATGAATAGATTCTAATGAATTTTTAATAATATTAATCAAAACCCTAGAAATCTGATTTAGATCGAATTTAAATACATCTTGGGTGCTACTATAAACTAAATTAAAAATTATTTTTTTTTCAGATAATTTATATAAACTTATACTATCTTCTATAAGTTTTTTTAAATTATTAGATTTTTTAACGGGATTTGGCATTCTTGCAAAATCTGAGAACTCATTTGCTAACTTTCCTATATCCTCAACTTGCCTAGATATTATATTTAAATAATTTTCAAAGTCAGCCTTATCAATATTAATTTGCTTTGAATACCTATCTTTAATTCTCTCCAATGAGAGTGTAATTGGTGTTAAAGGATTCTTAATTTCATGTGCAAGTTTTTTTGCTACCATTTCCCATGCCTGATATCTTTCTGATAAAGCAATTTTATTTTTTTGCGCCTGTATTTCTTGAGTCATTATATTAAATGTTTGATATAATTTTTTAAAATCATCGTCTTCTTCTTCATATTTTAATTTAACTTCTAAATTTCCAACAGAAACTTCTTTTGCAGCAAAAATTAATTTAATAATTGGTCTTGAAATTTTATTAGCTATATTAATTGCATACATACTTGATAACAAAATTAGCGAACTAACTATTACGATATAAACAGCAGCGAAAGTAATTTGGAGACCAAGGCTGTTTGATTTTAATTTATAGTAGAATGTAGAGGCTTCTCCAGTATTTTTTAAAAAATTTACAGTCTCAGGATCAACATATCTAATTGTATATAAAAAAATATTCTCATTACTGCTTAATTTTACTAAAGCATTTGTTTGATTCTTATTTGCATCAGAGATTAATATAGTTTGTCCATTTTGAGCCATATCAATAAAAGTTTTTAACGGTGCAATAAAATTATTCTTATTACTGAAGGATGTTGAAAACAGAAGAAGACCATCTTTATTTATTAAATAAGATTCTTCAATTTTTCTAAATCTTGATTGTTGATCAAAATAATTTTGGAATAATGTTTTGTTTTCAGAATATAGATTAAAATTACGATTTAAATCATTAGCCATTGCTAAAATTTCACCTTTTATTGAGCTCTGATTTTCCTCAAGATAATTTCTAGCAACTTCAACAGAGTTATTTACAACATCATTAACTTTTTTATCAAACCACTTTTCAATACCAAGGTTAAAAAGCATTAAAGAAAAGACAGCTACAAAAATTGATGGTGCGGCTGTTACAAAAATAAAATATTTTATAAAATTTAAATTTGTACTCAATCCTGCGATTGCTTTAGACTTATAAAAAAAAACTATGAGTTTTCTAATAATCAAGAAAAGCAATAAACATATGATGGATATGTTTATTATTAATAGATACTGAATATTATTTTCATTTAACTGAATAAAACTTGTGCCGGAAAAAGTATAAAGGGTAAAAATTCCAAAAATGATTGAAAGAAAAGTACTAATGTATAAAAGTAAATTTGAACTTAATATTTTTTTAATCATTTTTTTATGAGTTACTGCGCTATAATTCTAGCTGCTGGCAAAGGTCATAGATATTCAAAAACTATACCAAAGCAATATACAGTATTTGATAATGAATTAATATTAAATTACTCTATTAAAATACTTTCTGAAATAAACTTAATAAAAAAGATAATTTTAGTAATTAACAAGCCTCACTTTACAAAATTTAAAGATCAGGTTTATAAAAATAAAAAAATTAAAATAATTCAGGGTGGAAAGGAAAGGAAGGATTCGGTATTTCTTGCTCTTTCAAAATTAAAAAGATCTAATTGTAATAAAGTTTTAATACATGATGCTGCAAGACCTTTTTTAAAAAAGAAATTAGTAAACAAAATTATTAAATTTTCTAAAACAAATGAAGCTGTAATTCCTTATATAACAAATACTGATACAATAGTTTTTAAAGATAAAATTCTAGATAGAAAAAAAGTTTTTTCGATTCAAACTCCACAATGTTTTTCTTTTAAAAAAATATTTTCTTTACATAAAGAATATAAAGGCAAAAAATTTACTGATGAATCTTCTTTATTTTTTTATAAAAAGTTAATTGTTAAAAAAATACTAGGAGACATTAATAATATTAAAATTACTCTTAAGAATGACTTAATTAACAATAAAAAAATTTCATATGGGATTGGCTATGATATTCACAAATTGGAAAGAAATTATAAATTATACTTAGGGGGAATAAATATCCCTTATTCAATGGGTACGGTTGGTCATTCTGATGGGGATCCTGTAATTCATGCCTTAGTAGATTCTCTCTTAGGGTCTAAAAAATTAGGTGATATAGGAACTCTTTTTCCAAATAATAAAAAATTTAAAAATAAAAGATCAACATTTTTTTTGAAAAAAATCATTAATCTTCTTGAAACTAAAAATGTTAAAATTAATAACATTGATATTAACATTATTGCTCAACAACCAAATCTTAAGAAATATAAAAAAATTATATCTAATAATCTTTCTAAAATTTGTAACATTAGTGAAAAACAAATAAGCGTTAAAGGTAAGACAACTGATAGACTTGGGAATATTGGGAAAAATAAAGCAATTGCATGCGAGGTAATTACATCTGTATCAAATAATTAAACTTAACAAAAAATTTTTTACTTTGTTTGGAATTGGTTATTTACCTATTCCAGGAACAATGGCGTCGCTTATTACTATAATTATTTATTATTTATTTTATAATTATCTTAATATTATTTTTTTTATATTTTTTTTTATTCTTATTTTATTTTATTCATTTTACTTTTTAAATAACACAATAAAGAAATCTTTTCCTTCATCTGATCCAAAAGAAATTGTAATAGATGAGTTTATCGGACAATCAATACCCCTGGTTATATGTGAAAATAATTTTTTTTTAATAATACTATCTTTTTTATTATTTAGACTTTTTGATATCACCAAACCATGGCCAGGAAGTTACTTTGACTTAAAAATTAAAAATGCAACTGGAGTAATAATGGATGATGTCATCGCTGGTATATATACATTTTTAATCATTTATTTATGCATTTGAATAAGAAAATAAAAAACTTAACAACAATTCTAAAAAAAAAGAGGATTAAAATCTCAGTAGCGGAATCCTGCACGGGAGGGTTAATTAGTTATAACTTAACTAAAATTCCTGGAGCATCAAAATATTTTGAAATGGGAACCGTTTCTTATTCAAATAAATCAAAGATCAACTTTCTAAAAGTAAAACTAAAAACCTTAATAAAGTATGGAGCGGTAAGCGCAGAAACTTGCAAAGAAATGTGCAAAAATTTACTTAAAAGTTCCAAAACAAATATTGCAATATCTGTAACAGGTATAGCTGGACCAGATGGTGGTACCAAAAAAAAACCTGTAGGACTTGTTTATATTGGCATCTGCAGTAAAAAAAAAATAGAAATAATAAGGTTTAATTTTAATAAAAAATTAACAAGAGTAATTATCCAAAATAAAATTTTGATAGAAACTGTTAAATTAGTGAAAAACCATATTAAAATTTTATAGTTTCTTTGGCTCTCCGCTCAAAAGAATTTAAAATTTTTTCAAAACCATAATTAAAAAACTTATTGAATAAAATATTAACAATAGGATTTTTCAATTCAATATCTATAAAAAAAATTACATTACATGACTTTTTGTCAACTTCTTCAAATTCCCAAATATTTAATAGTTTTTTAATATTTCCATTTATAGATGTTACTTCAATTTTTGAATTTTGATTATTATAAATAACTTCGCTTGTGTAAATTTCTCTAAAAGACTTAAAGCCTATTTCTAAATCCGCTATAATTTTTAAGTCCTTTTTTTTTTTATTAATTGTTAAAATTTTTGAATTAATGCACCAAGGTAAAAAAAATTTATAATCATCAATTTTTAAAACTAATTCTATAAGATCTTTTTTAGAATAATTAAATTTTTTTATTATTTTTTTGACTGGCAATTTAAATTAGCTTGTTAATTCTTTTTTTTTTCAAAATATCGAAATCTTCCGACGCATGATAAGAGGATCTTGTTAATGGACTTGAGGAAACTAATAGAAATCCTTTTCCTTCTGCGATTAATTTATAACTTTCAAACTCCTCTGGTGTTATAAAATTCTTTATCGGATAATGTTTTGTGCTCGGTTGCAAATACTGACCAATAGTCAAAAAATCTACTTCTGCTACTCTTAAATCATCCATAACCTGCATAATCTCTTCTTTGGTTTCACCTAACCCTACCATTAGACCTGATTTAGTAAAAATTGTAGAATCATAATCTTTTACTTTCTTTAATAAATCTAAAGATTGAAAATAACGTGAACCAGGTCTTACTTTTAAATAAAGTCGAGGGATAGTTTCCAAATTATGATTAAAAACATCAGGCTTTGCATCTGCAACAATTTTATAAACGTCGCCTTTTCTTAAAAAATCTGGTGTTAAAACTTCAATTGTTGTTTTATTGTTATATTGCTTAATTTCGGAAATAACGTTAGCGAAATGTTTTGCACCACCATCTTCTAAATCATCTCTATCAACTGATGTTATAACTACATGTAATAAATTTAAATCTTTGACGCTTTGTGCAATTTTTTTAGGCTCTTGAAGATCTAGTGCTAGAGGAATGCCAGTTTTAACATTGCAAAAAGCACAGGCTCTAGTGCAGGTATCCCCCATAATCATAAATGTTGCATGCTTTTTACTCCAACATTCATTAATATTAGGACAGGAAGCTTCTTCACAAACTGTTAAAAGATTATTTTTTTTAAGAATATTTTTAGTCTCTGCATATTCTTGAGTGTAACTAGCTTTTACTCTAATCCACGCAGGTTTTTTTTGAATTGGGCTGTCAATATTATTAACTTTTTCAGGATGTCTAGCTGTCATTTTTGATTAATAATATAAATCTTTTCACCTTTTTTTCCTAACACGAAGTAATCTCTATATATTTCATCTAAGTAATCTTTATTTATATTCACAGATAAAAAATCATTTTTTTTAGTTAAAAAATTTATTTCTTTTTTAATTTCTAAATTTTTTTCTTGGAACTCTTTTAATAATATTTTCTTTTTAAAATATTCAATAAGACCCCTGTCGCCACCAAAGAAATTAAAAACAATATATAAAATTATTAAAATCATTATAAAAAAAAATTTTCTTTCAGAAATCGAGTTGACTAAATTACTCATTTTAATTTTGACATTTCAGATTTTTTTCCTATCTCCTCTTCTATTCTTAATAGTCTATTATATTTTGCAACTCTTTCTGATCTTGCTAATGATCCCGTTTTAATTTGCGAGGATTCGGTTGCTACCGCTAAATCAGCGATAAAAGTGTCCTCACTATCACCAGATCTGTGAGAAATAATTGTATTAAAATTATTTTTTTTAGCAAAAGTTATAACTTCTAAAGTTTCTGTAACTGTGCCAATTTGGTTCGGTTTAATTAAAATTGCATTAGCAGTTAATTCCTTAACCCCCCTTTTTAAACGAATTAAGTTAGTTACAAACAAATCATCACCAACAATTTGAATTTTTTTTCCTAACTCTTTAGTCAATTTTTTCCAAGTAGTCCAATCATCTTCAAAAACTGGATCTTCTATAGAAACAATTGGAAATTTATTACATAATTTTTTATAATAATTAATTAACTCCTCTGAATTTACAGCTTTTTTATCTTCTTTAATTTTATATTTTCCTAAACTATAAAGTTCGTTTGCAGCAACATCTAAGCAGATATTAATATCTCTGCCTATTTTTAAACCTGATTTTTTAACTGCTTTAATTATGTATTCTATTGCTTTTTCATCGCTATCAAATGATGGGGCAAAGCCACCTTCATCACCAAGATTAGTGTTAAATTTTTTTAATTTTAATTCCTCTTTTAAATTTTGAATAACTAAAAAAGACATTCTTAAACAGTCTTTAAAAGATTTTGCACCATCAGGTCTAATCATAAATTCTTGTATTTGAAGAGAATTATTTGCATGAGCTCCTCCGTTAATTATATTTAACATTGGAAATGGTAATTTGCTTTTATTGTCACCCCCTAAATACTTATATAATGGCATATTATTATATGCTGCAGCTGCTTTAGCATTGGCGATCGAGACTGCCAAAATAGCATTAGCTCCTAATCTTTTTTTACTTTCAGTGCCATCAAGTTTAATTAAAAGATTATCTATTTTTTTTTGATTTAAAACGGATAAGCCTGAAATTGTTTTATTAATTTCTAAATTAATATTGTTTACAGCGTCTAAGACACCTTTTTTTAAATACTCTTTACTTTTATCTCTAAGTTCATGAGCTTCGTAAGATCCAGTGGAAGCTCCTGAAGGAACTATTGATTGGCCTATAGAGCCATCAACTAATGTCACTTCTGCTTCTACTGTTGGAAAACCTCTGCTGTCAAATACCTGTCTTGCTTTAACATTTTTAATAACTGACATTATTGTTTTGACTTAATTAATTTATCTATTCCTATTAAATCTTTAAGTAAATTCTCTAAGCTTCCAAGAGCTATCATATTTGCTCCGTCAGATGGGGCTTTGTCAGGATTGTCATGTGTTTCTAAAAAAATTGTAGAGAGCCCAACGGCAACTGCAGCTCTTGATAATGAGCTAACAAATTGTCTTTCACCACCACTGCTATCTCCTTTACCACCAGGCTGTTGTACAGAATGTGTGGCGTCATAAACTACTGGATAACCAAAATCAGCTAAAATTGATAATGAACGCATATCAGATACTAAAGTATTGTATCCAAAGCTAACTCCTCTTTCAGTAATTAATATTTTATCATTTCCACTCTCTTCTATTTTTTTAATAACATTCTTCATGTCCCAAGGAGCTAGGAATTGACCTTTTTTTACATTAACTACTTTGTTTGTTTTGGCGGCGGCGACCAATAAGTCCGTTTGCCTACATAAAAAAGCCGGTATTTGAATAACATCAACAACTTCGGAAACTATTTTACATTGTTCTTCATTGTGAACATCAGTCAAGATTGGAATATCTAAATCTTTTGAAATGTAATCAAATATGGATAAAGATTTATCAAGTCCTATCCCTCTTTTAGATTTTAAACTTGTTCTATTAGCTTTATCGAAAGAACTTTTAAAAATAAATCCAATCTTTAACCTACTTGTTATTTCTTTAATTTTTGAAGCAATCATATGACAATGATCTTTGCTTTCAATTTGGCAAGGGCCTGCAATTAAAGTTAAAGGAAGATTATTTCCTAAACTTAATTTTTTTATTTTAATAATTCTATTTTTCATGAATTTAAATTTTTATTTTTAATAGCAGCATCAATAAAGGAGATAAATATTTTATGAGGAGAAAATGGTCTTGACTTGAGTTCTGGATGAAATTGAACTCCAACGAACCAAGGATGATCTTTAAGCTCTATGGCTTCAGGTAATTTTCCATCAGGTGAATTAGCTGAAAATACAACGCCTTTTTTCTCTAACATGGATTTATATGAAACATTTACTTCATATCTATGTCTATGTCTTTCGTGAATTAAGGTCTTGTTACCATAAATTTTATAAAGCAATGAATCCTTTTTAACTTTTGCAGGGTAAGAACCTAATCTCATTGTACCCCCAATTTTAAATTTTTCTCCTTTTAAAATTTTTTTTCCTTTTATCCATTCTTCCATAAGACAAACAATAGGATTTTTAGTATTAGATAATTCTGTAGAATTTGAGTCTTTTAGACCCAATAAACTTCTTGCGAGTTCAATAACTGATATTTGCATCCCAAAACAAATTCCGAAAAAAGGAATTTTTTTTGATCTTGCTAATTGTACAGATAAAATTTTTCCTTCTACACCACGTTTCCCAAAGCCGCCTGGTATCAAAATTCCATTTGTTTTTGCTAATTTATTTTCTAAATCTTTTAAATTTTTAATATTAGATGACTCAATCCAATTAAGATCTAAATTAATATTATTATATACTGATGCATGAATTAAAGCTTCATTCAAAGATTTGTAAGCATCTTTCAAATGTGTGTATTTACCTACAATAGAAATTTTAACACTATTTTTCTTATTATTAAGTTTCTTATTAAAAGCTTTCCAATTATCCAATTTTGGATTTTTTTTATTAACAATTCTAAAATGATCTAATATTTTTTTATCCAATCCTTCTTCTTGATACTTAATTGGAACTTCATAAATTGATTTCACGTCAATAGACTGAAATACATTTGATTTTTCTACATTACAAAATAGTGCAATTTTGGCTTTTTCTTCATTAGGAATTAAACTTTCAGAACGACACAAAATCATATCAGGCTGAATACCTATGCTTCTTAATTCCTTGACAGAATGTTGTGTTGGCTTAGTTTTTAATTCGGCTGCACTTTTAATATAAGGAACTAATGTTAAGTGAATAAATAGACAATTTTTACTTCCTACTTCATTTGAATATTGCCTAATAGCTTCTAAAAATGGAAGACTTTCAATATCTCCTACTGTTCCTCCTATCTCACAAATTACAAAATCTTCATTAGTTAAATCACTAGTAATAAACTTTTTTATTTCATCTGTGACATGTGGAATAATTTGAACTGTAGACCCTTTGTAATCACCATTTCTTTCTTTGGTGATTATATTTTGATAAATTTTACCTGTAGTAATATTGTCCGATTTTTTTGAATTTATATCTGTAAACCTTTCATAATGTCCAAGATCCAAATCAGTTTCAGCACCATCTTCTGTTACATAAACTTCTCCGTGTTCATAAGGATTCATTGTGCCAGGATCTATATTTAAGTAAGGATCTAATTTTCTAATTCTTACTTTATATCCTCTTGATTGTAATAATGTGGCTATTGAAGCGGAAGCAATACCTTTTCCAAGAGATGAGACCACGCCGCCAGTAACAAAAATAAAACGGACCATGGAAGATTATTATAGATTATTTAATAATAATCACAAAGAAAATAGTAAGCTAATTTATTTTGAATTTGGAATTTTGGGCTGAGGATTACTATTCTTATCTAATTGCTCAATCTTATCAATGATAGATTTTTGAGAAATATCTTTTTTATTAATAAGCGTTAGAGAAATGCTTGTTAAAATAAATAAAAATCCAAGTATTGCTGTAAATTTTGTCAAAAAATTTCCAGCTGATCTAGATGACATTAGATTATCGCTATTACCTCCAATACCCAAAGCTCCACCATCTGATTTTTGAAGCAATACCGATCCGATCAAAAGCACAGCTATAACAATGTGAATTATTAATAATAAAGTTTGCATAATCTATTTAAAGTAATTTTTTATAATTTTAATAAAGCTTGTACTTTTTAATGATGCTCCTCCAATTAAAAAACCAGATATTAAACTAATCTTACCTAAAGTTACAACATTATCTGTAGTAACAGATCCGCCGTATAGCATTACAGGTGAATTAACCTTGTATTTTTTATTTAAAAATTCTTTTAGATTTATATAAATTTTATCTAAATAGTTATTGGGAGGAACAATTCCAGTTCCAATTGACCAAATTGGTTCATATGCAATAATTAAATTATTAAAATTAATTTTTTTTTTGTCTAAAGAACTTAAAATTTGTTTCTTTAAAACATTCAAAGATAATCCTTTATTTTTTTGTGACAGATTCTCTCCAATACAAAAAATAATTTTAAGCTTATTTTTTAAAGCAATATTAATTTTTTCTTTTATAGTCTTAAAATCTTCATCTATTAACCTTTTTTCTGAATGGCCAATAATAACATAGTTGGCACCTGAATCTTTTAACATCTTGGCACTTAGCTGACCTGTATATGGGCCATTGCGTAGATTTATTTTGCTAATATCTTGGGCGCCAAAATCTATTAATTTACTTTTGATTTTCTTACTAAAAGAACTTAATAAATTTGATGGTGGACAAAATATAATTTTTTTAAATTTATAAATCGTATTTTTTCTAAAAAAATTAGAAACTCTTTCTATTTCATTAATAGAATTATGATTTCCATTCATTTTCCAATTAGCAATGAAATATATAGTTTTGTTCATAAATCAGTTATATCTAAACTAAAATATTCATTTTTTAAAATAGTAAATGTTATCATCCTTAAGAAAATTCTCAGAAACAGTAATAGCTAAAATCTTTATATTATTAATTGCTTTAAGCTTTGTATTCTGGGGTATAAATGATTTTTTTAGATCCAGTTATAGCAATGCCGTTGCAGAAATTAACGGTGAAGAAATATCTTTTAATCAATTTTTAAATGAATTTAATAAAATAGTCAGAAATAATAAAATAGAATCTGAAAAAATAGCAATTAATAAAAATATTCACATAATTGCTGTATCTAATATTGTATCTGAAAAACTTTTAAAAATTCATGCAAAAAAATTAGGAGTTTTCATTGATGATACAACTATCGCTATAGAAATAAAAAATAGCCAAGAATTTAAAGATAAGGAAATTTTTTCAAGAACAAAGTATGAAAAGTTTTTATTAGAGAGAAATATAAATTCAAAAATTCTTGAAGAGCAAATTAATAAGAATCTTAAAAGAAAAATAATTACAGAATCAATTACTGGATTTATTCCTAATAATAAAAAAATTCCTGAAATAGTAATGCAAAATAAAATAAATATATTGTACGAAGATTTTCTTAGAAAAAATTATAAAATTATAATTAATGAAAAACAACTAAACAATTATCTTAAAAATATTTAAAATGATTTTCTCTACTTTTAAAGAATTTAAAACAAATTACAAAAAAAAAAATTTTTCACAAATTTATGCAATTAAAAATAAGCCTAAATTAGAAACAATTGAGAAAATAATTGAATTGGTCTCTTTAAATAAAGATAGTTTTATATTTGAATCTGTTGAAAAAGTTAAAATTAGAGGTCGATATACTATATTTGGTTTCAATCCAGATCTTGTAATCGAAACTAAAAACAATTGTATAATTCAAAATATAAATAATAAAAAAGTAATAGTAAAAAAAACTTCTTACGACTATTTAAACAAATTAATTAACAATTTTAATTTTAAAACTTCAAAAAAATTACCCATGATGTCAGCTATGTTGGCTGGTTATTTCGGTTATGACATCATTAGATTTAAAGAAAAGATTCCAAATAACTGTAAAGAAGACTTAAAAATTCCTGATGTAAAATTAATACGTCCACAACTAATAATCATTCATGACAATGAAAAAAATAAAATATTTTTCGTACAAAATATTTATAATTTAAAAAATATTAAAAATTTAAAAAACTTATATCTATTAAAATGCGATGAAATAAATAAATTCATTGCGAAGATTAATAATACGTATAACTCAACAGAATATTTAAACAAAAATAAGAAAAAAAATAAAATAATAAGTAATGTTACCAAAAATTCTTTTTTAAATTCTATATCTAAAGCAAAAGAATTAATAAATAATGGTGAGATATTTCAGGTTGTTTTAAGTCAAAGATTTGAAACCATATTAAATAAAACGCCTATTAATTTTTATAAAAAATTAAGAATATTAAATCCATCCCCATTTATGTTCTTTTTTAATTTTGATAATTTTAAAATAGCAGGTAGTAGCCCAGAGATATTAGTTAGAGTTAGAGATAATAAAATTACCATTAGACCTATTGCCGGGACTAGGCCTAGAGGAAGAAATTTTAAAGAAGACAATAAATTCCAAAAAGAACTTCTAAATGATAAAAAAGAAATTGCTGAACATCTTATGTTGCTTGACCTGGGCCGAAACGATGTAGGCAAAGTTTCAAAAATTGGAAGTGTAAAAGTTAATCAGAAATTTAAAATTGAAAAATACTCCCATGTTATGCATATCGTTTCTAATGTTGTTGGCGATTTTGATAATAAAAATTCATTATTAGATACTTTATTTTCTGGTTTTCCTGCAGGCACTGTTTCGGGTGCGCCAAAAATAAGAGCGATGGAAATTATTGATGATTTAGAAATGTCAAAAAGAAAATTATATGCTGGTGGGATTGGATATTTCACTCCTAATAATGAAATGGATACATGTATTGCTTTAAGAACTGCTTTAATTATTGATAATAAAATTTATGTACAATCAGGAGCTGGAATTGTTGCTGATAGCATTCCTTTAAGTGAGTACAAAGAAACAGTTAATAAAGCTAAAGCATTATTTGAGGCTGCTAAATAAATGAAAAAAATACTGTTAATAGATAATTATGATAGTTTTACATACAATATTTTTCATTGTTTATCAGAATTGGGGTCAGATGTTGAGGTTTATAGAAATGATAAGATATCGTTAGAGGAAATTTCAAAAAAGAAATTTGATAAAATTGTTATATCCCCTGGCCCAGGTCATCCTAATACTTCGGGCATCTGCATAAATGTAGTTAAAAATTTTTATAAAAAAATTCCTATTTTAGGAATTTGTCTTGGTCATCAAATTATAGGTGCAGCTTTAGGTGGTGTAATTAAAAGAGCAAAGATTATAATGCACGGAAAATTAAGTAAAATTATTCATAATGGTTCAAAACTCTTTAATAAAATTCCTAAAAATTTTTACGCAACTAGATATCATAGCCTTATAATTGATAACAAAACATTAAATGAAGATTTTGAGATCTCAGCAAAAACTCAAGATAATATTATTATGGGTATAAATCACAAAGAATATCATCTTTACGGTATTCAATTTCATCCTGAAAGTATTAAAACAAGCTTTGGGAATGTAATTTTTAAAAACTTTTTAAAAATAAAATGAATGTACAAAATTTAATAACAAAATTAATACTTAATAAAGATTTATCTAATTCAGAATTAAATCTTTTATTTAATAAAATTATTAACGCTGAAATTAATGAAAATTTAATCTCTGCAATTTTAACATTAATAACTAGAAATGGATTTAACTATAAAAACATATTATCTGCGGCTAAAATTCTAAGAAAAAAATTAATTAAGGTCAAAGTTCCAAAAAACTCAATAGATACTTGCGGTACAGGTGGTGATGGAAAGCATACACTTAATATTTCAACGGCAGCCGCAATTGTATTGGCTGGCTTAGGAATTAATGTTGTGAAGCATGGAAATAGATCAATAACGTCAAAATGCGGGTCAGCAGATGTTTTAGAAAAACTTGGCGTTAATATATTAGATAATACTAAAAATTTAGAAAAAAAAATAAAGAAAGAAAATTTCATTTTTTTATTTGCTCCAAATTATCATCTAGCAATGAAAAATGTTGCCTCTGTTAGGAAAAGTCTTCCTTTTAAAACAATCTTTAATCTTTTAGGTCCTCTAATAAATCCGGGTTTGGTTAAAAGACAAATTATTGGAATCTTTGATAAAAATTTATTAGTACCTTACATAAAAGTTTTAAAAAGCTTAGGTCATAAAAAAGCATGGGTGTTTCACAGTAATGAAGGTTTAGACGAAATATCTATTTTTAATAAAACTAAAGTTTATGAATTAAATAGAAAAAAAATCAGAAGTTTTGTTATTAATCCAAAATCGTTAATTAAAAAAAGATATAATTTTAAATCAATTCTTGGCAAAGATGCTAATTATAATAGTAAAAAAATAATAGAAATTTTTAATGGAAAACATAATGCTTTTTTAGAAATTGTAGCTCTAAATGCTGCGGCTGGATTAGTAATTTCTGAAAAAGAAAATAATTTAGAAAAAGCTTATTATAAGACAAAAAGTTACTTACTTTCAGGAAATGCTATTAAGAAGATTAACCAATTAGCTAAATAATGAATATTTTAAAAAAAATTATTAATTATAAAAAAAGTAAAATTATTACTGATAAAAAAAATATTTTATTATTTTCAAATCAAAATAAAAAATCACTTTTCAAATCTAAAATAGTAAATAATCTTAAAAAAAATAAAATTTCTATTATAGCGGAAATAAAGAAAGCTAGCCCCTCAAAAGGAATTTTAATAAAAAACTTTAATCCTATTAACATAGCTAAACAATACGTGGAGGGAGGCGCTACTTGTTTGTCAGTATTAACTGAAGATAAATTCTTTTTAGGTAACAAAAACTATATAAAACAAATTAAAAATAAATATAAAATTCCAATTCTAGCAAAAGATTTTTTTATTGATCCTTTTCAAATTTATGAAGCAAAATTTTACGGCGCAGATTGCATTTTAATTATATTATCTGCTGTGAAACAAAAGCTAGCAAGAGAATTATATGATACCGCTATAAAATGTGGAATGGATACAATAGTAGAGGTTCATAATGATAATGAGATGACTTTTGCTTTAAGTTTAAAAAAAAGTATCATTGGAATTAACAATCGTAATTTAAAAACTTTTGCGACTGACATAAATAATACGATTAATTTATGCAAAAAATTTAATTTAAAAAACCGTGTAGTTATATCTGAAAGCGGTATTAATTCTAAAAAGGATATTCTACACATCTGTAAAAAGACAAATATTAGAACTTTCTTGATCGGCGAATCATTAATAAAATCTAATAATATTAAAGATAAGATAAGCTCTTTTTTATAAAATATACACATATTTCAATACTTTATCAGTGTTGTGTATTAAGAAGAACTTAAATAGAACGATAACTGTTTAGGTTTTGTTCTTATGCTAACTAAAAAACAAAAAAATTTATTAATTTTTATTAATGAAAAATTAAAACGTACTGGCATATCGCCATCTTATGACGAAATGCGCATTTCTTTAAATCTTAAATCTAAATCAGGAATTCATAGACTTATTTCGGCTCTTGAAGAAAGAGGGTTTATTAAAAGATTGCCCCATAAAGCTAGAGCTCTTGAAGTTATAAAACTTCCTGAAAATGCTGGAGCTCAAGATCTATATAACAATTTTTCTCCCAAGATTATTAAAGGCGGCTTAGATCTTAACAAGATAGATGATGAAGAGGTTTTTATACCTGTTCTTGGTAAAATAGCAGCTGGTGCTCCCATTGTAGCTTTAGAAAACCAAACTGAGAGTTTGCCTTTATCAAAAAGTTTTTTAGGATCAAATGAATACTTTGCATTAAAAGTTGAGGGAGATTCAATGATAGATGCCGGTATTAATACCGGAGATTATGTTATAATTAAAAAAACTAATATCGCTGAAAATGGAAAAATAGTCGTAGCTTTAATTGATGATCATGAAGCAACACTAAAAAGAATGCGAAAAAAAGGACCTTCGATTGCTTTGGAAAGCGCCAATCCTGCTTATGAGACAAAAATTTACAACAATGAAAGAGTAAAAATACAAGGTGTTTTAGCCTCTTTATATAGAAAATTTTAATTTACTAATTTAAACAAATAATATTAGTTCTCTAATCTTAAGAACTAATGAATACTATTGAAAAAGTTATCACGCGTTTTGCACCCTCTCCTACTGGAAATTTACATATAGGAGGAGCAAGAACGGCTCTATTTAATTGGCTATTTTCAAAAAACCAAAAAGGAATATTCCTATTAAGAATAGAAGATACTGATATTCAAAGATCAAAAAATGAATATTACGAACAAATCATTTCAACTCTTAAATGGTTGGAAATAAATTGGGATGAAGAACCATATATTCAATCAAAAAATGTAGAATCTCACATAAATGTAGCTAATACTCTATTAAAAAACGGATGTGCTTATAAATGCTATTGCACTGAGAAAGAGCTAGAAGAAGAAAAAAAATTATATCTAGAGAGAAAGATTCCTTACACTTACAGTAAAAAATGCAGAAATATTTTAGAAAATATTGTGGATAAGCCCTTTGTTGTCAGATTTAAATCGAAGATAGAGGGAAAAACTATACTTAAAGACTTAGTTCAAGGAGACGTTGAAATTAATAATAACACAATCGAAGATTTTGTTATTTTAAGAAAAGATAATAAACCTACTTACAATTTATCTGCAGCAGTTGATGATTATCAAATGAAAATTTCCCACGTAATAAGGGGTGATGACCATAAAATAAATGCTTTTAAACAAATTCAGGTCTTTGAAAGTATGGGATGGAAAATACCAAAATATGCTCACATACCTTTAATTCATTCAAAAGAGGGAAAAAAATTATCAAAAAGAGATGATGCATCCACTGTTGAGGATTATAAAAAAATAGGCATTTTGCCAGAAGCCTTAAGAAATTACTTATTAAGACTGGGGTGGTCTTATAAAGATAAAGAAATTTTTTCAGAAGAAGAGAGTATAAAATTTTTTAATTTAAATAAAATTGGAAAATCACCATCAAAATTAGATTTTGATAGAATTA
>Ga0247837_1006368_pt1 | contig 16678 bp, 17 predicted proteins | sample LaCtaG_2_FD_187115 | JGI IMG/M metagenome (GOLD analysis project Ga0247837, IMG submission 187115) | Freshwater microbial communities from meromictic Lake La Cruz, Castile-La Mancha, Spain - LaCruzMarch2015_14.5m | ecosystem: Environmental > Aquatic > Freshwater > Lake | place: Spain: Castile-La...
TCCATAATTACCTTTATGAGAATTCATACGGCGAGGGGGGATTAATCCATATAATAATTGATCATCTAGAAGAAATGCAGATGGATTAATAGTAGATAAGCAAGCTTCAAGTTGTAAATTATTACAAACTATTTTGCCACAGTGATCAGGTCCATCTAAAGTATATAATCCTATTTTTTCTGCAATAAAAGTTATAGTTACTGCGGCGTTAACACAAGCCCCCAATACCCTACCAGTATCCGAATCTAATCCTGAAGGAATATCTAGAGCTAAAACAGCTAAGCCACTATCATTGATAAATTGAATAGCATGAGCAATCTGACCATAAACATTTCCATTAATGCCAATACCTAGCAAGGCATCAACGATTAATTCCACCTCACCATCAATATGATCATCAAAATTTTGGCAATTAACGCCTGCATCAATAGCTGACAGTGCTGCAAGTTTAGCGGTGATTGGTAATTCATCTATAAGTTTATACTGATAAACAACTACTGAAAAACCTTCAAGATAAGCAAGTCTTGCAAGAATATAGCCATCTCCCGCATTATTTCCACCCCCACAAAATACTGCTATTGAGGTAACATCAGGATACAACTCTTTTAAAGTATTAAAGGAAGCGACGCCTGCAGATAGCATTAAATCATCTTCAGAAATGTTTAAATCTTCTTTAGCTTTTCGCTCGCATTGACGTATATCTTGGGTTAGATAAAGTGCCTTTTTTATCTTGCTCATGACTATTCATCCCTTTTTAGCCGCATATGTCGGGCAAAAGCCCAACATATAATTCTTAATCCTTTTCTTGAGTTGTCTTTACTAGCTTCAATGCAGGCTTGTTACGCCCCTTACTTTCTGATGTCGATATTGGCGGATTAAGACTAGAAGTCGGCGTTGAGGGGGGATCATATTCCTCTCCAAATTCCATTCCCCTGCCATTTTCTTTTGTATAGATAGCAAGAACCGCTTCGGGAGTAACAAAAATTTGAGTAGCCACTCCTGAAAATCTCGCAGTAAATATAATCCTATCATTTTCTATATGTAATCCACGGCAAGCTTTCGGCGAAATATTCAACACTATACGACCATCATTTACAAATTCTTGCGGTACTTCTACTCCTGGATATAAAGCATTGACTAAAAGATAAGGCGTCAAATCATTATCCACAATCCAATCATAAAGCGCACGAATAAAATATGGTTTATTTGAGGTCATAGTCGTCATTATGCTGCCCTTAGCTGCCTCTCAACATCTGTTAAACTTTGCTGAAATGATTCTCTTTTAAATAAACGTTGCTTATAAGCTAAAATTCCTACATTTTCATCAGAAATTTCGACCCCTAACTTAGGTAAACGCCATAATAATGGTGCCAATGCACAATCTAATAAAGAAAATTCATCACTTAAAAAATAAGGCTTATCTAAAAATACTGGCTCAAGACTCGTCAAACTTTCAAGCAATTGCGCTCTTGCTAATTCAATATCGTCACCTGATTCAATTTGATGCATAAGTGAATACCAATCTTTCTCAATACGATGCATCATTTTACGAGTTTCTGCTCGTGCTACAGGATATACCGGCAATAATGGTGGATGGGGAAATCTCTCATCCAAATACTCCATAATAATCCTTGATTCATACAATACCAAATCACGATCTATTAACGTAGGTACGGTACCATAGGGATTTAAAGATAATAAATCATTAGCTATCCCTTCATTTTTTATAAACATAATTTCTACATTTACACCTTTTTCAGCTAATACAATTCTCACCTGGTGACTATATATATCATCATTATCAGAATACAACGACATGATCGTACGCTTTGCAACAATGGCCATCAAAAACTCCTCATCATCCGTTTATTTATCGAAGGTCAGTATTTTACCACAGATCCACCTAAGTTACTCAAATTCTCTTAATTTAGTATTAATTAACATCTTTCCAGTATAATTTTTTCAATTGATAAGCAACAATTAAAAAAATAAATAAATATAATATGATCAACACACCTATTGATTTACGGACGGTTTTATTTGGCTCCGCAACATAGGTTAAAAAAGTTACCAAATCTATAATTGTACTATCAAATTGCTGCTCACTCATCTCGCCAGTATCTACTATAACAAATTCTGATGATGAATGCGCAAATCCATTTTTATCTTTCTCTAAAATAACAACTCCTTGTAAAGGAGCTAGGACATTAGGCATCGCCACGTCAGGTACTAATAAATTATTGGCACCAAATGGTCTTTTTTTATCAACATAAAAACTTTTTAAATAAGTATAAATCCAATCCGGGCCATGTTCTCTTGCTGATAAAGATAAATCAGGCGGCACGCGACCAAACCATTCACGCGCATCAGTGTGCGGCATAGAATTTTCAATTGGATCAATTATGTTAGCCGATGTAAATATAAGATTAGATTTAAGTAAAGAAGAATCAACCTCGCCCGTAAATGTTGTTAGCCCTAAATCCCTTGCCATACGATTATAACGCATATATTTTAAAGAATGGCAGCCTGAACAATAGTTCATAAATATTCTAGCACCACGTTGTAATTTTTCAGTATCGTTAAGATCAATATCAACTGATAATAATTGTGGACCTGCTTTCACTACTGATAAATAACAAAATAAAATAATAATATATATTATGGTCTGTTGATAATTCAGAATTCGACGTCCTGCCGGGATTAGAGCTTCTGAAGATGGTTTGTCAACCGCCACTAAAATTATCTTCATTTTATTCTCGCAGGAACTTGTTTATATGGTTCATAGCGACTATATAATGGCATAAACAGAAAATAAGCAAAATAAATAAACGTAAATACTCGCGCAAGCATTTGCGTAAAAGGCGTAACATTAATAGTTCCTAAATAACCTAGCACTAAAAAACTAATAACAAATAACATCAATGCATATTTTGAATATCTACCTTTATAACGCATAGAACGAACAGGGCTTTTATCTAGCCATGGCATAAACAATAAAATAAATAAAGAAGAACCCATAACTAAAACACCAGATAATTTATCAGGTATAGCGCGAAGCATCGTATAAAATGGAGTTAAATACCAAACAGGGGCAATATGTTCAGGTGTGGTTAATGGATTGGCCGGAGAAAAATTAGCGGACTCGAGGAAATATCCGCCCATTTCAGGATTAAAAAATACAACAGCAAAAAAACCAATCAAAAAAACAATTACGCCGACAAGATCTTTTATGGTGTAATATGGATGAAATGGAATGCCATCAACCGGGTTCCCCTTATCATCAAGATGATTTTTAATATCAATTCCTTCTGGATTATTTGATCCTGCTTTATGTAAAGCGACAATGTGCAAGAAAACCACGACTACCATCAATAATGGAATTCCAATTACATGAAATGCAAAAAAACGTTGAAGTGTTGCATTAGCTACATGAAAATCTCCTCGGATCCAAAAAACCAAAGAATCTCCAATATAAGGTATTGCTCCAAATAAAGACGTGATAACTTGCGCCCCCCAATAAGACATTTGCCCCCAAGGAAGTAAATACCCAAAAAAAGATTCAGCAATCAATAAGAAGAAAAAAAACATTCCTAAAAGCCAAACCAGCTCTCGTGGCTTTTGATATGATCCATATAATAATCCGCGAAACATATGCAAATAAATAACTATAAAAAAGGCTGATGCCCCAGTTGAATGCATATAACGCAACAGCCATCCATAATTAACATCACGCATAATATATTCAATGGAATTAAAAGCCTCATTTGCATTTGGTGTATAAAACATGGTTAGCCATAAACCAGTAATCAATTGATTTAACAAAATAACTAAAGCTAAAGATCCAAAAAAATAAAAAAAATTAAAATTTTTCGGTACATAATATTCACTTGCATGTTTTTTCCATGTACTTAATAAAGGAAAACGTTCATTAATCCAACTGCCTAATCTAAAAGATTTCATTGTTTTTCCTCTTCACCAATCACAATTGTATGATCATTTAAAAATCGGTAAGGGGGAACTTCTAAATTAATTGGCGCTGGAACATCTTTAAATACACGGCCTGCAAGGTCGAAAGTTGAGCCATGGCATGGACAATAAAATCCACCAGGCCAATCAGGTCCTAATTCATTAATAGTAGGTTTATATTTAGGAGAGCACCCTAAATGGGTACAAATCCCCACCAAGACTAAATATTCAGGATTTATTGAACGAAATTTATTTTGAGCGTAACTTGGTTGTTGCGTAACTAATGAATCAGGATCACGAAGTAATTCCCTATCATCATCAAGATGTTTTAACATATCTTGGGTACGACGAATTATCCAAACAGGCTTACCTCTCCACTCAACTGTGGCTTGTTGACCTGGCATTAGTTTAGATAAATCAACTTCTATCGGCGCACCAGATGCTAAAGCTGAGGCCGATGGCAATAAAGATGAAACAAAGGGAGTCAAAGCACATAAGGCACCTACACCACCTAAAATACCAGACGTTGTAAGTAAAAAACGCCTACGTTTTTCATCAACTGAATCAAGCCCATCATTTTGCGGTAAAGGATCTATATTATTATTCTTTGAACCCATAATCCTTTTATCCTAAAGAAATCTTAAATATTTATATCAAAGAATCAACTCGTTGGAAACAAGAAAAGACATATCTTAAGATCCATAAAAATGACTTTAAGTTACACCCAATAAAATAAGTAAATTCTTTATACTAAACATCATACCATGAAAAATTTTTCTTTCTTTTAAAATTATTCTTTTTGACCTGAAATTGCTCTTGAATTTGGGATAATTTTAACAAATAACCTTAATCTTTATATTTAAAAAATATAATAACTTTAGGTTTTTCATATAAAGTTTAATGATTATAGGCCATTTCTAACTTAAATGGCTGATATTTTAAACACCCAACCTCCGCCAAACCAACATATAAGACTCTTTTTAAGATTAATTGTCTTAATAAAAATCCACATAAATTCTGTAACCGTTAAATTAAGGTAAGACTACCCAGACTTAGGAGGATTTTTTGGTTCATTTTCGCCGGCATTTTTTGGTCCTGAAATTTTTTTTAATTCAGTCTTCATCTGATCAAACACTCTTTCAGTGGTTGATTTAATTAATAACAATCTGGATAGAAAATTAGGCGAGCGTTTTTCATACAATTCTTTCGATTCATGTTTAATAATTTCTATTAAAAGTTGATTGGCATTTAGAGTGTTATTACCTGCAATATTCTTATATAAAGCTTTTAATTTATCAAATTTTACCTTAGTTTTTGGATCATCCGTATGTGTTGTTGAAACCTGTTCAAGTCGTTTGTACAGCTTATGCAGCACAGATTTTTGTTCTTTACTTACATTCGTGTATGATTCTGGTGGTGGTGGTAAAATGATAAATGGTTGTTTGGGTTGCCCTCCGGTCAGTGTGGCCTGATATTTTGGGCTAATAAAAAAATACCTAGAAATGTCGGTTTTAAAACCCAAGATACATTCAAGTATGTTCAGAGCCGTTGTTCTACAGGTGTTACTGAGCTGTATTTTATTGACTGTTGAAATGGCAACTTTGGCTTCTGCACTGGCTTCCGATTGATCCTCAAAATCAGACAGCGGTTTAATTTTAAAAGTTACTTCACCATTTTCTTCACTGACAGGAAGATAACATCTGATTTTCATACTCTCCTCCATCTTATTAAAAGCTTCTAATGTATCAACATCTAACGTATCAATATTTCCTTCTCCAAGTTTATCAATGGCACTAACCAGCTTATCATTATCTAAGAGTTTTGCTTCACCTCTAACCAACGCCTTTCTCATCATAGGATCACTAAATTGGCTTTTCTGAATCTTAAGCATAAGACCCAAAAATTGTTTAGCTTGATCATAAGTAATAGCGTAGGTTTGGTGTTGTATGGTTTCCGAAAAATCCTGACGGCGGGAAATACCCTCATCAGCTAAAAAGGCAAGCGCTCCTGAACCAGCAACTTCTTTATATATTAACATTGCCTGGCTCTGAGAAGGATCAACGTAATTTGTCTTACCAACCCGGGCCAATAGTCGTGCGCTTCCATCTGATTGAACAACGCCAAGCATGACAAAACTGTGGATCCCTTTTTTAGCCATGCTAATAAAAAATTCATCTTTAATTTGAACTTTTATCTGATCTACTTCTGGAACTTGTGTTGCCATGATTACCCCTTAATTGTTGTTGGATCTGTTGTTTTATCAACTGAATCCACGCCAAAATTACTTCTTATTTCTAAAAACACCGCCTTAAATTTTTTTTGAACTAAAGCTATGTCTTCTAGTTATTCTTCTGATGAGAGGTTCCTGACAGCAATTAAAGCAAACTCTAACCAAATCATCACCAATTCTCGGTTTTTTTATTACACGTTGCGCACATTTAGTTCATAATTACAAGTGTCAGTGAAGTTGAATAAAATTATTGTTGGCTCAAAGCCCCCAAATGCAGCAACAAACGGCACTAAGTTAATTTATAGTACACTAATTACGCTTTGTCACGGCCGAGGATAATTTTATAAGAACTACTAACAATAGAAGCATGGATAAAAGGAACACATTAAGGAGGAGTTATAAGCCCTATACTAGAGAATTTATTCCTACATTATTAATTTAATACATGAATGCATAAGGAGTATATTGTAAAACAGTTCGCGCGATATGTAGATGAAATATTAGTAAACTGCCAGGCACTAGAAGAAGCATAAACATTCGACTAACCACGCAAAACAAAACTAGCTTATATTTAATTTGAGTTGATACCCTTATAATTTATAAGTGACGATAATGAAGTAATTTAATATTTATTTTTAGGTGTAATTAGCCGAACGTTTACGAGCGAACAACAATTTTTTAATTTCAAAAAAAACCCCGCAACGGCGGGGGCTTTATAGTGGATATTTTTATCGTTTTGAGTACTGTGTAGCTCGTCGTGCTTTGTGTAGACCGACTTTCTTTCTTTCTACACATCGTGAGTCGCGAGTTAAAAGACCACGTGCTCGTAGTTTTCTACGGAATGAATCTGGTAATGGCTCAGCATCTTCTACTAAACCTTTTTCATCATAAGAAACTAATGCTCGTGCTATACCTAAGCGAACTGCTCCAGCTTGGCCTGAAATACCGCCTCCGACAACAGTTGCATAAATATCAAATTTATTAAGCATATCAACTGCCTCTAGCGGCTGCCTAATAATCATGCATGATGTTTCCACACCAAAATAGCCATCTAAAGAACGATTATTAATTTTAATATCGCCTTTACCAGGACGTAAAAACACTCTAGCTACTGAACTTTTTCTGCGGCCTGTGCCATAGTATTGTTGCAATTCTGCCATAATACTTATTCCTCAATCTCAAGTTTTACTGGTTGCTGTGCTTCGTGTGGGTGATCAGTACCTACGTAAACTTTTAATTTACGGTACATCTCTCTGCCCAAAGGATTTCTAGGCAACATCCCTTTTACGGCACGCTCAATAATTTCCGTAGGGTTTCTTTGCTGCAATTTCTCGAAAGTCATTTGTTTAATACCACCTGGGAACCCAGTATGGTTATAATATAACTTTTCTTTAAACTTGCGGCCAGTAACCTTCACTTTCTCTGCATTGGTAACAATAATATAATCACCCGTATCTACGTGTTGAGTATACTCTGCTTTATGTTTGCCACGTAAACGACGAGCAATTTCTGTGGCAAGACGACCCAATATTTTGTCGCTAGCATCAACCACAAACCAATCACGTTTAACTTCGTGTGCTTTGGCGCTAAATGTCTTCATTAAAATAACTCCGTACCGCCTAAAAATTAATATCTTTACAAATCTTGGACGGGCGATTTTAACTAAAAAGGTGAGCGCGCACAAGTGAAATGTAAATTTTATTTCATAATCTTATAAAATTTCACTAAATCTCAGGCAAATCACCTAAATAAAGCCTATCAACTTTACGTCCAAGAACCAAATGAACATCTATAATTTCATCTATATCTTCATTTGATGAATATTTATACCAAATACCTTCAGGGTAGATAACTAATGATGGGCCAATACTACAACGACCTAAACACCCTGATTTACTAACCCTAAATTTTTTTGGTCCATGTAAACCAAGTTCTTTTAACTTAGTTTTCATATATTCAAAAAATGCTTCGCCGCCTGAATTTGCACAGCAAATTTTTCCTGCTTCTTTTTTATTAGTACAAATAAAAATATGTTTCGTATAATAGCTCAATGTTTTTTTTCTTCTACTTTTGTTTTTAACTTAAGGCCAGGCTTAAACGTAACTACGCGCCTAGCAGATACATCAATCTCTTCGCCTGTTTTTGGATTTCTTCCTGGACGCTTCAACTTATCCCGTAAAATAAAATTACCAAAACCCGAGAGTTTTACATGTTTGCCATTTTCCAAGGCAAACCTTATTTCTTCAAAAAATTCCTCAACCATTGCTTTAGCTTCAGGTTTAGATAAATCAAACTCATCACATAAGGCATCAGCCATATTAGCTTTTGATAGAGCAGTCATGATTAGTCCCTCAATAATTAAACTCTGTCTTAACGAAGTATGATAGAAAACTCACTTCCTAGTTTTTTTATTATAGCATCAATTGTTAAATTAATCTCCGCATCGATCAGTGTGCGACTATCATCTTGTAACGTCAAGGATATAGCTAAACTTTTTTTATCCTTCTGGATTGATTCGCCGATGTATAAATCAAAAACATCAAATGATTTAAGCCAATTATTAGTTACTACATCGCGAACTGCTCGTTCAATATCTAAAGCACTGACCTTATTATCAACAAGAAGAGATAAATCACGCCTTATTTGTGGATATTTTGAAATTGATTGATAACGAATAGCATTTTCGTGAATTAATGGTTTTAATGATAACTCAAATAATACAACCTCATCATTGAGCGAAAGTTCATCATTAAACCGAGGATGCAATACGCCGACCCAACCTATTGCTTTATCATCAAGTAGAATATGTGCTGATTTTCCTGGATGTAATGCATTATGATTGGCCGCTATAAATTTAATACCCTTTAGATTTAGACTTGCAAAAAGAGATTGTAGATCACCCTTCATATCATAAAAATCAAATGCTCGCGTCGTCTCGCTCCAATTAAAAGCACCATGCTGACCAGTTATAAGACCAGCAATACATTGGCGCTCTTCTAATTTTCCATCAATATTTTCAAAAACAACACCGGCCTCAAAAAATTTAATTATCGATTGTTGTCGATGAATATTATAAATCATAGAAGCAATTAAACCTGACCACATACCTACCCGCATCTCTGATAACTCCAAAGAGATAGGATTTAGTAATTTCATCGTTTGCGCATCTTTATAAAGCTCTTGCTGTAAAGCCGGATCAACGAAACTATAACTAATAGTTTCATGATAACCCCTATCATTTAAAAATTTACCAATCTCACCTAATAAGTATTCATAACTATTAATTGTCCCTGCTTGCATATCCGCAACATGAGGGCTGGCTTTAAGCTTATCATAACCATAGAGCCTAATAATCTCTTCAACAATATCAACGTCCTCTGTAATATCAAATCGATATGAGGGTACGCTAATAGACCAAAGTGTTTCCTTATGGTTAACAAGCATGCCTAAATCTTTTAAAATATTGCACATAGATTCATGAGGAATATCAATGCCCGTTAATTTCTTAACTTTTTCAGGATTAAATAATATTGGCTTTTTAAGCGGTAATGATTCTTCTTTAAGCGCAGAAACTTTGGGGCCTAGCTCCCCACCCACTATTTCTTGAAGCAAGTATGTTGCCCGATCTAATGCTATTATTTGTAAATTAGGATCAACTCCGCGTTCAAAGCGCTGAGATGAATCACTAGATAAACCAAAACTCCTTGCAACCCCTGAAATAGTTAAAGGGTTAAAATAAGCACTTTCTATAAAGATATCATCTGTATCTTGAGTAACAGAAGATTCATCTCCACCCATAATCCCTGCAAGAGCCAATGGTTTATTATGAGAGGCTATAACCAGCACCTTATTATTTAACTTAATTTCTTGGCCATCAAGAAGTTTCAGTTTTTCATCATCATTACCGAAACGAACCTTTATTCCACCATCAATACTTTTTAAATCAAAAGCATGCATAGGCTGGCCTAATTCAATCATTACATAATTTATAACATCAACTACAGGATGAATCGCACGAATACCTGAACGCCTTAGCCGCTCTTTCATCCATACTGGTGTTGTAGCATTCTTATTAATTTTTTTGATAATTCTGCCGCAATATTTGGGACAAGCATCGTACGCTTCTAAATCAATCGTTAATAAATCATCTATTTTCGGTAAATTTTCATGGGTAGGGATGTTAGTCAAAGGTAAATTATTTAAAGCAGCAACTTCACGTGCAAGACCTAAGACACTAAAACAATCTGCTCGATTAGGGGTAAGGTCGATATCAAATACCTGATCATCTAAATTCAAATAACGCCGTAAGTCTTCACCTATTGGTGCATCATCGCTAAGCTCAATAATACCATCTGAGCTATCTTCTATACCAAGTTCAGAAAAAGAACACAACATCCCTTGTGAAAGTTCACCTCGAAGCTTTGATTCTTTTATTTTAAAATCATTAGGTAGGTTAGCACCAATAGTAGCTAATGCTACCATTAATCCCTTGCGGACATTAGAAGCCCCACAAACAATTTTAAGAGGCTCACCAGTTCCAATGTCAACTTCGCATAAAGTTAATTTATCAGCATTAGGATGTTGGGTTGTACTTAAAACTTTAGCAACAATAACCCCGTCAAAAGAGCCTGCAACTGGATTTAATCCATCAACCTCGAGCCCTGCCATCGTCAACTGTGCGGCAATTTGTTGTCCTGTTAATAAAGGATTAACCAACTCTCGCAACCACAATTCGCTTAAATTCATGCTAAATTCCTACCTAAATATAAATTATTAACAGCCATTCCCGGTAACTCGTACATCCTCTGACGCAAGAGCTGTCGACCAAAAGACATAAGCTAACCTTTGAAAGGCATGGATGACTTTCAAGAGCGCCATGGATGGCTTTATGCGTGTTGGCTTATGTCTTTTGGTCGACAGCTCTTGCCTACACTGAACTTTGTTAGTGGGAACTCTTGTATTATTAAAATTGACTTAAAAATGTCAAATCATTTTCAAACATCTTACGTAAATCATCTATGCCATAATAAAGCATAGCTAATCTATCTATACCCATGCCAAAAGCCCAGCCTTGATATTCGTCGGGTGAAATATTTACGGCCTCAAGAACCTTAGGGTGAACCATGCCACATCCAAGGACCTCAAGCCATCCAGTAAATTTACAAGAACGACATCCTTTACCTAAGCATTGAGTGCATTCGATATCAACTTCAGCTGATGGTTCAGTAAATGGGAAATAAGATGGTCTAAATCTTACATTTACTTCGCGCTTGAAAAAATATGAAAAGAAATCACCAAGCAATCCCTTTAATCCAGCCATTGTGGCACTACTATCAATTAATAAACCCTCAACCTGATGAAACATTGGTGTATGAGTTACATCTGAATCACAGCGATAAACTCGCCCAGGAGCGATAAGCCTAAATGGTGGCTTACGACTTTCCATGGTACGAATTTGCACAGGGGAAGTATGGGTTCTTAAGAGGCTACCATCACCAAAATAAAAGGTATCATGCATTGCACGAGCTGGGTGATGAGAAGGGATATTTAAGGCTTCAAAATTATAAAATTCTGTTTCAATTTCAGGTCCTTCAACAATATCAAACCCTAAACGAATAAAATAATCATTAATACGCTTTCTAACTTGAGTTACTGGATGAAATGAGCCAGCCTTATTAGCGCGTCCCGGCAAAGTTACATCAATTTTCTCTTCGGCTAATTTGCGCTCTAATTCTATCTCTTTTAATTTAAGCATTTTATTTTCAATAGCAATACTTAAATCACGCTTAACTTGATTAACCAATTGTCCCATTTTAGGTTTATCTTCGGCAGATAAATTAACTAAACCTTTTAAGACATCCGTTAACTTACCCTTTTTACCTAAATAATCAACTCTAATAGCTTCAAGAACACTAAGTTCATTTGCCTTTTCAATGGCTATTATTGCTTCTTGTTGCAGATTATTAATATCTTGCATGATTAAACCCACAAGTAAAAAAAGGAGGCGTAAGCCTCCTATTGAAATACACACTATAACTCTTTAAAAATAGCAAGAATTGTAGGCTGAGCAAAGCGAAAGCGTGCCAACCTATTCGTGATTGGTGGGCGCGTCGCTAACGCTCCTTTGCCCACACTACATATATTCTTTTATACTAAATATTTAATGAGCTCTACTTAGCAAGTGCCGCTTTTGCAAGATCTGCAACTGCTGCGAAACCTGGTTTATCGTGTACTGCCATATCGGCAAGAACTTTTCTATCAAGCTCAATTGCAGCTTTTTTCAAACCATCAATCATGCGGCTGTAAGAAATACCACACTCTCTAGCTGCTGCATTAATTCTTGTGATCCATAAAGCACGAAATTGACGTTTCTTTTGACGTCTATCTCTATAAGCATATTGACCTGCTTTAATAACAGCTTGTTTTGCCATACGGTAGGTACGGCTACGAGCACCATAATAACCTTTGGCTTGGTCTAAGATTTTTTTGTGACGAGCTTTTGCAGTCACACCACGTTTAACTCTTGGCATTATTCATTCCCCCCTTAACTACCGTGCAACATACGCGAAGCTAAACGCGCATCACACTGTTTTAATGTACCTGAAGCAACACGTAAATGACGTTTTTGCTTCGTCGATTTTTTGGTGAGGATATGATTCCTATAAGCACCGCGACGTTTTATCGCTCCACTCGCTGTTTTGCGAAAACGTTTACACGCACCGCGATGTGATTTTAACTTTGGCATAACACTGAACTCCGCATTAAATTAATAAAAAACTACTTCTTCTTGGGCGACAATACCATTAGTAGCTGGCGACCCTCGCGCTTTGCATGTTGCTCAACCACAGCGAATTCAACCGTGTCTTGCTGCAAGCGCTCAAGTATTTTCATACCAAGCTCCTGATGTGCCACTTCACGACCACGAAATCGCAGAGTGATCTTGACCTTATCGCCATTATTCAGGAAACGTAACAGGTTGCGTAGCTTGACCTGATAATCCCCCTCCTCCGTCGTTGGACGGAATTTCAATTCCTTGATTTGAATTTGCTTCTGCTTTTTCTTAGCTTCAGCTTGCTTCTTATTCACTTCAAAGAGAAACTTACCATAATCCATAATCCGGCATACAGGTGGCTTGGCAGTAGGTGATATCTCTACCAAATCAAAGCCACCTTCTTCTGCCGCACGCAAAGCTTCGCGCGTGGATACGACACCAGCCTGATTGCCTTCTGCATCAATTAAGCGTACCTCTGGTACATTGATTTGTTCATTGATTCTCGCGCGATCACCTTCACGCTTAGTTGATGCACTAATAATTCAATCCCCCAGCTGGTTAATAATTACAAAATCACAACATTTTGTGTGATTTATGTCTTAAACTTTAATTTTACTATCAATTTCCTGACGCAGCATATCGTAAAATGCGTCAATAGTCATCTCACCTAAATCTTTTCCATCTCTCGATCTTAAGGTTACGAGATTTTTTTCAACCTCTTTATCACCAATAATCAGCAAATATGGCACTTTCTGCAAAGTATGCTCGCGGATTTTAAATCCAATCTTCTCATTTCTCAAGTCAAAATTTGCACGAATTCGTTTTTTTTGTAAAATTTGGCTGATTTTAGCCGCATATTCATTCTGTTTTTCACTAATTGTCAGCACCGCAACCTGAGTCGGCGCCAACCACAGTGGTAAATTACCAGCATGGTGCTCTATTAGTATACCCATAAACCGCTCAAATGTACCTAAAATTGCTCGATGAATCATTACAGGAACTTGTTTACTACCATCTTCTGCCACATATTGAGCACCTAATCGCTCTGGCATAGAAAAATCGATTTGTATTGTACCACACTGCCAAACTCTTCCCAAGCTGTCAGCTAAAGAACATTCTATTTTAGGTCCATAAAAAGCACCTTCACCAGGAGCATCAGTCCATTTAATGCCTCTATTAAGCATCGCTTCTTTTAAAGCTGATTCTGATTTATCCCAGATTTCATCAGTTCCCACCCGATTTTCAGGGCGAAGTGCTAAGCGATAAATAATATCTTTAAAACCAAAGTCCGCGTAAACTGATTGCACCAATTCAAGTAACATCACTACTTCAGGTTGAATATCAGATTCTTTACAAAAAACATGGCCATCATCTTGCACAAAATTACGTACTCGCATTAAGCCATGCAAAGAGCCTGAAGGCTCGCAGCGATGGCAATTGCCAAACTCAGCAAAACGCAAAGGTAAATCACGATAACTCTTAAGTCCATGATTATAAATTTGTACATGACAAGGACAACTCATCGGCTTTACAGCATACTGCCTATTTTCCGTCTCAGTAAAAAACATATTGTCGCTAAAATGCTCCCAATGCCCTGACTTTTCCCAAAGTACTTTATCAGCTAATTGCGGAGTTTTAATTTCTTGATATCCGTAATCTACTAATCTATCACGCATATATTGCTCAAGCATTTGATAAATTGCCCATCCTTTTGGATGCCAAAATACCATACCAGGAGCTAACTCTTGAAAATGAAATAAATCTAGTGCCTTACCTAATTTGCGATGATCGCGCTTTTCAGCTTCTTCTTGACGAAACAAATACTCAGCTAATGATTTTTTATCAGCCCAAGCAGTACCATAAATACGCTGCAGCATTTGGTTACGTGAATCACCTCGCCAGTAGGCTCCGGCTAACTTGGTTAATTTAAAAGCTTTTAAATGGCCAGTTGAAGGCACATGCGGGCCACGGCATAGATCTTCAAAATCTCCTTGACGATAAAGTGACAATGCTTCACCGGCCGGGATATCAGCAATAATTTCTGCCTTATAATCTTCACCTAAATTTTTAAAATAACTAATAGCCTCATCTCGGGGTAATTCTCTACGAGTAATAGGGAAATTAGCTTCGGCTAACGCATGCATTTTTTCTTCAATAAGAATTAAATCATCTGGTGTAAAAGGCCTATCAAAAGCAAAATCATAATAAAAACCATCATCAATAACAGGCCCTATAGTCACTTGTGCTTCAGGGAATAAGGTTTTTACAGCTTGCGCTAATAAATGCGCCGTAGAATGGCGGATAACCTCTAAACTATCAGTATCTTTATCAGTAATAAGCTTCAACGTACAATCTTTGGTAAGTAAATGACTGCCATCAACTAAGTTGCCATCAACGCGACCCGCAATAGTAGCCTTTGCCAAACCAGGTCCAATGCTTAAAGCTACCTCAAGAACGGTCAAAGGATGATCAAATGATTTAACAGATCCATCAGGTAATTTTATATTTGGCATCTTTTAATCCTTTACACAAAAATAATACTTAACACTTGTACCATAAAATTCAAAAAAAAACCCTGCTCGGCAGGGTTAAATGCTGGTAGGCACGAGTGGGATTGAACCACCGACCACCACCATGTCAAGGTGGTGCTCTACCACTGAGCTACGTGCCTATTATTAGTCTTAAAATTTAAAGTGGTCAACATTATATAAAACCCACGTGCGCAAAGCAAATTATTTAATTTAATATTTAATCAATAATTAGAAAGGCTGGAATAATTTATTTAATTCCAGCCACAATTGGTTGCGAAGTTGGTAACTATGGTTTAGCCACTTTCCTTCAATAATGGGATAATCTCAATGCATTGTTCCATCGCGCATCATTTATTTCCATTATTTGGACTTTAATTTGAAACGAGATACGCTTCATTCCCGCATTCTATCTTGTCATAACATAAAGTCAACCAATGATTTCAAAATGAAACCTTAAGTTTCGCTAATTAAATCTTAAGTTGCTGATTTTCATGCTTTTTGTTACAATTAATTTTTTTAAAAAGTTGACGTTAATGGAAAAAATAGAGCTTTCCCAGAAATTTGCCACACGCTTGCATGATAGTTTGATTGCAGCAGGACACGGCTCATCTCGCTCTGCTACTGGAGTTAATATTGATGCTCTAGTTAATTTAAGTGGTCATTCAGCACAGATTTGTCGGAAATATCTTCGTGGACAAGCTATTCCTGAGCCACTGAAACTAGCTGAAATATCAGCGAAACTTAACGTTTCACCAGGATGGTTACTATTCGGTGACAGTCCACTGGAAAATAAGAATAAAAATATTTCATTAAGTAAAGATTTGCTCCATTATATTTTCATGAGCTCGGCTGAGCTATATAATAACAACCATGACAAGATGGATATTGCCGACTTTCTCATAGAATTAGTCCAAGATATTAGCCAAATTGATGCCAATGAAGAGCAATTAAAAAAAATTATTGATTTAAGTCTCTCATCCATCAGGCACTTTAAATAGCTTTACGGAACTTTACATGGAAGTAATGACAGAAAAAAATATAGAAGTAAGCCCACACCCTGATTTTTTTGAAGCCCTTTTTGCTTATAAAAATACAGTATCTAATATATTTAAAGATGTACTAGGCCTTTATAATATCAACCATATTGCGATAACTTACATTGATAAATTAAATAAACTT
>Ga0247837_1006374_pt1 | contig 16673 bp, 29 predicted proteins | sample LaCtaG_2_FD_187115 | JGI IMG/M metagenome (GOLD analysis project Ga0247837, IMG submission 187115) | Freshwater microbial communities from meromictic Lake La Cruz, Castile-La Mancha, Spain - LaCruzMarch2015_14.5m | ecosystem: Environmental > Aquatic > Freshwater > Lake | place: Spain: Castile-La...
AGGAATAGACAAGACATATTAAAGGTGTTACACTATAGCATGATGTTATTATATGTACACGACATTGAAACCAAGGAGATTAAATAATGCAGATTAGTAAAGAAACAATTGATATCCTAAAGAATTTTGCTGGGATCAACAGCAACATTCTTATCAGAAAAGGTAAAACCTTATCCACAATTAGCACGGCAAAAAACATTTTTGCTAAAGCAACAGTCGCAGAAGACTTCTTAGAAGAAGTTGCGATCTATGATTTGAATTCTTTGTTGGCATTGCTAACATTAATGGAAAATCAGAATGTTGAATTTGGTGAAAAGAGTTTGACAATTTCTAAAGACTCAGGTAAATTTGAATATTTCTATTCTAGCCCTACTGTTATTGTTGCGGCGCCTACGAAGGATATTGAAGTAGATACACACTATGAGTTTAAGTTAACAGCAGAAGATGTTAACATGATTATGAAGGCCGCAGCTATTACAGGTGCTCCTACAATTACAATCGCTTGTAAGGGCGACGATGTTACTTTGACAATTGGTGATAAGAAAAATGATACGGCAAATACCTATAAGAAAGTTATAGGTAAATGCGAGCACACATTTGATTGCCATATGGCAGTAGAAAACTTCAAGATCATTCCTGATGCTTATTCAGTAACAATCTCGAAAAAGAAAGCATTCCAATTTAAACACGCAACAAAACCATTGGGTTATTTTATCGCAATGGAACCTGATTCGGTGGTGTAATATGCAAGAATCTTTTTATGTACCAAGACGTGAGTATATTGCTGTTCTTCGTAATGAAGTAGAAACATTAAAGCGCTTTTACTATAAACCAAACGAAGAAGGCACAGGACATTTTACTACTACAATTGGTGTATTAGAACAACGTATTAACGAACTTAATACTGTCCAAGATGCAACAGCTTGAGATACCATTCTTCTATCCTCTAACGGAGCAAATTCCGTTAGAGTTAGACTTCACTCCTAGTGAACAATGGATTGCTGAATGGCGAAAGAAACAATGGAACACTAATACACTTGCAACTAGTGGTAGTATTTTGATTAGTGGCACAGGTATAACTACATGGGCACAGGCACCTATGTCTTCTTTTGTTGTGAAGCCTTCTACAAAGAATGTTGGTAAATGGGAAATCTCAGAGTCTATGTTTGTGTATAGACCAATAAAGCCAAATGCTGTTATCAGATTTATGACCAAGCATCTTCTTGGTTTTAAATGGCATGATGAAATTTAATTATATTATGAGGTTATTATGGATTATCGTGAAAATGAATTTTTGTGGGTTGAGAAGTATCGCCCTCGTAAATTAGAAGACTGTATCTTACCCGCAGACCAAAAGACCATCTTTCTAGAGATGTTGTCTAAAGGTGAGATACAGAATATGCTATTATGCGGTGGTGCTGGTATGGGCAAGACCACAGTTGCCCGAGCATTATGTGAAGAACTACAAACAGACTATATCGTAATTAACGGTTCGGAAGAATCTGGTATTGATGTTCTTCGCACAAAGATTAAACAGTTTGCATCTACTGTATCATTCAGTGGCAAGGCAAAGGTTGTAATTTTAGACGAGGCAGATTATCTTAATCCCAATTCTACACAACCTGCACTAAGAGCATTTATAGAAGAGTTTTCGAATAACTGTAGATTCATTCTTACTTGTAACTTTAAGAATAGAATTATTCCTCCATTACATTCTCGATGCGCTGTTATCGAATTTAAATTACCTAAAGCAGATAGACCAAAGATTGCGGCAGCATTCTTCAAGCGCGTTACTGAGATTATGTCAATCGAAAAGATTGAGGCAGATGGTAAAGTAATCGCAAAAGTTATCGAGAAACATTTCCCCGATTATCGACGTGTATTAAATGAGCTACAAAGATATTCAGCCTCAGGAAAGATTGACGAAGGAATCTTTGTTAATCTAGGTGAGTCTAATATGCAAGAACTAATCGCTTGTCTAAAAGATGGCGATTGGAAAAAGATGAGAACTTGGGTTGTTAATAATATTGATAATGATCCTGGAACAATCTTTAGAAAATTATATGATACACTAACCGATCATGTTAAGCAAGTACCGCAATTGGTTTTGCTATTGGCAGATTATCAATATAAATCTGCATTCTGCGCTGACCAAGAGATTAATCTAGTTGCTTGTTTAACTGAGATTATGGCGGCGGTAGAATTTAAATGATAGATATTTTTCAACCTACTATACAATGGATCAAAGATGACTGGAATTCTAATCGCATTCGCTTTGCTGCCGAGCTTGTTGCTTGGGCTATTAGTATTGGGTGTAGCATTACAATGGCACTTACCGTACCAACACCTCCCCTCCTGGCTCTTTATCCTGTTTGGATTGCTGGCTGCGCTATCTATGCTTGGGCTGCTTATACTAGGAAATCTTTTGGGATGCTTGCTAACTACATCCTGCTTACTACCATAGACACAATTGGTTTGGTAAGGATGTTGACATGAGTTTATTCGGAGAACCAGTAAAGAAAATTGAAGAGGTTCCTTATAAAGCGCCAGCAATATCACCTTTCGATTTTATTAACGCAATACATCATAGTAAGGATAATCTAATAGTTGACGATTGGTCGGAGAAACAGTATAATCCATATATCATAAACAAAGGTTTGTCATATGGACACGATACAGTAATCCCAGCCAATGAGATGAACTCGCGTCCGCATCTGGACAAAATACTACAATTTCATTTTCTTATAAATATCATTAGGCCTAAAAAAAGATTTAATAAATGGATCAAGGCTGAGAAAATCGATGATTTGGAGGTTGTCAAAGAATACTATGGTTATAGCACAGAAAAAGCTAAACAAGTACTCCCACTCTTAAATGATTCGATCTTAGATGAGATGAAAAAAAGAATAACAAAAGGTGGTAAGAATGAGTACCGATCTAATCAACATTAATTTCCCGGGATATAATCCGCTGGAAGTTGTGCTCTCCGAACCGGATGATTTTTTAAAAGTACGTGAAACTCTAACAAGAATTGGTGTGGCTTCTCGCAAGGATAAAACATTATTTCAATCATGCCATATACTACATAAACAAGGCAGATATTTCATTGTCCATTTTAAAGAATTATTTGCGCTGGATGGCAAATCTGCAGATCTATCAGAAAACGATCTGCAACGAAGAAACACTATTGCTAAGTTATTAGTAGATTGGGGTTTGGTTAAAATTAACAATCCTCAGAATTTTATTGATTATGCCCCGCTTTCACAAATCAAAGTAATTTCTCATAAGGAAAAAGATGAGTGGAAATTGGAAACAAAGTATAATATCGGTAAGAAAAAACCGATAACTAGTAATAAATAATTATATCCCAGGGATGGGAAGCAAGGCGGAGGTAACCTTGTAAAAACCTTCACCAACGCTATGCCTTCGGGGTAGCATTATTAACTCGCTTAATTAAGGAGCACAAAATGACACAATTCGTAAACACTGCCATCGACACTATTGCTGGCGCAAAGAAAACTTTCGTTACTATATTCGTACCTAACGAAGAATTAAGAAAACCCCTAGACACTTACATTGACGCGCAAACAGATTTTGCTAAGAAGGTCGCTGCCGAAGTTAATAACTTCTTCACTACTATCAGCCTAGCAACATATTCTGTTGATGTTAAAAAAGCATTCGCAACTAAGTAATAGGGGTTTAACATGACATATTTTTTAAACAACCTACCTAAAGATTTTGACAAATTTTTTGTAGGATTTGACGACCAATTCAATCGCCTTTCAAAGATCCATGATGATCTAACGAAAGCAATTCCAAACTATCCTCCATACAATATCAAGAAAACCGGCGATAACACTTACGTTATCGAATTGGCTATTGCTGGATTTGCTAAGCAGGATATTGAAATTGAATTAGCAGACGGCAAAATGATTATTAAAGGCAATGTAGAAAATACAGAAGCTGAAGATAATTTCTTGTTCAAAGGTATTGCAAACCGAGCTTTCACTCGTACCTTCGCTTTAGAAGATACGATAGAAGTTAAGGATGCAGCAATGATGAATGGCATGCTTAAAGTATTCTTGGAAAAGATTATTCCTGAGCACAAGAAGCCAAAGAAAATTGAAGTTAAAGATACAGAAGCAGAAACAAAATCTTCTAAAAAATCTAAAGCTCAGTTTTTAACAGAAGATCCTTTGAGTCGTGATCTATGAAGGATGGCTTAGATGCTCTGGAAGGAGTACAGGCACCTTTATTGAAAGACTTTTGGGTATGGGTAAAAAGAAATTTTACTACATCATATCAAGCTGAGGTTGAAGCTTATCTCGCAGATTCTACAGATCACGCAGACGTTGAACGACGAATGCGCACTTTACAAAGAAGAGGTATGTTATGAAAAAAATCTTTTTAAGTATTTTGGAAGCTATTCAAGCTATCAAAAAACATAGGACTGGCCCCGGGTTAAAGGGTCGTTAGACACGGGGGCTTAGGCCCCCTTTTATTAGGAAATTAAAATGGCAATCAAAGTAGTTAAGTTAGTAACAGGTGAAGAAGTTGTAGGTGATATTACCGAAGATGGAAACAATATTAGCATTTATAAACCATGTGCAGTTATGTTAGTTGCATCTAGATCTACTCCAGACCAGCATTCAATGGCACTTGTACCATATGCAGGGTACGTGGATAATCACACGATCCATGTAAAGGAAAGTGCGATTATTTGGTCAGGTGATTTACAAGAAGATGTATATAATCAATATAATATGTTATTCGGGTCAGGCATACAAATATTGTCTAGCAAGACCCCGAATGTCACTAAACTCAGTGTAGAAACAAACTAATTGTCTACTATACCCATAGCCAAATTGCTTGGCTCATTAGTAATATTGCACCCCCACCTACCCATAGGCTAGCGGTGTACAAGCGGGGATTAACTGCTAAAATACTTGCAGATAATAATACGATTGCTATTTGAAATAATGATCCTGCGAATGTGTACCAAGGACTTCTAGATTTTGCAACTGATCGTTCTGCTTCTAGAGCACGAGCTTTAGCAAACAATTCTTTTTTGCCTTCGCCTGTAGCAGGATCGCTTTCATATCGATCTATTTTTGCTTTTAGTTTATCTGCTTTTGCTGTATCTTTACGGGAAATCGCATCGTCTAAAGATTGCTCAGCTAAAGTTTGTTTTATACTTTTAGCTTGATAAAAAGCCCAAGTATTATTTGCATCAATTGTATTGTTTAATACTTTGCTGCTGTTACCACCACCCATATAAGTATTGATTGCTAGTAATGCAGCCAATACTACAATAACCCATCCTGCCTTATCTTTAATAAGAGCTTCTTTCTCAGAACGAGATAGGGGTTTAGTTTCTGTTTTTACTTCTGTCATTTTCTTTCCTTTCATTTAGTTAATGACGTGACCACCATTTTAAAAAATATAGCAGCCCTGCCATTGTTATAGTAAACGCTGCTATTAAAATTCCTAATACCCATGCGAGAGCTTTAGACAAGCTCATATCAAGAAGTAAATCCCAAATAGAATTATATTCTGAATTTTTTTCTTCTTCCATTTATCTTCCTATGTATTTTTGTGGTTCGGCTTCTCTTCTTCTTTGTTCTTCGCTTTTAGGTATAAGTCCTGTGCCGTATTGAGGATATTTCTGTTGCCTATCATATGCCACCCACATAAATATTCCTGCCAATGTAAGTATTATTATTAAAATGAATACACCTATTATTGCGTCTTCCTTAATTTTTTTAAGTTTAGCTGCTCTTCTCTTTTCATGTATAGCTTGCTTTTGCATTTCAGTAATGATGAGCTTTTTCTGTTGCTCCCCCATTATCTTCATCATTTGATTTACCTCGGTCCACAATGCACCTAATTCGGGCGGACTTTGATATATCATTATTTCTTGTAATTCTGTACCCATTTGTTCTAATTGCTTTCTCATTAGAACTCTTTGCAATGCTCTTTTACCTAAACTTGCATCGCCAGTGTAAACTTGAGTCTTACTACGTTTTTCCTCTTCTTCAAAAATTGCGATACACTTATGTAAATTATCATAGTATGCACCGAGATGTTCTCCAATTTCAGTATAGATTCCTGTGTGTTCTCCGGAATTTGCTTTCTTGTTTAATTCAATTATTTCATTTTTTTGCTTAACGAAATTGTTACGTTGTTCTGAGGTGGCTGGCTTTTCTGGAGGATGCAATTTTTTAAACTGCTCATCCATATCCTTGAGAACATCTTTGACTTCCCCAGCTGCGCCTTTTATGTCTTTGTAAAGTTTGCACCCAGCTTTAACCGCTGAAACCGCGCCGTTTGCAAGAGCAAATAATGTAATTGGATCCATGATTTACAGCAAGTATCCCTCCATTATTTTCATAATGGAGAAGGTTTGGTTATTATTGGGATTTATCGAATCAGCGGCACCTGCCGTATACAAAGACATAACAAAAAGATGATCTAGCATCCCTTTGCGTCTCATTGTTTAGATGTCCTTTTATTGTTTTTCTATTGACTATCTCAGTATAATTCTATATAATATACATATATTTATGTCTTTTAAGGTTATTTTTAATGAAGTTTTATACTAGCGTAAATCAATATGGCAACAATATCTTGGTTCGTGGCATCAATAATGGTCATGTCGTGCAAGATAGAATCCCATTCAAACCTTCTCTTTATGTGCCTTCCAAAGATAAAGGCACCGCAAAATCTCTTTTTGGTAAATCTCTTGCGGAAATTAAATTCGAAAGTATCAACGAAGCCAAAGATTATGTAAAGAGATATTCTGAAGTTGATGGATTTGAGATCTACGGCAATACAAATTATGGCTATCAGTATATTTCTCAGCAATGGCCAGATGAAGTAGAATTTGATATGACTCAATTAAAGATTTGGACCTTGGATATTGAGACATCTGCAGACAATGGATTCCCGGATATTGCGAATCCAAATGAAAAAGTATTAGTTATAACCACACAAGATTACAATACAAAACAAATTGTATCTTTCGGATTGTATCCTTGTCAACCCGTCAACGAACGACACACATATGTACAGTGTAAAGATGAAATAGATCTATTAACACAATTTATAAATTATACCTCAGAAGATTATCCCCACATCATTACAGGTTGGAACGTCGAGTTTTTTGACATCCCATATCTATGCAATCGCATTAATAAAATTCTAGGCGAGGATGCAATGAAACAACTTTCGCCTTGGAAGGTTGTTGAGGAAAAGAACATTCTTAAATTTAAGAAAGAAAATATTTCTTTCACTCTATTGGGTATCGCTATTCTAGACTTCTTAGATTTGTATAAAAAGTTTACATATGGTAATCAGGAGTCGTATAAATTAGATCACATTGCTAAAGTAGAACTCGGTAAAGAAAAATTAAACTATGATGAGTTTGCATCCTTCTCTGAATTCTGGAAAGGCGATTGGCAAAAGTTTGTTCGATATAACGTTATCGATTGTGAACTGGTTGACGAACTTGAGGAAAAGATGAAACTCATTGAGTTGATTCTAACAATGGCATATGATGCAAAATGTAATTATGTAGACATCTTCTCTGCAGTACGAACCTGGGATTGTATTCTATATAACCAACTCTTGAAAAAGAATATTATGGTTCACCAGAATGAGCACAAACAAGGTAGGCAAATTGCTGGAGCTTATGTACAAACACCTAGACCAGGTAAGTATGATTGGGTTGTTTCTTTTGATGCAACAAGTCTATATCCTTCGATCATTATGCAATATAATATGTCTCCGGAAACAATGGCACAGGAGAGAAATTATTTAGACATCAAGGTATCGGAATTACTCGAAAGTAAGATTGACACTAGCGATTTGGCAAATAAGAATATTTGTATGTCTGCAAATGGTGTTTGTTATACCAATGACAAACAAGGTATATTTCCTGAGATCGTTCAAAAACTATTCGATGATCGAAAGAAATATAAAAAGTTGATGTTGGTTGCACAAACCAAATATGAAGAAACAAAAGACAAAGCATGGCAAAAAGAAATCTCTAAATATAATAATTTTCAGATGGCTCGTAAGATTCAGATGAATTCATTATTCGGTGCCATGGCAAATGAATTCTTTAGATTTTATGATGACCGAGTTGCAGAAGGCATCACACTTACAGGTCAGTATATTATTCAGAAAGTTGGTTTTGCTTTGAACGCATATTTAAATAAAGTATGCGGAACAAAGAACTATGAATATTCTTTTTATTCTGACACAGATTCTTGCTATGTTACCTTTGCGCCACTTGTAGAAAAATTCTATAAAGGCAAAGCACCCGAAAAGGTTGTAGACATTCTTGATGAGATTTGCGAGAGCAAAATTCAAGAGGTACTAAATAAAGTATCAGAAGAAATGGCATCATATACTAATGCATTTGATAACAAGATTTCTTTCAAGCGAGAGGCAATCGCCGAAACAGGTGTATGGGTAGCAAAGAAACGATATGCTTTAAATGTATATAATAACGAGGGTGTCAAATATGCAGAACCTAAGTTAAAGGTAATGGGATTGGAAATTGTCAGATCCTCTACACCTGAACCTATTAGAGACGGTTTGCGAAAAGCAGTTAAACTAGCACTAACATCTGATGAACAAACCCTGCAAACATATATTCGAGAATTTGAGGCAGAGTATAGAAAGATGAAACCCGAACTAATATCATTTCCCAGAGGTGTTAACGGATTGGATAAATATACAGATAGAGCCGCCATATATAAACAGGCTACTCCGATGCATGTCAGAGGAGCTCTATTATATAACTTTCATATCGAACAAAATGGGTTAGGTATGAAGTATGAAAAGATTAAAGAAGGCGATAAGATTAAGTTTCTATATTTGAAAGAACCTAATACTATCGGTGAAAATTGTATAGCATTCAACACCGTTATACCTCCAGAATTGAATTTGGCAAGATTTGCTGACTACGATACTATGTTCGAGAAGTCATTCTTGGAACCAATGAATACAATTTTAGATGGAATCGGATGGTCTGCTAAACCTCAAGCAACATTAGAAAGATTATTCGGATGAAAAAATTATTAGTAACATTATTTGTAGCATTGCTTGCTACAGGATCTCAAGCATGGGAACAGCGCCCACCTTTGCCACCAGAACAATGTAAAATACATAGTCCATTTGGTTTCGCAGATAGTTCAAAGAAATATACACCTATTTGTCGACAAGGGTACTTTGTTGCGTATGATGCACCTGCAAAGATCCCTGCGTATGTAGCATACACATTAGAACCAAAAAATGCGCTAGGTTGTATTGCAAGAACAAATGCATTTGCTGCAGATTGATCTTTTTAATAGACAAATACAACGTTATACATTATAATATACTATATACATAAGGAGACACTATGTCATTACTTGAAAAATTGAAAAAGAATTCTACAATCAAAGAAACAGAAGTTTTAAATAAATCTAAGTTCTTTCAAAAGAAAGACATGATACAAACTTCTGTTCCAATGATTAACGTTGCGCTGTCGGGAAGTTTAGAAGGTGGACTAACACCTGGCTTAACAGTTTTTGCTGGGCCATCTAAACATTTCAAGACAGCCTTTTCTTTACTACTTGCGAAAGCTTACCTTGAAAAATATGAAGATGCTATTTTATTGTTTTATGATTCTGAGTTTGGTAGCCCTCAGTCTTACTTCGATAGTTTTGGGATTGATACGAACAGGGTATTACATACCCCTATAACTGATATTGAACAATTAAAGTTTGATATCATGAGTCAAATTAATAATATTGAGCGTGGCGATCATGTTCTTATTTGTATTGACTCTGTAGGCAATCTTGCATCTAAGAAAGAAGTGGATGATGCACTTGAAGGCAAGTCTGTTGCAGATATGACTCGTGCTAAACAGATGAAGTCATTGTTTAGAATGGTTACACCGCATTTGACTATCAAAGATATTCCTATGGTTGTTGTTAACCATACGTATCAAGAAATTGGTTTGTTCCCTAAGCAGATTGTATCTGGCGGAACTGGCATTTATTATTCTGCAGATAATATCTTTATTATTGGTCGCCAACAAGAAAAAGAAGGCACAGATGTTGTAGGATATAACTTTATTGTAAATGTAGAAAAATCTAGATTCGTACGAGAAAAATCTAAGATCCCTGTTGAGGTAACATTCGAAGGTGGTATTAGTACTTGGTCTGGTCTATTGGATGTAGCAATTGACGGCAAGTTCGTTGTTAAGCCATCTAATGGTTGGTACTCAAAAGTAGATATGAAAACAGGCGAAGTCGAAGATAAGAAGTATCGTATCAAAGACACATACACAAAAGAGTTCTGGATGCCCGTTTTACAATCAAAGGCATTCCGTGACTATATTGAAGGTCGCTATAAAATGGCATCGATTGACATGGTTGGCGTAGAAATGGCAAATATAGATATAAGTGAGGAGTTTGAGCATGCTAGTGAAGTATGAGCCTTGGGCCATTCAAGATAAAGAAAAACAACTTTGGGGAGTAAAAATCCTTGAGGGAGAGTTTAAGGATGTAGCATTAGCATTTAATGACTTTGATATGAAAGATTTGTCGGATCAACTGGTACTTGATTACACGGTATTTCAAGTACCAGATGGCAAGACAAAAGAAGAGATTGAATGTGCGGAATTTGAATCCGTACTACAGAAAATAATTGTAGATATTTTAGAAAAGGCTATTACATACCATGAAAATCGAAACAGTGATTCTCCAGAATCTGGCGAATGACGATGAGTATATGAGGAAGGTAATCCCGTTCTTAAAGCGGGATTATTTTTTAGATAATAGTGACAAGATAATTTATGATAAGATAAAAGGTTTCATAGATCAGTATAATGCAATACCAAGTAAGGATGCTTTGGTTATTGCTGTTCAAAATGATAAGACATTAAACGAAGAACAGTATAAAGACGTTGCAGAGGCAATACTGCAACTAGATCCTACAGACCACAATAAAGACTGGCTGTATAAAGAGACTGAAAAATTCTGTAAAGACAAAGCAATCTATAATGCTATTCTATCATCTATTGCAATCATAGATGGCCGAGACAGCGCTAGAACAGAAGACGGAATTCCACAGCTATTACAAGAAGCACTAGGAGTGTGCTTCGACAACAATGTTGGGCATGATTATATTGATAGCTCAGATCAGCGGTATGAATTTTATCATAGAGTAGAATCTCGTATACCTTTCGACTTAGATTATTTTAACAAGATTACTAATGGTGGAATGCCTAATAAGACATTGAATGTTTGCCTTGCCGGCACAGGTGTTGGCAAGTCTTTGTTTATGTGTCACGTTGCTGCATCTGTTCTTGCACAGAATAAGAATGTTTTGTATATCACTTTAGAGATGGCAGAGGAACGTATTGCAGAACGTATTGATGCTAATTTAATGAACATTACTATGGATCAGCTTAAAGATCTGCCCAAGGCTATATTTGATAATCGTATTGAAAAGATTAAAGATCGAACACAAGGCAAATTGATCATTAAAGAATATCCTACGGCAGGCGCACATACAGGACATTTTAAAGCATTGTTAAATGAACTGCAACTAAAAAAACAGTTCAAGCCAGATATCATTATTATTGACTATCTAAATATTTGCGCATCTTCAAGATTTAAAGGTGGCGCCAATATTAATTCCTATACATTAATTAAATCTATTGCCGAAGAACTTAGGGGCTTAGCAGTAGAAGAGAATGTTCCTATCCTATCGGCGACACAAACTACTCGAAGTGGTTATGGAAACACTGACGTCGAATTGACAGATACATCTGAATCGTTTGGCTTACCCGCGACAGTTGACTTTATGTTTGCTTTGATATCTACAGAAGATCTTGAAGCAATGAATCAGCTTATGGTTAAGCAATTGAAGAATCGTTATAATGATCCTACAATTAATAAGCGATTTGTGATTGGTGTTGATAGAGCAAAGATGAAACTATATGACTTAGAACAATCCGCTCAAAAGAATATTATGGATTCTGGCATCAGAGAGGAAAAACCAAAATGGAATCCTTCTGGTGGCGGCAATAGTGTAAATAAAAGTTCATACGGACAGCCAACGCGAGACTTTTCTAAAATAAGAGTTTAAATATGCAAAAGTTAACAGACACCAGATTATCATCTACTAGGTTAAAGAACAAACCGCTACCCGAAGTAGATGATATAGATTCGCCCATCCCTTTATCTATCAAGGATTTGATCCCGAGAGGAGATGTTACTTCTAGGATTGAAAGTATCGGTGGACCTAAAACGGATGCAGAAATAAAAAACGAAAATTTCTGGAAATCTATCATCAAGAAAAAATGATATAAATAAAAAGTAATTAGAAAGGAAATCTATGATAGTATCAGTCATTGGCGCGAAGGATAGAGATCTAACTAAATTACTTAAACTGGCGGCACAGTCATTTGCCGATAAACTACTTTCCCCCCAATTGGAAAAGAACATCCAAGTAAAGATCAAAATACATGATCGATTAGATGCGGGTGGCTTCTGCGATTTTGAAGAGGAGGGCTTGCCGAATCCTCGTAGTTTTATAATAGATATTTGCAGAACTAAAAAGAAGATACATATGTTCTCAGTACTTGCACACGAGATGGTTCATCTCAAACAAATGGCAAAGGGTGAGATGAAAGACAAATATGTTAAATCTAAATATTTTACAGTATGGAGAGGGGATAAGTATAAGGACGATGTTAATTACTGGGATCAGCCTTGGGAGATAGAAGCCTATGGCCTAGAGAACAGTCTGGTGGCTAAATTTTTAATAGAGCACGACCAATTTAAAAATCTTCGTCAGAAGCAAGAAAATTGGTTCGTATATGATGAGATTATAGAATGAATAAAAACTTATAAGGAGAGGTAATGGAACAATACAGCATTACGCTATACGATGTAATACAAATTGTGCTGTTTTTATCGGCATGCTGGGCATGCAGGTTAAGTGGCTATTATAAAGGGATATCTGATACGCTAGGTTTTTTTGAAGATAAGGGAATTATAGAACTTACAGAAGATGCCGAAGTTATCAAAAAAACGAAAGATCAAGAAAATTAATAAAAAGGTTTTACCTTTTGAGCCCCAGAAATGGGGCTTTCCTATAACTCTTTTGACCAAATGGGTATTATACTGGGGCTTGACAACCGATCCAAAAGGACATATAATAATGAAACAATGAGGAAATGGTTATGAATTTTGCGATAGGTTCGTCCGTAGCAATCACCACTAAATTTAAGTCTAATCTTTTAGGACAGGATTTTGACATCGATACCTACGAAGGTACTGTTGTTCCCAATCCTAAATGGTTAGACACAGATTATGTGTCGGTTCGTACTGGCAATCCGGAGTATCCGGTATCGTATATACATAAGCGTTTTATTGTTGGACACGTCTTTTCTGCAAAGAGAAGTGCTCAGCGCATCTTCCAAGTCAAATCAAAATCTTCAGGTAAGACATATAGTGTCGTATCTGCGGACGGGCAGGTTTCTTGTGATTGCGTTGGTTTTCAATTCCGTGCAAAATGTAAGCATTCTGACAAGGTTAAATCGGTGTTGTGAAAGAACAACACGGCTTAACTTTATGCTTGACACAGAATCGAAAAGGTGTTATAATAGAGTTTGAGAGCAGTCGTTCTCGGTGATGTTGTTTTTATTATTTTTGGAGGACTATATGTCTAAATTTACAGTTGTTGGTGTTTCTACTCAGCATGGTATCACTAAAGTTCGTTTCGCGAATGATATCGTTTCTCGTACTAAGGTATTGGCTAAGGGCGGTCACTCTCCGTTAGAGTTGATTGAGTTGCCTAAGGCTATGTCTAAAGCAGATGCTTGTCAGCATCTTCTAGATACAGGCGGTGTGTTTGCACAATGGACTGATCTTATTATTGAGACAATGGGTAAGAAAGTAGGCAATGCTCCTGCAGTTGCAAAAGCACCCAAGGTCAAAGCAGCACCTGTTAAGGCCAAGCCCGCAGTTGCTAAACAACCGAAGATCTCTAAGCCAAAAGTTAAAGAAGATTTCGAAGTTACCGAGATCAAAGAATTGGCAGACGCACCTCTTTAATTTTAGGAGAACAGAATGCCCAATTGGTGTCAAAATGATGTGACGTTGTCACATACAGATCCCGAGATGATCAAACGGGCATTTACTGCTCTAGAGAATGGAACCTTTCTTGAAGAGTTTATCCCCGTACCCGAAGCACTTAAAAATCCAGCATCCACAACTCACGGTGGCGAAAATGCTGATGCACATAACAAATTACGTGAAGAATTATCTAATAAATATGGTTATGCTTCGTGGTACGATTATTGTGTCAATGAATGGGGCACCAAATGGGATGTGGGCGAGCCCGGATCTACAGAATTATCTGAGGATGGACTTAGTCTTACTACATACTTTGAAAGTGCTTGGGCGCCTCCCGTTTCTGCATATGAAAAGCTAGCGGATCTTGGATTCGATATCAAGGCATATTACTGCGAAGAAGGCGTGGGATTTGTGGGCAAGTGGACATTGGATGGAGATGAAGAATATCAAATCCCTCCTACTTCAAAAAAAGTCTTAGAACAAATTCCTGCAGAGCTAGATGATAGATTCTGCATTTCAGAAAACAAACAAAATTGGGAAGAAGAAGAAGCATATGACAGCAAAAATGAATGAGAACTTTAATTTCAGTTATAGTTCTCGAGAACAAAATACTAGCGATACAGTTTTAGATTGTAATGTTAGTTTCGAAAATCCTAAAAGCGATGATGTTGTTATCAAGCGTTTGAACACTTGGTTGAAGGCAATTGGTCGTGATGACATCGTAGTTTCGCCTAAACAGGGGAAATAATATGTTGCCTAAGATTGGAATTGTTGGTATAGGATTTGTAGGTCGAGCAGTTAAAGCTTCACTTGAAATGATTGCAGATATTGCAATTGTAGATTCTAATCCTGCTTTGAATGAACATACATACGATGACCTAATGGAATGTGAGGTAATCTTTGTTTGTGTTCCTTCTCCACAAGGAGAAGATGGTGTATGCGATGCTTCAATCTTGCAAGATGTTCTTGCGAAGTTAAAAGGTTATACTGGTACTATTATCAGTAAAACAACTGCACCTCCAGGAGTGTACAAAGAGTTAGGTTATTTGTATCCTAACCTTGTCCATGTTCCAGAGTTTTTAACTGCAGCAAATGCTACACGAGACTATTTGAATGGGTCATTTGCTATTATAGGCGGAACAGTAAAAGCCTATATGAATGAAGCAGAAAGAATTGTAACTATGACACAACCAAAAACAGTTAACGATATCTTTTTCTGTTCATTAGAAGAAGCATCTTTAGCAAAGTATGCAATCAATACTTTCCTTGCTACAAAAGTTGTGTTCATGAATGAACTACATAAGTTAGCCGAGGCAGTTGGCGCAGACTTTGATCATGTTGCTACGGCAATGACAAAGGATAGTCGTATTGGTAAATCGCATCATCGTGTGCCTGGTACAGATGGCTTTGGATTTTCAGGTATGTGCTTTCCTAAAGACACTGCTGCTTTGTTGCAACACGCAAAAGTATATGGTATTGATATGACAGTACTTGATACTGCAGTTAGAACAAATAAAGTTCTAAGAAAAGAAGTATAAAGCAACCGAGATGTATAAATAAATTTATAGATTTAAAAGAGATAAAATGAAACTCAAGAGCTCGTCCATTATTTGCAGACATACGTTAGGGAATAAACTACCTATGGTTGCCTTTGCACGTAATGTACAACCATCAGAGGGTTGGGATTATTTTACCCCCGAGGAGTTGTATTAGATTTTTTTTAAATTCTCTAAATTCACGAACCTCGGAACCCACAAAGTCCGAGGTTTTCCTTTCTTAAAACCTTTTTATTAATTTTTTCTAATAACCTTGTGCTTGACAGGGTTACTAAAAGGTGTTATAATAGAGACATAGACAGTAGAAATGCTGTTGAAGGTTTTAAGTAACCATACAATCTAAAGGGTTATTAATTCTAAAGGTTGACGGGTTACAAAAAATGCGTTATAATAAGACATAATTTAAACAGATCGGTGTTTAAATTTTGAGGTTCATTTAAAATTTGCATATCATTTTCCTCTCGTAGCTCAAAGGTAGAGCACTCGCTTGATAAGCGATAGACGTTGGATCGTTACCATCCGAGAGGACCATGTTAAATTACATTGGTTACCAAGCCAGTAGGTAATTTAGTTCGCCCCCAACTGACGGAGTTGGAACTGCTAAGTTACATGAAAGATGGAAATCGGCTTAGGCTTAGATCAGTAGTCACGCTGGAACAACTTGGAACGTAATGTGGTTGACAGACAAGTCCGTGGACGGCACGGTAGGGCAGGTTCAAAACTGTTATTTCTGACAAACACCCAGTGTAATTTAACATGGTCCCGTTCATCTAGAGGCCTAGGATAGCAGCCTTTCACGCTGTTCACACCGGTTCGAATCCGGTACGGGACGCCAAATATTTGCCTGGGTAGCAGAGTGGTTGATTGTACCAGACTGTAAATCTGGCCCCTAAAAAGCGCGGTGGTTCGAATCCATCCGTCTCCACCAAACAACCTGATGCTGGGCAGGTCAAGGCCCAGCAGTCCTATCCCAAGG
>Ga0247837_1006379_pt1 | contig 16661 bp, 14 predicted proteins | sample LaCtaG_2_FD_187115 | JGI IMG/M metagenome (GOLD analysis project Ga0247837, IMG submission 187115) | Freshwater microbial communities from meromictic Lake La Cruz, Castile-La Mancha, Spain - LaCruzMarch2015_14.5m | ecosystem: Environmental > Aquatic > Freshwater > Lake | place: Spain: Castile-La...
GTTCCCAAGTGGGCCGGCGTCTTTGAAGTCGACATACAAATCCGTAAAGGTCGGGCGTCCAAACGCCGCAAAATCCATTTGCATGAAGTAGTCCATGCGATCCGTGACGGACCCCTTTGCCCCCAGTCGAGCGCGGCGAAAATCGGCACCACTTTCAACGCGTCCATAGGCCTCACGACTAGCGTCATCCTGGTTGAATGCAACTGCGTCTGCCTGGAAGACCCCACTGATTGCAACACTGGGTAACTTCGGTTTGGGAACTTCTTTTTGCTTGTTCGTACTCTCCAGCTTTGCAATCTTCTCTTGCAACTCATGCGTTTGCAATTCCATAGCTTGCATTCGCATTACGAGATCATTTTGATCCACTTCGCTGACTAGCATCTCATTCGGTTGTTGAAATGACAGGTCCGATGCTGGAACCAATTGCGCTTGAACGCACGATGCGGCTAAGATGGAACTAGCAAAAAAGCCAAGGCAGAGGATCGTACGTTGATAAAACATGTTTTGCTAGCAACCGTTCTGCGTTTCGAATCCTTCGAATATTTCAAAATATTCAGAAGGATCTTGTTCCTCCGGATGTTAGCTTATCGACGATTGCGCCTTGGTAAGTTAAGCCAACCTTCCTAAGTGAGAATCGAACGTAGCTAAGCTCACACTACTCCACTCCCCCCAAAAATGGAGTTCAAGACCCATGAGAGTGCTGAATAGTGCAATCATCGTTTTCTAGGGTTTCTAGATAACATATGATCGTCGGACCCGATGAATTTTCGGAATCTCATGATTACATCCTTTCCTTAGTAGTCGCATGCTTCCACGTTCTGTAAGAATCCGATCGCAGCTTTTGATTGTTCTATTTGCTTTGGCGTTCAATTGCCAAATCCGTGCGCAGGAGCAACCGAATGCAGCGTCAGCAAAGTTGATTTTGGCACATTACATGCCTTAGTTCGAAGGGAAGCCGCTCAGCCAGAAATGGGGATGGCATTGGACCATGGGGCGAACCCAGATTCTGGTGTCGCTCCAACAGTCACTGAAATCAATTCTTCGTGGAAGCTCCCTTAAGAAACAAATCGACAATGGCGAGTGCAAGCTCTGGAGTCAAATATCGCTTGGGACGTGTTTTGCGAGAGAACAAGTTCAGCGGCTGGTCCACCATGCTACAGAACGATAACGCAAGAAATTCTGGATTAGAAAGGGAAAGTTCACCTGTGTGAATACCGTCCTTCATGATCGCAACAACCATCCGAAATCGCCTTTCGGTTAGCTTATCCAGGATGCCATCGATCTCAGGAACAACCGGTCCAAAGTACGTTTGAAACATCAGCCTGGGAACTCTAGGATCGATACAGCAGTGCTCAAAGGATGACTTAGCGAAGGCTAACAATTTGCCCGCGACGCTTGGTTCGGTGGCAAGAATTTCCACCAATCGTTGGTGACTTTCGCCATAATGCTGCTCTATCAAAGCTTGCAACAAAGATGCTTTGTCGGCAAAGTGATGATAAAGCGTTGGCTGAGTCACTTCAGATGCTTGCAGGATCTCTCGAATCCCTGTGGCCGAGTATCCTCGTTGTGAAAATAAGGTCAAAGCTGAATCGAGCAACTTCTGCCGCGTTTTAGCCGTAGCTTCACTTCGTGTGCTCATGGTGACGGGCTGACGTCCTTTCGATTTTGCTTTAGGTCGTGCCCCAAGTTATCCAAGATGGTATGGATCAAGTCCTCGGTCTTTTCGGCAGTTAGCAGAAAGAAGCAGAAGAGCATTTCATCCGTGGTACCTTCGCCCCAGGTAACTCGCCGAGGTGGCGAAGATGGATTGGATGGGTTGTCTTCCGAATTATCGAAGACCGCCTCAACGACAATTTTGGTACCGGCGCTCAAGCGAATCGGTTGTTCGTAATAGTACTCATCTTGCCAGTTATAATCCCACCTTGGGATATCGATTAGAACTTCTGGTTCTTTCTGTGGTTGGATCGCAGTCACTCGCATTGATTTCCCAAGTAGGTGCATGTGAGGGACGATGCCGACCATGATTGCATCTTTGGGGAGCGTGTAGGAAGTCGAGCGTCGATAGTTCGATTTGCCCGCAGGAATATCCATTTCGTAGTTAGCCATCCAAATGCTACCTACAAGCTTTGCAGACTCTTTTAGCGATACTTCTACCGGCTTGTTAACGAAATACAAACCAATTTCTGATTGGTCGACTTCTACCTTGCCTGTCGGATGGTAGTGCACTTGTACGACCAGATCGCTTCCCTTTTTCAAATATCTCCCCATATCATTGGGAAGCCTGCGAGCTGTGTTTCCGACCGACCAGCCCCCGAGCGCTCCGCTTGGCAAAAAGCCTGGGCCACCAAAGTTGGAATAGCCCGGCTCGGCTGTTGCAGCATCGAGCTTTCTGGCTTGCCCCTTGTCGTCCAGAAATAGTACTGCGTGATGAACGACTCGTTTGTTGCCCGGATGAAACTCAACGGCGGCCACCAACTTGTCTTTAGGAATGTCAACGGGCAGGACGAAATTCTGGAGCAGGTCCGGTCCGCTGGCAGGTACCGAGAACGGTTCCTGCATCTTCACCACAAGATCGGGAACGCCCAGCTGCCACCCCTCTGCGAACTTTTCGGGCGGCGGCAAGTCTGATTCATCCCCTAAAGTACAGCCTCCGTCGACCCATTTGGCCAGCAATTCCAGTTCGCGATCGCTCAACCATCGCTGTCCTACAAATCGATGCGCGGTTTTCGCTCCAGGAATCCACGGAGGCATGATTCGGGTCTGTGTGACCTCGACGATCATCTTCGAGTGCGCTTTGGCTTGAGCGTAATTGGACAAGGCAAAAGGAGCCACTTGACCTGCACGATGGCATGTCTCGCATCGCTGCTGCAATATCGGTGCAACATCGCGAGTGTACGTTATCTGACCGATCGATCCATCCGTTCGCGTTGAAGGTAGCACGCAACCAACGGGCTTCGTTTGGTGAACGGCGGGCGTTTTCCCAGCTGCTACTGCCTCAATGGCATCTTGAAGGTAGTGATTTTCGACATTCGCCCGCCTTCTACCAAGGGATTGGTAAGCGTTGTCGATCGCGCCACGGTACACCAGTTCTCCAGCAGGATTCAAAACAAACGCTTCCGGAACATGAGTCGGCCTTAGACTCAGACTCATCAACATGGAAGCATCGAACAAAATGGGAAACGTCGACTTGTACTCCGCAAAGTGATTCGAAGCACTCACCCTTGTCGTATTCGGATTCGACACGATACCATAAAGCCGTACACCTTGCGGTAAGGCTTTGGCAAGTCGATTGAGTTCAGTGATGTAAGAATTCGATATCGGGCAGGTTGTCGACAGGAAGACGAAGGCACGACTTGCCTTTAAGTCGTTCTGCGAAAGCAAATGCTGTTGGCCATCCAAATCCTGCAAATCAAATTGAAATTGAATTTTCTGCAAGTCTTGGCTGTGGGCGTAGGTTTGAAATATGGCCAAGCAGATCACCAAAAAACCGGTTACTATTCGCATAGGAATCACCGTTTCATACCTCCAGAACCCCAAAAAGCCATTCAAATACCTGGTGACATCTTTCACGTGCCCTCAGTATACCGATCGGTATACTAATAATCAAGAAGCTTCGAAACGGAATCTGCTAGGTTTCATGTGAGGTTTGCCAAACGACCTGCAATAATGCTTACACATCAAGCCTTAGGCTGATCATTCATCGATGGCGTGAACGCTCAATGCCTGTATGAGATAGGCGATCTCGGCATCGATTTCCGATGGATTCGAAAGAGTCGATGCAACTCGACGTTGAACAAAGAAGCGAAATCGTTTTCGAACTCGATGCAAGGCAACTCGAAATGCATTGGCGGTCCACTGCAGTTCTTGCCAGCGGTCTGCTGAAACGTCATCGATTTGCGGCGAGATGATCGCATTCTGAAGCAATTGGAATCGCTCTCGATCTTGGCTGCTGTTGGACTCGCCAAGATACTCGTGTCGCACCTCGTCGATGGATTGCTCGACAATCGCAATAGCCCATTCCCGATCAAAGAACGCTTCGGATGGAATTGAACTTGGGTCGCGCAGTGTGTCCGATAATGTTCCATTTTGGTTCTCCGTTTGCCCTCCATTCGTATGCACAAGGTTCTCGGAAAGCGACAGCGGTTGCCCCCGACCTCCTCGCTTGAGACGATGTTGCTGGAGATCATGATCGATTAGAAAATTCTTAACTGAGGCGAGCAAATAGCTTCGGAATTTGCCTTTCAACGGGTCCACCTGGGATAAATGCGATTCCGACACAAACTTGGCAAAGTAAGCCTGTGTCATGTCCTTTGCGTCCAAACTTGCTTTTCCGTTTGCGTACGCCGGTCTCCCTTTCAACCATCGTTCGACAAAGAACTCCACTGGACGATAATACTGCAGGCACATTTCCTCCAACGCAGTTTTCGCTGACGGACTTGAACCGAATGATTGGACAATCTTCGTCCACTGTGTTGTTTGGAATTGATGGCTTGGGTTATCTTTCATGTTTCTCTTTAAGCTTGTACGTTAGCGTTCCATCGGAGCAATCGCAGGCGAAAGCGGTTGGCGGTTTCGTATGCTGATAGAGAACATTGCAAATGTTGTCGCAATCGCTGCAATCGCAACCAAGAACATCAACGGGATGATTCTCATCTGCAGCTTCCGCTGCCGCTGGTTAACTGCAACCATTCCTTCGATAGAATCCGTGCTACTAAGCTCCCTTTTGATTTGGGACCAATTCCAATGGGAGGCTCCGATTGCGATTGCGATCCCTAATACGACGGCGATCGGAAATGCTGCAAGCGAGTAGGACCAGTTTAAAGACGTTCGAAGCATTACCAGCGGAATCACGATGGTTGGTAGCGCGGCCAAGAATCCAAAGAACGCCATTTCAAAGGGACGTTTCGGAAGCTGTTGGTCAAACTGAGCGGGGATTGGCTTTTGTTGTACTGTGGAGCAACACTTTAATAGCTCGCCGTACCAGTGCAAGACTTGATCATTGAAGCTGGCTGGCAAACCGACTCGAATTCCGTAGGGAGCGATACAAAGTGTTCTGATCGTGGACTTGTTGGTATCGAAATAATCGAGGCGGATGTAGTAGAGTCCGCACGGATTGACGATTGGCGGAAAAAGACCAAGCTCACAGCGCTGGATGGATGCGAAGTCAATTTTATCTACTTGGCTGTTGATGCGTAGCGATAGGGAATGGTCGTTCATTTCGAGAAAGCCGTTTTGCTTCCAAAGAAAGAGCTTGTTCCAAGACGACCGAAGATTCTCATACGCAGTGATAATCCCGCGTTCATGGAGGGTAAGCTTTGGCAATATTGCTTGCGAAGTGGGACGCTCCAGCGACATGGTAATGATCGATTGTCGTAGTTCGCCGGCAGTAGAGTAACGCCTGGCGGGCTGCGCTTGCAACGCCTTCATCACGATGGAGTCGAGACGAATGTCAATCTCCACTTTGGACGATGGTAATTCGATAGTTTTACTTGGCGTCTCTCCTGTCAGCATTTCATAGAACACTACTCCCAGGGCATAGATGTCGGCTCGATGGTCGACGGACTGCGGAGCGTAAATCTGTTCCGGTGCCATGTATCTTGGCGTGCCCATCACTTTCGTTGAATCGCCAACTACCGATGCGGAATCGGAGTCGATCGGATCTCTGGTGGATGCTTCACTTGGATTTACATCAGAAAGTGTTGGCTCTTTACGAAAGATGCGGGCGATTCCAAAGTCAACGATCTTGATTTGCCCCCGCTTTATCCAGCAGGAGATTCTCGGGTTTGATATCCCGGTGAACGATGCCACGATCGTGCGCGTACTGCAGCGCGTCGCAGATGGGGGGTACGATACGCAGGGCTTGCTCGGGCGAAAGTTTTGTAACACTCATCGCCTGGCGAAGATTCACTCCATCCACGAATTCCATCAGAAGAAAGTAGAAGCCATTCGAATAACCAAAGTCGTGAACGGCGACAATGTTCGGATGGGAAAGCCCACCTAGTAGTTTTGCTTCCCGAGTGAACCGCACCGCAAAGTCAGGGTCTTCTGCATAATGTGGCGCCAGTATCTTTAGGGCAACGATGCGGTCCAGCGTCTGCTGGCGAACCTTGTACACCGCTCCCATCCCGCCGTTGCCGACTAATTCCAGAATATCTAAATTGGGAAATGCTTCGGATAACACATCAACAGGCGGCGGAACCCAGCCCTTCGCATGCTTCGATTCTTGGGCGCTGGTTGGGTGCATCGCTTCTTGAAGCAAGCAAGCTGGGCAGAGTCCGAAAGCAACCTTTCGATCTGTTTTTAAGCCGCATTGAGGGCAATACTGGCCGCTTGACATGGTTGGTTCTCGCAGAGAAAGATAGCTGTTGGATTAGTTTAAGCCTAATCCTATCTACGAGAAATCACCCAGCCGCATTACCGAACACGGCTATTATTCTTCGACTAAGTTAAAGAATGAAGATATTTAGCTTGCGTTTTCGCACTTCAAACAAGGGACATCATGTAGAGCATTTCGCCACAAATTTGGGCACACCGCTCGTCGTATCGCTGGGTCTCCTGCTCGGTATCGTCGGCAACTTTAGGGTCTTCGTACCGAATCGGCATACGCAAATCGCAACCCATCACCAAGGGACAGGCGTCATCGGCTTGCGAACACGTCATGACCGCGCAGTAACCCGTGCTTGGAGTGGGTGCATCGCCGTAGGCCTTGGAAAAACAAACCTGTGGCGACGCAGAGTCCGAGGTGAAAACGCTATAACGCGGGTTGGATGCGGTAGGGTCATCGGCTACGATTTTGAGTCCGCATCGTTGCATGGCTGCGACCGCGCGAGGGTTGAATGCAGTCGCCTCCGTTCCCCCTGAATAGGTAGCAACGCCCTTCAACCCGTAGAACTCGGCAGCGACCTGCGCCCAAATCTGCGACAGGTGGCTCCTTCTTGAATTGTGAGTGCAAATGAACGTTAGCTCAGCCGGTTGCGACCTCGAAAGACGCTCACGAATGTAGTCGGCAACCTTGGCAAGCTCAACCTTGCGGTCGCCTGGAATCATGCCGAAACCACAGGCCGCTTCTGTTAGATACTGCGTTAGTTGTGGATAGAAAGCCGACAAAGCGGTGTTCGATTGCTTGATTGTCAAAGGATTATTCCTGGGGGGTGTTCTTCTGGCCCAACTTCACTGACTTGCATGTTGGTTTGCGAGGGAGAAAGCATACAGGATTTCTCGGCAAATCTGAGCGGATCGCTCATCGTACTTCGAAGCTTCTTCGGGTGTGCCATCTGCGATTTTAGGATCTTCGAAGGGGATAGCAATTCGTTTGACTGCACCCGGCACGGTGGGGCAGCTCTTGTCGGCACTCGTACAGGTCATGATTGCACAGAAATCGGTGTCCGGATTCACCGTGTCTGAGTAGACTTTCGAGAAGCACGTTTGTGGCTTCCCGTTATTGGCGAACGATACGAGATAACTTGGGTTTGTCCCTGCTTTTTCCATCTCGAATTGAAAGCCTGCTCTTTTCATCGCAGCGATGGCTCGAGGGTTAAATGCAGTGCACTCGGTTCCGCCGCTAAACGTCTCAACTCTTTCCAGCCCATAATGGACTGCTGCCACGGCCGACCAAAGTTGCGACATATGGCTTCTGCGTGAATTGTGAGTGCAAACAAAAACCAAACGAGCAATCTTTCCGGAACCATGGCACTCTCGCAAATAGTTCGACAGTAGTTCGAGTTGCTTTTTCCGTTCTGCAGGTATCTGATCAAACTCGGACTCTCGAGTTTCGATAAATGCAGCCACTTCATCGAAGAGCTTAGGCTCCTGGCTGTTTGCCGAAGAGACAGATAAAAGGCTTACGAGTGTAAATGCGACGCCTATCATGGTGGCCACGAAACCGTTTTGCATATCGCGTTTGCCTTCTGAGAAATACCAGGGACTATCATTAATCTGTTCAATAAACTGCGTTTTTAACAAAGTCGAGCAGGTCGTCAAGGTAAATGAACGGAAAAAGAGAAGTCTTTGCTCGATCTTCAAACAAGTAAAAAATCGAAGGCTTTCATCATGGCACGTCGTCGAAAATAGAGTCAGCGATTGTCCCTCGGCGGAAGAATCCGTCGCAACCATCTTTTTCTAATCTTCCGGTGTTACGATTTCGAGCAACTCAATCGCGGGTTCATTGTCGCAGTGAAGCAAGGCCGTTCTTCCGTACGTTACCGTCTTTTCCGGAACGCCAAACAATCGTGCCAAAACAGGTCCACAACGGACTTCAAGTAAATCAAAAAGCTGAATTTCGCGAAGAACCTCATGCTCGATCAGCACTCGGCCAAGAGGCTTTCTCTGTTCCAAAATCTCCTGTCTTGGGCCTTCCGATAGAAACTTGGTATTCAGCCGTACAATTCCATATTGGACTACTTTTTGGTCCTTGTGCGTGTGAAGCAAAATCTCTCTTCGATAATGATCACCCACAAAGTCCGAACGCAGAACCTCTACCTCGACTCGATCATGATGATGCTCCTCCACGGTCACAGTCATGTGATTCGCGTGGTCTAACAAGCTACGGTAAACTTCAGGAACATTCGCACAATAGACTCGTTGAAATTCGCCAAGTTGTGCGGAATCGTTGTAGAAGATAGAGACCATTTCTTGGATTGAAACGCAACGTCGTTTACCAGAGTCCATGAGAAGGCTTTTCTTCCTTGCTTGCAGGCATTAGCGTGTTCTTGGTTCGATGTTGGAAGCAACAGAAAGGACTAGCCAGCCTCGAAAGTCGCAGTCAACGATGCGGGTGGTTTCATGGTGATCGAATGAGTGACGATGGTTTGTTCTTGCGATTGAGGCTTTTGGATATCCACATCGCTCAAAACGGTATCGACCAAGTAATAAAACAAGCGGCGAAGCGATTCGGGTTCAATGGCATCCGCGATCTCGATGGCACGTTCGCGATGCTTCTCGATCAATCGTTCTGCTTGTTCGAACACTCGTGCCTTTTCAAACAATCGTCGTGCGTCGGATATTCGCTGCTCATCGGAAAGTCCTGAATCATTGCTTAATGCTTGCAGGAGCTGATTCGGTTCCTCGCCCTTGAGAGACTGGAGCGCCAGAGCAAGCAGAACCGTAGGACGCCCACCTAATACATCCCCAGCTGCCCCGAGCTTGTTATGGTCGTCACCATGCCAGTCCTGCAAATCATTGATGATCTGGAAAGCGACCCCCATGTTGCGAGCGAATTGCTTGATTGGCTCGGCATAAGCTGATGCATCCCCAGCCAATCGCACGCCGGTGAACAATGCAGCTTCAAAAGCAGGGGAGGTCTTCAAGGCGTAAATCTTGAGCGCATCGAGTGGACTGAGACGTTTGTCTGAGGCGTCTCGCCATAGCAGTTCGGCACCCTGCCCTTCTGCAAGACGCATGTGAGCGGACGACAAGCAGTTCATGATCTCGGCTGCGGCTGCTGCACCGATCGAACCAATTTCGCGGGCAATCAGACGGTACCCCATCCCGATCATGTAGTCGCCGACATTGATTGCGGTCGATACGCCAAATTGTTGGTGCATCGAAGGTACGCCATATCGAAACGCATCATTGTCTTCGATGTCGTCATGAACCAAAGAAGCCTTATGAAAACATTCGATACTGACGGCTGCGCTCTTCACCCCTTGAGAATAACCGGCGACAACCTTGGCCCCTTGACCATCCGTAGCATGACTGCCAGTCAACGCGTCATAGGCTGCAAGCGTGATGAATGGACGCGAGTACTTGCCACCCCTGGCAAGGAAATTTGCCGCCAAAGCTTCGGTTGCTGCAATTGGATCCACACCTTGCAGTGGTTGGTCTGATTCGATGTCAATTTGAGTTTGACTGCGCTGACGACCAAGGAGCTGGTCCAAATGCGGCTGTGCGAATAAGTCACTCGCTCCACGCATCAAGTGCACATACGACCGAGTTTGCTGTGATGCTGACGATTGCTGAACCATAATCATCTCGCGGACCCAGCTCTCATCCACGCTAGTGTTTCGGCAGTCGCTGGAGAGCAACGGAACCGCCATGCAAGGAATCCCAGCTAGAAGAATCTTATCGATCGCCTTTTCAAGCACGTTCAAACAGGCCACACCTACGATCGAGTCCACGTAACCACTAACGATAATCTTCAGAACAACTGGCGAACCTTCAGCAACAAGAACTTTGTAGCCCATCTCTTCCGCTTTGGTTCGAAAGTCGGCAATACTACAGGCGCCGCACTTTTTGCAATCCATGCCGAATTCGTCGTAATCCGCCGGGCAACCTTCTGCATGCTTCAAGCAATGGGGCAATAGAAAAAGCCGTCGGCCGGGAGGAGTTGCAGCGACAGCGTCGCGGAAAAATTCGGAACTCAACACCACCATGACCCAGCCAACATAGCCTTCGGAAAGCCCAAGCTCATCCAAAGTGCGGCGAGCAATCACTTCTAGCTCGTCTTTGGTTGGGGCTAACCCCTTTTCCATCTTACCGGCCACCGAACGGCATTTTTCGCGAATTTGCTCGCGCAGCTGCAACGTCTCGGGAACTAGTTTCAGATGGCTGGTCTTTTTGCGTAGCTTCTTGTTACTCTTTTCAACTGAGTCAATGGCATTTGAGTCGGAAGTTGATGCTGATGAAATTACCGTTGACAAATCTCAAGTCCTTTTTTCAGAGCACTTAGCGAAAACACCATCGGGTACAAACGCTCATGATACCAGAGCTTGGCAAAGTAAAACCCGATCGGCTGGCTTGTATCATGGTCGCCCGCCAGAACGAATTCACTCAACCTTCTTAAGCCAGCCATTATAGAGTCTGAATGCTCGGTTGTGTCGATCTGATGCATGATTCCGTCTAATGCGATTGCAGTTTCTTCAATGGTACTGGAGCCGCCAGCCTTACCGATTGTGCAAGAGTTTTCCGGTCGGGGAGGATAATGGATCGAATTCCCACCTCCCCAGCCTCCGTCTCGATTCTGACAGGAAATGAAAAAGTGAACACCTTGGCGAAAAGCCTGGCTGTCGGACCGGTTGCATTGAGAAAAGCACTTGAGCACTCGCCCCGTTCCATACACCGGATTGTCCTCTTCCGGACGGTCTTGGTTTCCAAACCAAAGCGGTAACCAGCTGCCATCGGCCTGTTGATTCCTTAGCAAATAGCCCCATCCTTTCTCCGTGGCGTTCCTGATCTTTTCAATCCGAATCGAATTCTGTACCTTGGTGGTCTGTTGGCATAAGACGCTGCTCCATGCGTTCAACGCGCGTAGTGCGTGAGCCGTTAAATCGCTCCCGCTTCGATCGAACGGAAGAGTTCCCCAACCTCGACAGAAAGTTGGCCAACCCCCGTCGCTATTCTGCAATTTCATCAACCAACGACACCCCATGGCCGCTGCGTTGAGGACGCGTTCCATTCGAATCTCGGAGAAAAGATTGCCACTGCCTCCGCCTACGGAATGAGAGTCGTACCAATGTTTCAAGGCAATCAAGGCCGCCGGAGTGTCGTCTGCGTCAGGTACCGCGCCACTCAGATTGGTCCATCCCCATCCCCCAGGATCAGCCCCCGTGAAGGGATGCCTACGAACATGTTGGCACGATAAAAGCCAGTCAATGTTCCGTTCCCATTCCAGATCGGAATTCAGTTGAACACGATCGACATCGAAATACGTTGTCGACGCTAGCGAGGTTACCCAAGTTGCTAGATTCGTGTCGATGGGCCAACTTCCGTCTGGAAGAACGGACTCGATGATGAACTTACGGGCTTCCACTGCAACTCGTAATTCGATCTGATCCATGGAAGCCAGACTCATCAACACGAAACTGGTCAGCGGAACCGCCTCCAAATATCCACCACTGGTGGGTTGCATCTGAGTTAACACTCGACGAGTCGGTTCGATACACAGGGATCGAATCCATCGAAGGATTGGGTTCCTTCGTCGTTGATGAAAATGTTGAGCTTGACCGATGGCAACCAATGCGGGTACCGCATAACTGACCACAGGCATCTTCGCAAATCGATACCAAGACTGCGGTAGTGCGGCGGCTTCGAAGGGTAGCGTTGGAATCTGCTCCCAATCGACCAATCCAGCAATCGCACAATTGGTCAGAATCGGAACCACAAAAGTCTTGTCTTTGCCATAACGTTGCCGCAGACCATCCCAGCCACCTTGCCGTTCGACATACGACCAAGCTTCACCAATCTGACTTGCATATCGGGCATTATGCCCAGCTAATTGCCACGCAGCTAAGACCAGCAACGTTGTCGCAATATTCGACAAGGATCGATTGGTATCACCAAATCCTCCATCCTGGTTTTGAGCCTCCGAAAGCCAGTGGCTCCCTTTTTCGATCAATCGCTCCATCCTCAACCGTTCTTGCTCCAACGGTTCGGATGAGGGAGACAAGCTCACGCGAGTGTTGTTCCTGGATTTCATTCGATCGAGGCACACCGAAAGCGCGCTGACAGCGGTAGCGGTCGACAAAGCGGATGTCGATAGCTCACCCGTCCAATGGCTCGACGAACCCTTCTCGCGAGCCAGGTCTTGATACAATCGCTCGATGGCTTGCTTCACCTGAAGCCGTAGTTCTGGATCCATCATTTTTAGGTCAATGGGAAACGAAGCCCGTCGTGTCCCAACCTGACTCGGTCTGGAAGCTTCGAGTTGCCCAGTTCATACTCCAAATCGTGCGAAAGATGAGTAAGGTACGTTGTCTTCGGGTTCAATCGATCGACAATCGCAAGCGCTTCATCCACCGACAAGTGAGTCGCATGCGGTGTGTATCGAAGAGCGTCTAAGACCAGGATATCCAGATTTTCCAGCAATGCCATGCTCGAATCTGAGATGGCGTTCGTATCGGTACAATAGGCGACATTTCCGAAACGGAACCCCAACACGTCACAGTAGGGACCATGCGAAAGTGGGATTGGCTGCACTTTGCAACCCAGGACCTCGAACGGTTGGTGTTCAATTCTTACAAAGTCGAGCTGCGGAACGGCCCCGGCGTGCGTGTGTTCGCGATCCACGAACGCATAATCAAAGACCTTGCGAATGCGCGTCTCCACCTTCTCTTCACAATACAAGGGAACAGCATGCCCGAGCAGGAAAGGAAACAACCGTAAATCATCCAACCCATGAAGATGATCCGCATGTTCATGGGTGAAGAGAACCGCATCGACAACTCCAATCTTCTCTCGCAAGAGTTGATGGCGCAAATCCGGCGACGTGTCGATCAACAAATTCCCTCCCGGCAAGCCCAAAATCGCACCCGATCGCGTGCGATTGTTCTTTGGGTTCGAGCTCGTGCAAACATCGCAGCCACAACCAATCGCAGGGACCCCAACGCTGGTACCCGAGCCAAGAAGGATCATCTCTCCCGCGAAATCCGTACTTTTGATTCTGTGTTTCACTGTTCCTGCTTTTCGATTGAACGACGGGCTTAGTTCGCTTCCAGGACGATCGCGGTTGCATTGTCTCGGCCAGATTCTGCAACGGCAGTTTGTACTAAACGCTGAGCAGGTTTCATCATAGACAACGCATCGCCCGGCGAAAGAATTAAATCGCAAACCGCTCGATCCCACAATCCGTCGGTGATTCCGTCAGTACACAAAACCAATTTATCCCCGCTTTCGATCGAAAACGTTCCGCACTGAGGTTCCACAAACTGGTTCCCAGCGCCTAAAGATTTCGACAGAACATTGCGTCTAGGATGGAATCGTCCCTCGCGCTCGTTCAGCTTTCCATTGCGTCTGAGCCAAGCCACATACGTATGGTCCTCGGTGATTTGAACCATCTCTATAGAAGACGCAGAGGGTTCCGAAGACTGCTGACGCTTCCGGAAATGATAAAGCCTGGTGTCGCCGATATGACCAAAGATAACCGTTCTTCGATGGATCCACACAAGCGTTAACGTCGCGCCCATGTTGGTGCAATTTTGATCCCATTTGCTGAGCATCATCAATTCGTCGTGAATCGCTTTGAACATCCGATTTAAGATCAGCGGGGCGGATTCCACGAGATGTTCGTGAGTCAACAAGTACGCTCGAGGTAGGAACTTCGTGATGTTATCGAGCGCGATCTTGCCAGCAAGTTCTCCGGATCGCTCCCCACCCATCCCGTCGGTCACCGCAAAAAGCATATCAGCCGCTTGAGTCGTCGAACTACCATCCTTTCCTAGATAGCGAACCCCACTTTGATCGATCAGCATCGCCAAGAAGCGATCTTCGTTGTTGCGCCGAAACCGACCTGGATGAGTCATCGCAGACCAACTCACATCGATCGGCAAGTTGGGCAGCAGGCCTTCTGGGGGTTCTGCAGGAAAACTGGCGGAAGGTGTATCACCATCGTCCAGCATCTCCTGCCCTTGCTGATCCAAAATCGTTGAGAATTCGAAATCGATCACACAAAATCGACCATCAGAAGCGCGGTACGTGATGTTGCGAAGAAACGCATCGTCGTGCCGAACTCCATAGCTTTCGAGCTCGCCAAAAATCGTCTTGATCTTTTCGTCACCCAACCGTTCAACCCGAGTGCCGCAGTTGCTAGTTACAATCTCTAGTGTGGCGGTATCAGCCGAAAGCAACCTGGGAACGAATGGACATTTGCGATTCTCCAAATAGACCAGAACGCGACACTCGTTCTGAAAACGCTCCTTCGCTTTAGGCCCTTGAAAGAGCTTGTGGACACGACCGTCGTAGCCGATTCGAACGACCGCTCGCTGAGTATTCTTGGCTTCAATCATCACGGCATTACCTTATTTACGTTTAACGAAAGCGAGCAAAATTGGGTCGGTTCATTGTGTTTCGAAAACGCATGGGATTGTATCGAGCATCAAAATGCATGTGGGTGGTTTTGGTACATCCATAGCCCTAAGCCAGGATTCCGAATAAAGTAAAAAGGCTCGCCAGCGCGGCTGGTGTTCCAACCATCCTGGATCTCCTGAACTCGATATTCCGACAAGGCTGACTTGAAGTCGCTAAAGCCATAATTCACGGAAACCATTTCTGCCCGAGTCAGTTTGCCAGGACAGTACTCCACTTGAAAGCGATTCTCCGTTGAACCATGAATCAGATGCGCAGCTACCGAAAGGTTAGCTGCTAGATCCGAGTTCTTGGCTACCATATCGATGACCTCCGGTGTGGTGCGATAACCATAGCGACGAATCAACGCATCCACATCCGCATGCTCACCGAATTTTTCCACACCGGGTGCAATCACCACCAAAGTCCCACCATCCGCGATTGCCATTCGAGTCCTGTAAATTGCTTTGTTAGCAACCCACGTCTTTTTGTACTTGCTAGGGTCCATCCAGACGACCATCTTCTTAGGGGCTTCTGGCAGTCGAAAGCAATTCACCTTGGCAGCAAGCGCCCCCGCTTCGTCGAACACCGTATGATCATCCCCAACATACAAACCACGTACCACAGGTCCCTGATCCGGTGTTGACTCAACGACTGTCAGCACATAAACCACCGGACGATGAGTCAAAAAGAGATCCGATGCGTGATTCAAGATGCGTCGCAACGGAGTATCGCATCGACCCATCACTCTTTCCATGCCGTACAAGGCGCTCAGATAATGACTGCCATCAATCCCATCGCTCCCACCCGTACCCACGAAGATATTCTTGTTGTAATTGGCCATCCCGATTACTTCGTGGGGCACCACCTGCCCCACGGACAAGATCAAGTCATGGTCGCCTCGGGAAATCATTTGATTGACTTGAGCTGGCCAAGGGCGATCGTATACCCCTTCTGTTACATCTCGGACAAAACTGGCGTCCACGTAACCCAGCGTATCCACCTCGGTACGGTAGCGATGAATCCGAATCAAGTCTCTCGGGAAGCTACCAAAGATCTTGGTAAGCTCCTCTTCTGTCATGGCAGAATGAGTCCCTAAAGCGGGCATGACGTCCGTTAACCGATCCCCAAGCACTTGGAGCAAGGCATGCATGATCGGCCCCGCTTGTGAATCCAATCGGGTATGGTCAGGTGGAACTGCCAGAACCTTTTTAACGGAGGGACGCTGCTGAAGCGTGGTCGAGATCGCTTCAACGTAATCCTCCATGCCCAGCACGGACGTTTGACTGCCTTTCGAATAATAGATTGTCATGGTTGGACCGCAAGTGAAGCTTGCCATCGCTTGACTTGTTCCGCAACGCGCTCCCGACTGCTCGATCCGTATGACCGGTAGCCAGCGACCGCGCCCTTTACCCCAAGCTGCTCACGAAGTGAGCCGTCGAACGACTCATCGACGGTTTTCAATTCGGCGTCGCTCAAGTTTTCTAACGGAACAGATCGCCCCTTGGCGATCGCCACCAGCTCACCAACTTTATGGTGGGCCGTTCGTTGCGGCATCCCCCGTCCAATCAAAACCTCCATCAAGGCGGTAGCGTCAAGGTAGCCTTGATCTAGCCTTGCGGAAATCACGTCTGGTTGCAATTCCGCCTGCTCCACAATGGGAATCGCAAGCTCCAGACAAGCTAAAACGGTATCAAAAGAATCAAAAAGCGGTGGCTTGTCCTCTTGAAGATCTCGGTTGTAAGCAAGCGGCAGCCCTTTGATCAGAACCAACAACGTTTGAAGATTGCCGACCACCCGAGCCGATTTGCCTCGCGTGAGTTCCAATGTGTCGGGGTTCACTTTCTGAGGCATGATGGAGCTGCCCGTGCAAAACGCATGCGGTA
>Ga0247837_1006385_pt1 | contig 16649 bp, 12 predicted proteins | sample LaCtaG_2_FD_187115 | JGI IMG/M metagenome (GOLD analysis project Ga0247837, IMG submission 187115) | Freshwater microbial communities from meromictic Lake La Cruz, Castile-La Mancha, Spain - LaCruzMarch2015_14.5m | ecosystem: Environmental > Aquatic > Freshwater > Lake | place: Spain: Castile-La...
TTTCATAGACTATTTTTTGCACAAGTTGAATCAGGCCCTCGATATCTTCCGAGCATGCCGTCCCTTCGTGATTTATAATAAAATTCGCATGTTTTTCTGACACCTTTGCCCCACCTACCCGCATACCTTTTAACCCGCAGGATTCAATCAACTGAGCCGCATACAAATTCGGAGGGTTTCTAAAAACCGCTAAATCTGAAATGCCCGTCGGTTTATACAGAGCTTTTGCCACACCGCCAACACGCCAGGTGTTATCATCAGCTAAAGGCTCTTGCAGCAACAACTGGCCCTCATAAGCAGGCTTCTTATCGTTTATCACAGGTGCGTTCACACTGTCTCTCGCGATTTTTGCGTTAGATTTAGGGCCAATTGACCAATATTACCCGCTCCTTGCATCAGAACAACATCACCGTCACGTACCAATGCATCTAAATGTTCCACAATATTTTGCTCAGTAATGAGTCTCGCCTTTTGACCATGGGCATTGATTTTTTTAGCCAATGCTTCACTGGTGACGCCTGGAATAGCCTCTTCTCCTGCTGAATAAATATCCAGCAATAACACCTCATCTGATAATTTTAAAACCTCAACAAACTCCGTAAAAAGGGATTGGGTTCTTGTGTAACGATGGGGTTGAAACACATGCACTAAACGTTTATCAGGCCATACCGAACGAAAAGCATCGATAGTTGCTTTAATTTCCTGAGGATGATGACCATAATCATCAACAATCAAAGCACTGCCTTCTGAGAAATGTCGCTCACCCAACATTTGAAATCGTCTTCCTACGCCTTGAAAGGCAAGTAATCCGTCTACAATCGATTTATCATCAACACCTAATTCAGTAGCGATAGCAATGGCCGCCAATGCATTTAACACATTATGACGTCCCGGCCATTTAAATTGGATGCTCAAGTCATTATGATTACCGGGCCTTTGTACGGTAAATTCACTCAACAATCCCTTTTGACTCCAGTTGACTGCACGATAATCTGCCGCTTCAGAAAAACCGTAGGTCAATTTCGGCCGTTGAATAGCAGGTAAAATACGACGAACCTCTTCATCATCGATACATAGAACGGCTAACCCGTAGAAAGGCAAGTGATGCAAAAACTCAATGAAAGTGCTGCGTAATTTATCAAAGTCATTCCCATACGTGCTCATGTGATCTGCATCTATATTGGTGACAACCGCCATCATGGGCTTTAAAAATAAAAATGATGCATCGCTCTCATCCGCTTCAGCAACAAAATAGGCTGACTTTCCTAGTTGCGCATTACTACCACAACTGGTTAACTTACCGCCAATAACGAAACTTGGGTCAAAGCCCCCTTCCGCTAACAAACTGCTCACTAAACTCGTGGTTGTCGTTTTACCGTGTGTTCCCGCGATTGCAATGCCATAACGAAAGCGCATGAGCTCAGCTAACATCGCAGCTCTTGGAATAACCGGAATTTTTTGTTGAATAGCGGCCACAATCTCAGGGTTGTTATTATCAATCGCGGTCGAGCGAACCACCACGTCCGCATTTTTAATATTTTCGACCCGATGACCTATTTGTACCTGAATACCAAAGGATTGTAACCGCTGAACCACACGATTTTCAGTAAGATCAGAGCCCGTCACACGGTAACCTTCATTATGTAACACTTCGGCAATCCCACACATGCCAGCACCACCGATGCCTACAAAATGTATTTGCTCTACGCGCCCCATCCTTGGTGACAAAAAATTATCCCCACTACTCACAGTACCCCCTTTATGCAGTCAGCGGTTTTACCGTTCTTAACCCTAATGACTGCCAACGATTTTCATGATCAATTCGCAACAATAGCCCAATCACCACACAATTAACCACCATGCTGGCCCCACCATAACTAAGCAATGGCAACGTCAACCCCTTTGTAGGTAGTAATCCTGCATTAACCCCCATGTTAATTGCAGCTTGCAAGCCTAACCAAAACGTTATGCCATAAGCAGTATAAGCCGCAAACAACCGTCCCTGTTGATGAGCATTAAAACCTATAAGCAAGCCTCTTGCCACTAGTATACTATACAACGTTATAACGAGTAGAATACCGAGCAGGCCTAGCTCCTCTGCTAGTACAGCAAATAAAAAATCAGTATGGGCCTCAGGCAAATAGAATAATTTTTGAACCCCATCACCCAAACCAACACCCGACCATCCACCCCGTCCAAACGCTATCAACGATTGGGTTAACTGATAACCACTATTAAATTGATCAGCCCACGGGTTTAAAAATGCGGTCAATCGAGCAACACGGTAAGGCGATGAAATAGCAAGAAAAACCAAACTGGCGCAAACCACGAGCATTAATCCGAGATAATAGCGTAATTTTACACCTGTTAAAAAAAGCATGGCCATCACGGTCATAGCAATCACTACTGTTGCACCAAAATCGGGCTCTAAAAGCAATAGAAAAGCCACTACACCGAGAACAACCATTGGCCTAATGAACCCTAAAATACTCTGACGCACACTTTCTTGCTGACGCACCAAATAACCAGATACGTATAAAATCATTGTCATTTTTGCCAATTCAGATACTTGAATACCAATAGGGCCAAACGCAAGCCAACGCCGGCTGCCATTCACAGTACGTCCTATACCCGGAACTAATACCAGCAAAAGTAGTAATAAACAAACAAACAACAAAGGTATGCTCATTTTTTCCCATTCGCTGCTATCAACTCGCATCACGACGATAGCCAATAAAAACCCTACAAAAAGGTAAGACGCCTGACGAATGAGAAAATGAAAAGGCTGATGATAAAGACGGGTTGATACCATAACCGAACTTGAAGCCACCATCATTAGTCCAATAATTAACAACCCAATAACAGCAGCTATTAGCCATTTATCATAAAGGGCCAAAGGCTTATGGGTGGGTTTCCCACGTTGCGTATAATGGCGCGGCTGCATAACGCTCACAAGCTATCCACTGCTGCAGTGAACATGTCCCCTCGATGATTAAAATCGTGGAACATATCAAGGCTTGCACAGGCGGGTGATAACAAAACAACATCCCCAGGTTTTGCTTGTGATTTTGCCATAGAGACAGCCTCATCAAGAGAGAGTGCTCGCGTTATACTCACGACATCATGAAGTGCTTGCTCTAATTTATCAGCGTCTTCGCCTATCAATACCACCGAACGCACATAATTCATCATTGAATGACGTAACTCAGTGAAATCAGCCCCTTTGCCTTGACCACCGGCTATCAGTACAATTTTTCCTTGCATTGAACCTCCAATCCCTGAAATGGCTGACATGGTCGCACCAATGTTGGTTCCTTTTGAATCATTAATCCAATCCACACCATCAATTGTTCTTACCCACTGACTCCGATGAGGCAAACCCTGAAAATGCTTTAAAACGTCTACGATACAATATTGAGAAATCCCAACAGCTTGTGCCAATGCAGAAGCCGCTAATGCATTTTGCCAATTGTGCCGCCCCTTGATTCGAAGCGCGTCAACCGGCATAAAATTCTCTTGCCCGTACGCTAAATAAAATACGCCGTCGACCACATTTAAACCCCAATTTCCAGCTTTAGGGGCATCTAAACCATAGCTTACCATTAATACTGCCTGTTGCGCCTGAAGGGTCGGCAACGTTTGCAGATCATCACGGTTATACAAACACACCTTAGCAGCATGATAAACGCGCTGCTTCGCACTGATGTATGCCTCGAGATGATGATGACGGTCCAGATGATCAGGGGACACATTGAGGATTGTAGCGGCAATAGGTGCTAAAGAGTAGGTCAAATCCAACTGAAAGCTCGAGAGCTCCAATACCCAGAGATCATATTGAACACCATTGTCGAGTAGATCTAGCACTGGCGAACCAATATTCCCCGCCACAGCCACGGAAATACCAGCGCGTTTGGCCATATCCCCCACCAATGTGGTGACGGTTGACTTGCCATTGGTCCCCGTAATGGCTATCACTGGTGCTTTGATTTCACGAGATAAGCACTCAATATCCCCAATAACTGGAATACCTGCACTACGTGCTTTTTGTAGACTAGGTACATCTAGATCCACACCAGGACTACTGATAATCTCAGTGATTTCGGCATACAATGCATCAGGAATGTCACCTAAAAACACCTCTACCCCAGGAAAGTTCGTCTTAAATTCTAACAGTCCAGCAGGCTCGATACGAGTATCAAAAACCACAAAGGCTTTATTTTGACGCTGTAAATAACGTGCAATAGAATGGCCTGTTTTTCCCAAACCGGCAACCAAATAAAGCGATGAGCGCATGAATGACCTCTTCGTCCGTTTATACGTTACCCACTGTACACTTTTTATCGTAGTTTTAAAGTGGCTAAACCACACAGTACAAATACAACCGTTATGATCCAAAAGCGGACAATTACCTTTGGTTCAGACCAGCCTTTGAGCTCAAAATGATGATGCAAAGGCGCCATTCGAAATAAACGTTTACCACCCGTGAATTTAAAGTAGCCAACCTGGAGAATAACAGACAGCGTTTCAATAACGAACAAGCCCCCCATGATCAACAAGACCAACTCCTGACGCACAACAATAGCCACAATGCCAAGGGCGGCTCCTAAAGCCAAAGAGCCTACATCCCCCATAAACACTTGCGCGGGATAGCTATTGTACCAAAGAAACCCAAGACCCGCGCCAACAATGGCCGAACAAAAAATGGTTAACTCACCGGTGTCCGGAACAAAAGAGATTGCTAAATAGTGAGCATAAACGGCATTGCTTGAGACATATGCAAAAACGCCCAGAGCGCCCGCAACCATCACAATCGGCATAATAGCCAATCCATCAAGGCCATCTGTTAAATTCACAGCATTGCTCGTACCCACAATCACAAAATAAGCTAAAAAAGGAAACAAAGGCCCTAAGTTGATAAGCCATGATTTGAAAAAAGGGATTGTTAATTGCGTGTGGATAGGTACACTAGCATTAACGTAAAGATACAAGACCGCACAAATGGCAATGAATGACTGCCAAAAAAATTTCCAACGGCCGGACAATCCTTTACTGTTTTTTAATACCAATTTACGATAATCATCGACCCACCCCACTAATCCACAGCTAATAGTTACCAATAAGACTAACCAAAGGTTTCCTTGCCTCAAATCGCCCCACAAGAGGCAGCTGACAGTGATTGCTAATAAAATAAGGACACCACCCATGGTGGGTGTCCCTGTTTTTGCTAAATGGCTTTGTGGACCATCATCACGAACCACTTGACCTATTTGTAACTTTTTAAGCCAATAAATCATTGGAGGACCGCAAAAAAGACCGACAATTAATGCGGTAAGAGCAGCAAGGATAGAGCGGAATGTAATGTATTGAAACACCCTAAAGGCATGATACTGACCTTGTAGTAACTGCGTGATCCAGTAAAGCATAAGTATGTCCCTCGCGTTTCAACCTAGTTTAAACGATGCAACTCTTCATAAAATCTTACTGCCACATCGAGGTTAAAAACCATCTTCTTGCTCTATCTATATCTACAATTGTAACAATAATCAATAATTAGTATATTATTTTAACTATTCTATCGCTTTTTTACAGAAATAAGCTATTCAATAGGCACGTGTTTAACCCATAAATTAGCAGCATTCTTGTGGAATATAAATAGATACAAATGGACGATTTTAAAAAAAGCGCAGCATAACATAGTGCGCTAATTCAGCCTACTAATTGCTGGACAATTTTTTCCATTTGACTAGAACGAGAGCCTTTGACAAGAACTGTCGTAGTTGCATCCAGCTGACCAAGAAGCTCCTGCAATAAGGCTTCTTGGGTGGAGTAATGTTTAGCACCATTTCCATACGCTTTAGTCGCAAACTCACTCTGAATACCACAGGTCATCAGTACCTCAACACCGTGCTTTCGAGCAGCTTCACCAACCTCTTCGTGATGCAATTTGCTCCACTCCCCCAATTCACCCATGTCACCGAAAACAAAGATACGCCGCCCCTGACGTTTAGCTAACACATCAAGCGCGGTTAATGACGAACGCAAATTAGCATTGTAAGTATCATCAATCACTAATGCATTGTTTTTGCCCTGAAGAAAGGTCATCCGACCAGATACACCCGCAAAGCGGCTCAAACCCAATGCAATGTCTGACAATGATATTTCCAAAGCATGCGTGCAAGCGGCCGCAGCGAGTGCATTTCTCACGTTATGCATTCCCGCAACATTTAACGTTACCAATGCCTGACCTGTAGGCAAAACCAAAACAAACTGAGCGCATCCAGCCGTATCAAAAGAGATATCTTTAGCATACACATCCGCAGAATGCAGGGCTGAAAAGCGCTTTGTGTTCTTTTGAGTGAGCGAGGCATCCCAAAAATGATGATAATCATCATCGTCATTAATAACGGCTGTACCGTTAAGCGCTAAACCGTCATGAATTTCACCTTTAGCTTTTGCGACGCCATCTATGGAGCCAAAGCCTTCAATGTGGGCAGGCGCAATATTATTGATCAAGGTCACCTCAGGCTTTACGATGGCCACCGTGTGGGCTATTTCACCTGAGTGATTAGCACCTAACTCAAACACAGCGTAACGATGCTCTTTTTTTAACTGCAAAACACTCAGGGGCACACCAATATGATTGTTTAAATTACCTGGGGTTGCATACGATGGCTTCGGTAAAATGGCAGAGATCATTTCCTTAACAGAGGTTTTACCGTTACTACCTGTCAATGCAATTACCCGACACGTCATTTTTTGTCGATACGCTGTCGCTATCATGGCCAGCGCGTCGACCGAATCATCCACTACCAATTGGGGCACAGCAATATCAGTGACCGCCTCACTGCAAATAACAGCGGCAGCTCCACGCTGGATAGCATCGGCAATAAACTGCCGTCCATCAAAGCGCTCACCACGAATAGCCACAAATAAATTACCAGGCAATACTTTCCTGCTATCAATGCAAACCCCATGAAGCTCAACCTCATGAGGTGTCACTCTATTTAATGCAGCACAAACTTCCGACAATAACATCATGACAGAAACCATTGTTTGATAGTGTAGTTACGCGAGAGCTACTTGCTCATCACACGTTTCATCTAATTTTAATAGATTGTAATATCGCTGAATGCTTTGATCACCCAAAGGTTGGCGCTTATCATCAAGCAGGTATGCATCAAGACCTTCACTCAATTGTTTCGCCGTATCAAGCATGATTGCAAAACGCTCCCCATCAATCGTTGGGCTGCCCGAAGCCTGCATAAACAAACAAAGGCCATGCACACTAAAAGCGCCTATATTTTGCAAATCAAACACACCTGTTGGCGTCGCTGCGGCTAAGCTGCATAAAACAGGTCCTTGACCATTTGGCGACTGATGACGATGAAATAACTGACCCTCACCAAAACGTAATCCTGCTGCTAATAACGTCTGCAACAATTCATACCCGGCTAATTGGCGATTTTCTTTGGCCAATAAAAACATCATTAGTGAAGCACTCGTCTCTGAAGACCGAGCTATTTTTTCAACGGAGAGCTTACTCACCACGGGTTTTATCGTAGAGATGGGTGCGACCTCATCACGACTAAAATGAACAGCCGGCTCAAGGGAAGGCTGAATAGGCGTTGCAACCATCGGTTCCGTGTTGACTTTACGGACAGAAATAATATCATCCAAAGGCATGATCGTCGGCTCACCAATTGAAGGTGCATATTCAACCGTGGATAACGTTTGACGCCTTGCTTTGACCATGCGACCTATTGCGACAATAACCCCAATAAGCAACAGGACATTTAAAATCAGACTAGCGTTTGCCTGCATAATTAACTCCCTACTCAGCCATAGACAAGGCTTCTTCTACATCCACTGCAACCACCCGTGAGACACCTGGTTCACGCATGGTTACCCCAATTAAATGATCCGCCAACTCCATTGTTACCTTATTGTGCGTAATAAACAAGAATTGCACGAATTTAGACATCTCTTTGACTAAATCACAAAATCTTCGCACATTCAAATCGTCTAAAGGTGCATCCACTTCATCCAACATACAAAAAGGAGATGGATTCAATTGAAATATTGCAAAAACAAGGGCCACTGCCGTCATTGCCTTTTCACCACCTGATAGTAAATGAATAGTACTATTGCGCTTACCCGGCGGTTGGGCCATGACTAAAATTCCTGCTTCAAGAAGATTATCACAACTTAGCTCTAACATGGCACGCCCGCCACCAAAAAGACGCGGAAAAAGCAACTGAAATGATGCATTTACTTGATCAAAGGTATCTTTCAAACGCAATTGTGTTTCTTTGTCCATTTTAGCAATTGCCACATCCAGTGTCTCTAAAGCTGAGGTTAAATCTTGATATTGAGTGTCTAGGTACTGTTTACGCTCTAGCTCTGTATGATATTCTTCGATAGCAATAAGATTAATAGCCCCTAAGCGTTTGATTTTTTCCTCAATATCCACCAATGCGTGTTCACGAAAGGCCAACGTAACCCCTTCTGCAATAGTGACCAAGAGATCATGAACATTTAAGCTCAGCGCCGTAAGTGATTCAACAAGGCTTTCACTCCGAAGTGCTATGCTTTGCTTTTGCAATTGTTCTTGCTGAATTTTTTCTTGAAGAAGAGACATCGCTTGCTCTTCTTGCTTAGCACCCTGCTCATTCGTGCTTAACGTACTCTGTAATTCCTCCACTTGCTGCCTAAGACAAGTCAACTCATCATTTAATTGATGGTGTTGAGCTATTTTATGTTTAAGAGACGTTTCCAGAGAATTATCAGGGGTAGATGACGTGTATAAGAGTGCGGCTAAACTCTCTAATCGCTCTGCGATAACAGTAACGTGGTGTTGCTCCCGCAGAATGCTCGTCTGTAATTGTTGTGCCTTTAGTGTTTCTTTATTGGCTTGCAATTGCGCTGCATGCAACGCCAACTGAAGATCGTTTGTCGCCTGCCTTAAGGTGGTTAATGTCTCTTCCCAAGCTGTTTTTGCACAAAGAAGCTCTTGCAGGTGACGCTCTTCTTGCTCGACCCTTGTGGCGGCATTCTGGCTTTGATGAATGCTTTCTATTTTTTGAGTCGCCAGCAATTCAATATCAACGTGCAACGCTTCTTTTTCGTCGTCTAATGCCTCTATTTTTGTCAATGCATGTGTCAACGCGCGCTGTGTATCCTTTAATGCCGCATCATTTACTCGAAAGGCTTCCTGACTCGTCGCTAAAACGGCTTGTAAATCATTTTTTTTCGCATCATTTAATGTTACGTCTGCATGCCCCTCATCACGCTTGGCTTTTAAAGTTGATAATTTAGCGTACTCTTTTGCCAAAGCATCATTTAATACGGTCAAAGCGTGTCTACGGCGCAATACACTGGACTCATCTTGCTCTGTAAACCCTGCTATTTTTACCCACCCCGAACCTAACCAATACCCATCTGGCGTGACAACTGATTGTCCATTATTTAACGTAGGCAACCAATCGATGGCTTCAGAAAGACTATTGGCCGCGAAAATTTCATCCAGTGCTTGAAGCCCTGAAGGTAATGGCCCCTCAATTTTATCAGAAAGACGAGGATACGACGTCGCCGGTGCCGCGGAGGCCTGCTTCGTAAGGATAAAAATAGCAGATTGTTTTTGTAAATCCATTAAACTGGGCCATAGGGTTTCCATGGAATCCAACACAATCGCCTGCAAACCATCGCCTAAGATCCACTCACACACGTTTAACCAGGTCTCAGGGACATGTATTAATTCGGCAAAGCGCGGTTTTTCTTGCCAAACGGATAAAGAAGATGACGCGCTGCTGTCTTTTCTCAACGCAGCATTTTGAGCGGCTGATAATACGGCGTGTTCGGTCGCTAAAGCCGCAATCCTATCTTGTGTCTGATGCAGTTGCTGCTCAAAAAGTGCTAGCTCTTGACGTAATCCCACCCCTTTTTTCAAGCAATCTTGATATTCCTCGGCCTCTATTTTCTGCTGCTTATCGAGGTCACTATGACGGGTTTGAAGGCTTAGTAACTCTTCCTGTAAAGCAACAGGCAAAAGTGTATGTCGCTCCTGTTGATTTTTTTCAAGGCTTAACAACATTGCTGTACGTCTCTGCTCGATATGCTCTAGATTTATTTGCTGAACATTGACGTTTCGTTGCGCCTCATGCAGTGCTATTTGTACAGATTGCCACTCCACATCAAATGTTTGTTTTCTAAGTTCATTGTCCTCTAGCGACGCCCTGTGCTCATTAAACTTACAAACCAACGACTGCACATCTATCTCTATGACAGACAAAAGCTGCTCACACACATTTAATGCATCAGTGTCTTGCTGAAGTTGTTGACGTGCCTTCTGCATTTCAAGCTCGGCATGCCCTTTATCTGACATAAGGCGTTGTCTTTCGCGAAGCTGTTGTTGAATGCTTTCCTCAAGGCGAGCAATCTCGGTGTTTAATTGATAAAACGTCACTTGGACCCGCTGAAACGCATCTTGAGCCTGATGTAACGCGTCTTGTAGTTGACTGTTTTCTTTTATAAACCCTGTCAGTGTGGTTTGATGACTTATGTGCTCTAACACCAAAGCTTTCATTCGATGCTCAACAATTGCCTCCTCAGCTGAAAGCCCCTGCCATTTTAACGCTAAGATGTGGGCTTTACACAAACGCTCTTCTTCTCTTAAAGATTGGTAGCGTGCTGCCGCTTTCGCTTGCCGCTCCAATCGTGACAATTGCTTTTCAAGCTCGTCACGAATGTCAGCAACTCGGGCCAAATTTTCACGCGTGTGGGCAATTCTTTGCAGCGTTTCACGACGACGTTCTTTGTATTTTGAAACACCGGCTGCCTCTTCCAAATAAGCTCTTAAATCCTCGGGGCGCGCTTCAATTAGACGAGAAATCGTATCTTGGCCAATGATAGAGTACCCACGTGCACCCGCTCCTGTGCCTAAAAAAATATCAGTGATGTCACGTCGTCGACATCGGCTACCATTAAGATAGTATGAGGAATCACCATCTCGAGTAACAATGCGCTTTACGGCAATTTCCTGATAACTTGCATACTGGCCAACGAGACGCCCAAGGCTATTATCAAAAATCAATTCAACAGTGGCTTGCCCGACCGACTTTCGATGTGATGAGCCATTGAAAATAACATCTGCCATTGATTCACCGCGCAAATTTTTAGCGCTACTTTCTCCCATGACCCAACGTACAGCATCGATAATATTGGATTTACCACACCCATTTGGACCCACCACAGCCACCAGTTGACTTGAAAATGGCACGACCGTTGGCTCGACAAATGACTTAAAACCAGCTAGTTTTAATTGTTTAAGATGCATGCTAAATCACGTTCGGTAAATTAAAAAAGATTGTAACTCAAATAGATGGCGTGCACATGGTTTTTAGGGAGCAATGGGTCTACCCACATTAAATCGAGGAGCTTCAGTGGACAAAGACACCGAGTTAAGTGACATCATGCGCTCGATTACTGAAAAAAGCTTAGCGCTAATGACCAGTTTTAAGGAAGAACCAATTCAATTGCACTTAATGATTGAGAGGTTTATAGATTATCTTAAAAATGTTGAACTTCTTCTCACAGCCCTCCTAAATAATCCCGAACAACTGGTCCAGATGCAAGTGGCTTACTGGCAGGATGCCATAGGGTTATTTCAACAAAATCTTAGCGATTTGCTTCAAGGTGAGATAAAGCCGAGCGGTGACAAACGGTTTAGCAGTGATGATTGGGTTAACAACCCTTTTTTTAACGCATTGAGTCAACAGTATCTTCTCGCAAGTGAACACTTGAGTTCTTTGCTTCAGAACATTGACTATGGAAATCCACAATTGGCCAAACGCGTGCAATTTTTTATGCGCCAATATTTAGAGGCGGTCTCTCCCGATAATTTTTTTCAAACGAATCCACAGCTCATTGCTGAAACCATCCAAAGTCAGGGTAAAAATTTGATCTTAGGATTGGAAAATTTACTTGCTGATATAGATGCCGGCTCGCATCGATTGATCATCAAAATGACTGATTTGGATGCGTTTAAAGTCGGTATAAACATTGCCATAACGCCAGGGAAAGTCATTTTTAAAAATGAGCTCATGGAGTTAATTCAATATACTCCCCAAACAGCCCGCGTTAAATCACGGCCTTTAGTGCTTATCCCACCCTGGATTAACAAATATTATATTCTTGATTTAAGCCCCTATAACTCGCTCGTTCGTTGGCTGGTCACCCAAGGAATAACCGTGTTTGTCATCTCTTGGGTAAATCCTGATGCTAACTACTCTAACAAAGGTATATATGATTACCTGAATGAGGGGCCAATAACGGCAATCAAAGTGATTCAAAAACAATTAAACGTAAAAAAAGTGAACACGTTAGGGTTTTGTATTGGGGGAACACTGCAGGCTATTTTATTGGCATTTTATAAAGCGCGTAATGAAAACCCAGTACACTCAGCGACGTTCCTTGCGTCAATGATTGATTTTAGTGACCCGGGCGATATATCTGTTTTTATTGATGAAGAACAAATTACTAAACTTGAAGAACGCATGCAGATCAAAGGATTTTTAGAGGGCCATTTAATGGCAAGCGCCTTTAATTCCCTTCGTGCAAGCGATTTAGTTTGGTCTTTTTTCATCAAGCATTACCTGCGTGGTAAAACACGCGTACCTTTCGACCTCTTGTATTGGAACGCCGACACCACCAACATGCCAGCCAAAATGCATTCCCAATATTTGCGCTGGATGTATCTACACAATAACCTCATCAAGCCTAACAAAATTAGCCTAGACAACACCCCTTTGGATATCAGTCAAATAGACATCCCCACGTTTTTCGTCTCTACCCAAAAAGATCATATAGCACCTTGGAAAACCACCTATCGTGGGTTTCAGCAGGTGAAAGGGGATAAGCATTTTTTATTAGGAGGGTCAGGTCATATAGGTGGGATTATTATTCCACCAGGCAGTGAAAAATATGGATTTTATTGTAATCAGTCCTCACCTAAAAACCCCAATACGTGGCTTAAAAATGCCACTCATCAGACTGGCTCTTGGTGGCCAACATGGCTTGAATGGCTTAACAAAGAATCTGGCCGCACTACCAAGGCACCTGATGTCTCAACATTGCCTTTTCAACCGCTAATGGACGCACCGGGCAATTATGTACGCGTGAGAAGTCAAGACACAGAAACGGTACAGCCATGATGACTTTTGACTGGGGTCTGTTGACAATTTACTCTATAGGTCCCACGTACCGCGGCTTGTCCGCGGTACGTGGGTGCTTTAAGATATTCAAAACCAAATTATCAACAGACCTTAATTGCATATTTGATTTTGAGTACAATTGCCATTTGTGTCACATTGCTGCACGGTAGAGCAGCTCGTTGAAAAATTAGAGGCCGAATAATCCGTGTCTGGATTTTCAATCACAACGGCAGGCTCACCCCAATCTCTCGAGTATGCATCCGTTCGGCTATCATTGGTATAGCCTCCGCGATCATAGGCTCCTCGTTCATAACCGCCGCGAGCTGCAAAAGCGTCTACACTAAAAAATAGCCCCATGGCAAACAACATTATGCCTACTCTTAAATAGTTTGGTCGGTGAGAAAACATCATTTTTTCCTTTTAATGAAAAATATATAAAGAGGATGTATACCCGTTTAAGTATAGTATGGAAAAAAGGATTTTGATCAATTAAAGAGCAAATAAAGAGCAAAAACAGGGTGGGACCGTTTGAAGATAGGTGTGAAAGAAACCAGCTTGCCTCTTTCACACCCATAAGCCACTATTTTTTTATGTTTATTTTAGAGTCTTGCACCACTGAAAACATCACTTTTTCAAAGATCTCAAATGATTTTTGCATATAATCCAATGCCTTATGACCATTTGAAATAGCAACTTCAATTTGCTTATGCACGAGTTCTTCGGGCTTTTTAATGCTCGTTAACTCTTCAGGCTTTAAATAAGTAAAGCCTTGTAACGTTCTCACATTAAGTTCAGCCATGGCTTTCAAAGGCTCTTGGGCCTTTTTTGCCATATCAGAGAATTTTGTAAAATATTCTTGATTCATTTCTATCTCCCCTACATTGTTGCACTGCACAATATAAGTGTAGCCCGCCACCCTAATATGTCAAGGCGCACTACTTTAAAGCACAGGGCTGTCCCATTAAAAATGAGCACGTCGTTCCGAGCCGTAGCGAGGAATCTCCTGCAACAGGCACACAACTGTATTTTAATGAGACAGCCGTGCCTGACAGTAAACTTAAGACTTGACCAAGTGTGCGCACTTTCTGAACAAAGTTATTAAAACTAGCTTCAAAAAAGGCCAAAATCCAATATTAATGAGAAAATAAATCTTTCCACTGGTTTAATGCTTGCCGCATTTGTTTACTCCATACCTCAGTGGCCTCTTGATATGGATTTGATTGCGTTTGTTTGGTCATCGCTGAAAACATTTGCCCCATCAACGTCTTTAAAGAGGCATTCATAGGGTGATGGGCGAGGCATATCAACTGGCGAAGCATATCAGGAGATAAGAAAGCCGTAGGTCCGGCTTCCATTTCCACAAATATTTGTAATAAAGTCGCATTGGTGATGTCTTCTTTGCTGACCGAGTCCTCAACCTTAAACGCCAAACCGTCAAGAACATAACGCCTAAGTGTGTCCACTGTAATATATTGGCTTGTTTCGGTGTCGTAAAGCCGACGGTTTTTGTATTTTTTAATTAATCTTGCCATGGTGACTGGTCCTTGTGTTTAAGTCATTCAATTACATGTATTGACCACCATTAATATCAAGATTAGCACCTGTCATAAACCCTGATTCTGGAGCCGCTAAAAATGCCACAGCATTTGCAATTTCACTAGGCTTTCCAAGTCGCCCGACAGGGATATTTGCAATAATGGCGTCCAATACTTCTTTTTTCATGGAGGCCAGCATGGGCGTATCAATATACCCAGGTGAAATGGTATTCACGGTAATCCCTTTGCTTGCAACTTCTTGCGCCAAACTCTTGCTGAAACCAAACATGGCCGCTTTACTGGCTGCATAATTGCACTGACCAATTTGACCTTTACGACCATTGATAGAGGAAATGCTGATAATACGCCCGTGCTCTTGCTCAATCATCAGAGGTAATACATTCCGGGTCATGTTGTAAACACTTGTCAAATTAGCATCTATCACGCTTTGCCATTGCAAAGGTGTCATTTTCTTAAGACTACTATCCGCTGTGATGCCTGCGTTATTCACAAGAACATCAATACGACCATACCGTTCCTTCACTAAGGCCACCAACTTTTCGCAATCCATAAACTGTACAAGATCAGCATACAAAATATCAATATTGAAACCCTGTGCTTTTTGTACTGACTGCCATTGCTTTGCTTCTTCATGTGCACCATTGTTAAAATAGCAGGACACCACATAGCAATCACTCGCCAATTTTTGGCTGATAGCCGAACCTATGCCACCCATACCCCCTGTCACCACCGCCACGCGTCGCTCCATAATAAATACTCCATTAGGTGAATTCCAAACAAAGCAAATATAAACAGCGCCTTAAACGATAAAGATGAGCCGGTAAATACATACCCTTTTTAAAAGTGTATGTTATTTATGATAAAATCGCCTTAAAAGACAAAAAAATAGCCCTAGTGAAACACTAAGGCCATACAAAGATTGGATTTGAGTGATTATCTTAAATTAGTGAGCAACAACAACTTTGGGTACATAACTCTTTAACTGCTCGGCAAATTGTCGAAGAACGTCAAGGCCTGAATCTTCAGCTTGCTTACACCATTGCTGAAGGGACTCAATCAACTCTTTCTGAGATGCGGCCGTTTTCATCCAGATATTTTGGAGTGATTGACGATAACTGTACACCACACGAAGTTGCTCATAACGCGACAACAACGCCTGCAATCTTGTGCTAGCTCGAGGTGAAAGGAGCCCTTCTTCTCGGCGCAAAAGCAATCCCGCACGTTGAATCAATTTTTTATCTGTTTTATTTTCAACATGACTCTGCTTTACATTTTTTAAAATGGGACACACCACACGCTTATAATAATGCGACATGACTTGAAAACGGTTGCCTATTACAGCTTTAACGGTATCAAGATCCACTTGGAGCTTGCCTTCTTGCCTTGCCAATTGTGGTGGTAATTTCTTTACTTTGGCGAGTCCTAACAATGATAAACAACGGATATACATCCAGCCTAAATCAAATTCCCACCATTTTACGGAAAATTTAGCAGAGGATGCGAAGGTGTGGTGATTGTTATGGAGCTCTTCTCCACCAATCCAAAAACCCCAAGGGAAAATATTGGTAGCCGCATCACGGCATTCAAAATTTCGATAGCCCCAGAAATGGCCGACGCCGTTAACCACACCAGCCGCCCACACAGGAATCCACATCATCTGGATGGCCCAGATGGAAACACCAGGAATTCCAAACAAAAACATGTTGATCAATAACATCAACACAATACCTTTAGCAGAATGACGTTTATATAAATTGCGTTCAATCCAATCATCAGGAGTGCCATGGGAGTACTTTTCAACCATGTCGTGGTCTTTAGCCGCGCCACGGTATAATTCAGCACCTTGCCAAAATACTTTTTTCAACCCCAATACCACTGGGCTATG
>Ga0247837_1006388_pt1 | contig 16645 bp, 14 predicted proteins | sample LaCtaG_2_FD_187115 | JGI IMG/M metagenome (GOLD analysis project Ga0247837, IMG submission 187115) | Freshwater microbial communities from meromictic Lake La Cruz, Castile-La Mancha, Spain - LaCruzMarch2015_14.5m | ecosystem: Environmental > Aquatic > Freshwater > Lake | place: Spain: Castile-La...
AACTTCCACTGTCTTTCTTCTATACTCTAGCCGTCACTGTTGGGACGATTAACATGTCCTCGTTGAATTCTACATTCCGCAAAAATCGTCATCAACTATGTACGCTGCTTTGGGATGTAATAAAAAACAGCAAGGATGCATCTTGAAGCGAGATATATGGCCTGAGTCTATACAAAGTCGGTGGAGAAGGTGAAGTAGGATATTACCTGGGCCGATATAAGGCTGCTACAGAAGGTAGGCCACAAGGAAAAACGATATAGCCAGATGACAGCAATGCAGGTAGCAGCAAACACCAGGGAGCAAGGTTGGGGCTAGTGCTAGTGAGTGAGTGCTAAGATTGCTGAGATGGAGTCTCCGCCTGCATCTCTGAGAGCCTTCACTGCGGCTCGTCTCGTCACCTTGCAATGGTTCATCACGTTCTCAATGTCTTCAGGAACCAGGCCTGACTCGTCAATGTCTGCTTCCTCGCTTTCGTCTTCTTCCTTAACTGGCTCGATGGGGCTTTCCTTGGGAACGGCAGGGGCTTCTGCCTTGAATTTGGTGGCTTCTGAGGAAGCTGCCATTTGATTGGCGTCCTCATACTTGGCTTCCCCAAAGATGATGTATGTGTCCGAGTTAGGACTCTTCATGACTTCAGGTGTGTCAATGACGAAGATAATGTTCTTGCTTCGCTTGATGGTGACCCGGTTGATGCCAGTGAGCGGCTTCAAGCCCAGCTTCTGCATGGCCTTCCTGCACTTCTTTTCCCCTCGGTTCTGCTTGCCAGCCTCGTGGCTCCCTTCATGTTCATGCTCATGTTCATGTCCATGGCCTTCCTCGTGCACATGTCCGTGGTCGTGGTCGTGACCATGTTCGTGGGAGTGGGGGTGATCGTGATGGTGACCTTCCTCGTGGTCGTCTTCATCGGAGCTGCAGTCTTCCGGCTCCTTGGACTCGACTGGATCGACCTTAGGCACTTCGGAGTCAGCCATCCTAGCGATTATGGCCACTCAATATGGATCGCGCAGCAAGGAAAAGAGCCTAGATAATGGCAAGCAGGCGAGAGGTGGAGATAGTGCCAGGGATCTACATTACCTGGCCTAGTGGCAGTGAGGCCGAGGGGGAAAGTCCCCGTCCAGTCTCTCCTGAAGAGTACATATCCTCCCTGCAAGCGCAAGGACTGCTGATCCCTCCTATCATCGAATCAGAGAAAAAGCGCTTGGAAAGCCTCTCACAAAAGCTCGAGGAGACCAATGTAGAGCTGGAAGCGGAGCCTGAGTGTCAGGTATATATCCAGGAAAACTTGCTTGTTATAGCGAAGTATCGTCACATGGTTGTTCTGCTGGAGGCGGCGCTCGGGCCTGCGGAAGGCGGAGTTTTTCTGTAGTCCGTTCTTCTATAGTAAGAGGATATGGAGGGCCAAGAGTTCGACGTGGACACCTTGTTTACCTCTGCTGCCCCTCTCCGTCTAACTCGACTCAAGCGTCCAACCGACAAGACCAAACGCGGCTACCATCTCGACCGCTTCCCCCGCGTCCCCCGCTCCGACTTCCAGTGCAGAGTCTGCAGCGGCGTCGTGCGAGACCCCAGAGAATGTGTGGAGTGCGGACTCCTGCTCTGTGCAGAGTGCGTGGACGACGAGTTAAGTGCACCTAGAAGACGCTCCGGCTTCTACTTCATGTACCGAACGAGAGAACATCACTGTCCTGGCTGCGACACGAACTGTGCCACTCGCGACCCTAGTCGCTTGCTCAAGCGGCTGATCCTCAGTCTGGAAGTCCACTGCAAGCACAGAGAAGCAGGCTGCGCAGTAGTGACAGTCCTATCAGAGGTCGAAGGTCACCAGCGCCTGTGTCCGTTTAAGTATATCCACTGCGGAAATGTGGCCTGCTGCCAACGCACCGGTCGCAGAGAGGACTTCATCCAGGTCAATGTGGACGTTCGGGACGCAGAAAGACTGTTTGCCTGCTCAGATGTGTGCTGCAAGACGATCTTGCTGGACAATTTACTCCGCAGAGGGGAGATGGAGAGGGCGATTGAGGAGTACTACAGTACAGCGAAGCAGCTGGGGACGTCGAGTCAAGCCCTGCCCTCGGCTTAGCTAAGCTTTCCTTGCTTTCTCTGTTCCGAGGGGTTGAGGGAACTGGTAGGGACTGAGTTGATGGAAGGAAGCGAAATGCGATTAAGTGATAATTGCAGTGCAGAAATGCCTTTATATGTGCATTGTTTCACCTGATTCACGCATCTCAGTAGGCTCAAGTCCACTACAGCTGCCTATCACTGGGCTTTCTAAGTCCCTTAAGTCTCCCGAAATCCCTCTGCACTGCAATGGCCACCGACGAAGAACGTAACTTCCTTCACGCTGTGTACCGCAGCGACTTCCATGCGACCTCCGAAGCCCTGCGTTCGCCCACTCTCCACCCTCTGGAAGCCATCAACTCCCAAGGCCTCTCAGCCCTGCACGTGGCTGCCCTGGGCAACAACGAGGAAATGCTGCGGCACCTCTTAGCCTACGTAGACGCTACCCAGGTCATGGCCTATGAAAACTGCCCTAGAGAGGTACTGAGGAAGTGGGTCAATCGAAGGACTCCGGACGGGTCGGTTTGCCTACACTTTGCAGCTTACCAAGGGAAATTGGTCAGTTCTAGGTAGAGTACGATTGAGCTGCTGTTGGAGCATTATGCGGATTTGACGCTGGAAAACCATGAAGGGGCCGGGGCGCTGCAGTTCGCAGCTCAGGGCAACCACCCCAAGGCTATTTTCAACTTGTTGCGACATTACGAAGTGTCTCTGTACGCAACAGACAAAATGGGGAAAAACGCACTTCACAGGGCTGCGTACTTCGGCTCAGACGCTGCAGTGGAGCTGCTCCTTGCCCTGGATGGCACAGGCCTATTGCTGCACTCTACTGACACTAACGGCAGCACCCCTCTTCACTTCGCTGTGGTGTCAGGGTCCAGCAAGGTAGTGCGAGTGCTGCTGACCAGGGGAGCGGATCCCTACGCGAAGGACAACAAGGGCAGGTCTCCGCTAGCGATATCGAAGGAACTGCAGCAAAACGCATTCGTGGAGATGATGGAAGAGTCGAAGTGGAAAATTGTACTCGGACTCAAGGCACCGACTAAGCCAATTCAGTACAAACAGGCGTCCATGGTCCTATACCTGGGTCTGTTTTTTGCCCTCAATTACCTCAATTTTTCCCTCGTTTCCGATACCTTCTTCACCCTCTACCTTACCCTCGTCACCCTCAAGGCCTGCCTTTTCCTCATGCTGCTCCTCCGAGACCCCGGCAGTCTTCCCGTCGACCACAAGCAGTCTCTCGAGTACCTCTACGAATCAAACGACCCGGCCTCTATCTGTGTGCCCTGCAAGCGTCTGCACTGCAACCGGTCTCGCCACTGCTTCCTTTGTGGACACTGTGTGCAGAAGTTCGACCATCATTGTCCTTGGATCGGCAATTGTGTGGGGACGAAGTAAGGATTAGGCAGGAACTTGGGACTGTTTTACATGTTTTTGCTGGTCACGGAAAGTACCTTGGTCGCGACTTTCGCATTGAACCTGAGTGCAGTTATGGGGGAAGAGATGCAAGAGTTACGGGAAGACGGAATTGAGGAGATTCCTGAACTCCTCTGTAGTCTCTCCGCCATGCTGCTTTCCGCTGGCTTCGGCATTTCTCTCCTAGCGCTCATATGGGTGCAGACTGTCAACCTCGCCCGGGGCCGCACTACCAGTGAGCGCTTTTCCCGACACCCCTCAGAGCGGCCTCTGCAAGAGTCCGAATGCTCAGTCAAGCACTGCGTAGAAATGTGCTGTGACACTGACTCTGTGCTCCGCACCCGCCATCCAGGGCCGAAGTCCACGCATACGACTATTACCGAGGAGCCTGAGGAATCCACTCTGCATGCACCGCTCATAGATGCGTAGTAGAGTAACAGGACTTACGGTATGGCTGGGCTCCTGTAGAAATGCATATCTGAGGGTGCTTCCTCAGCTAGTCTAAGTCTGGCTTATTAGCTAAAGTTGATGGTGAGTGAGGCGGCCTGGTCCACCGGCAGCAAGTCGTCAAAGAAGACCATGCACTTCCCATGCACAGGGTCGAACTCCAGCAGCACAGGCAGGGCTCTCTGAGCGTTTTCTACTGCTGTTACTCTGCTGGGACACGCATAAATCAGCAGAGTGGAGATATAGGGGAACTCATCAGCTGGCCGGGTGTACCCTGAAGTACTGGCAGAGATAGTAAAGGTCGCAGAAGAGGGTGTTTGCTGGTAGCTGTAAAGGATAGTGTTGTAGGCTCCACTGGAGATAGTGTTCACGTTGAGTCCATCATCGTAAATCACAGTGCCTTGAGCTTTTCCACTGGCATCCGGAGCAATCACCAGGGTTGTATTGGACGAACGCAGTTCCAAGGCTGTATTGGCACTGGAGGACATGTCTAGTCGAGGCACAATGTACCCGCCTCTCACGTGCGTATTGATAAGGCCTACTGCAGGAGCGGGCAGCGTCACAGTTTGGTTCGGTGGCAGGGTGAGAGGTGCTCCGAAGTACCATTCGTACCAAATGTCCTGCGGGAAGTAAGCGCTGATGGAGGTGGCGCCCTGCTGTAGACAGGGGTGCACAATTAGCGCTTCCCCAATCATGAAGTTGTCACTCGCATGAGTATCCCACAGGTTCGAGTCAGCCGGGTACTGGAAGAACGCAGCCTGCCAAATCAAGTTGCCAGGACTGAGACTCGACATGAACATAAGCGTATAGAAGTAGTTGAGCAGAGAGTAGCGGTTTCGTATAGCCAGGATACTGTTCTGCAGGTACTGCGGACCTAAGGCCCAGGGCTCCTGCGAGACAGAGTCGATGTCATTGTGGTTGCGAGAAAAGGGATACAGAGTGCCGAGTTGCGTCCACCTGCTGCACAGTTCTTCAGTCGCATCGTTCATAAACCCGCAAATGTCCGCTCCAACAACTGGAATTCCGAACATTTGCATGTCTAACACTCCTGCAATTGAGTACCCCATCCAGTCCCACCCTGAGAAATTGTCCCCTAGCCACTTTGATGCGTAGCGCCCGTGAGTGGGGAAGGTGCTCCTCGCAATGATGAAGGGTCTCTGCTGGAGGTGCTGGGCGAAGTAGGAACTGGTGGCTCTCGACTCTGTGAAGCCGAACAAGGAATGAGCGTCGAATTCAATGATGCCGCCGTAGTGGCCCGCTGCCATGTCAATGGCCTTGGTGTTGGGGTTCAGGTTGCCTGGGTTGTAGGGGAAGTTGTTCATTACGGGGGTGGCGTTGCACTCTCCCCAGCAGAAGTTGCTGGCTTCGTTCATATCCAGCCACAAACCGTCGAATTCGACGTTTTCCCGCATAGTGTCCAGCATATTCCACCAATATTGAGTGGAGTTCGGGTGGAAAAAGTCCACAAAACATGCATTTCCAGGCCACACAGAGCCCACAAATGGGTTCGTAGAGTACGGATAGGTGATATAACAGCCCATCTGTAGCAAAGCATTGTACCCAAAGTAGTTCTGCTGTGCTATTCCCGCATCCAAGATGGGAATGAAGTGTCTGCCTATACTGTGCAGCTCATCCACCCACTGCGAGAACTGGGGCTGCGGATATCTGCTCGTGTCCAGGGTGAAGTCGTAGTAACTATCCATGTAGTCGATGTCACTCCACATCACATCCAGCGGAATCACGTAGCTGGTGTAGTTGTTCGCTACTTCTTGCAGGGTTTGGAGGGAGTGGTAGCCGTAGCGACATTGATGCCAGCCTAGTCCCCAGTAGGGAATGAGGACTGTGGTCCCCAGCAGACTTTGGTACTGCTGAATCACTTGCAAGGGGGTAGGGCCAACGAACACGAAGTAGTCAATAACCCCTCCAATAGTCTCGAACTCAATGTTAGTCGTGGTGATATAGGCGTCCTGGTCATTGGAGTTGAGGAAAAACCCTCCGAAAGCACTTCCGTCGCTTGGGTCCACTGCCAGGTAAAAGGGGTGATGTCCGTACAGGTTGTTCCCGCCGTTTCCACTGTCATACGGCCCGGGATTGTCCTTCGCGAAGGTCGTGTATACGCCTGGAGCCAGGTGAAAGCTGGAAGTCCGTTCCCCCAGTCCATAGAAGTAGACCGGGTACCCAAGGTTGTTCATAATAACGATCTGCTGGTTGTTGTATAGGAAGTTCTGAGTCGGGTCCAGGTTAAAAATGACTTTCCCATCCCCTAATCGAGTCACCTTCAGGTTAAACGGACTCTCCACATACGTCACCTGGTAGTTCATACTAGCCGTCGGCCCTGGTACAGTCTCCAAAGTAATCGGCACTTCCCATCTCGCGTTCTGCGCATCAGTCATTCTAATGCGCACAATGTCGTCTGACACATAAGTGACGTTGAGGAAGAGAGTAGAGACTGTGACGGAGGAGGCAGAGCCTTGGTAGGTGAGAGTGCCGGTCAGGCCGGTGGCTGTCTGGGTGAGGGAGGAAGCGGTGTAGGGGAAGCCGTTGCTTTGGGCTACGTCTAGACTGTAGCAGGCCAGAAGGAGCAGGCTGCAGCGCAGGACCACTGCGGGGAACAGCATTTTTATTGGAGACGCAATTAGCTCTCCAGGACTTTCCAGCGAAATTGAGAACTACTAAAGAAGCCTTTATTTGCTTTGGCAGTGTTGAAGACAAATAGGGAAATCGCCTCTTTTACGTCTTTATTTCGTCTCCATGAAGGCCTTATTTACTACTAAACCCTAGCAAATATCTGCCTGCCCACTGCCTCTCAGCGCCTTAATCCGGCTTCTCACTTCCTCAGATATGCAGGGTCCTCCCGGCTTCATTGAAGTGAGCTTACGACCAGGCGCTCGCTCTGAGCCCTGCAGTGAGACTTGAAGACTGGCTCTCCGGTCATCTGCTTCATCAACAAGTTTGGATCTGCGCGTTTTCAGGTCCATTGAACTCTCCTCCTTGTGACTTACTCTGCTTTCGCTCTTGTTCCGCTGCAGAAAAGCCTCAGGGTAGAACTGGCCGTGGCCCATTTTCCCTCTTGGAAGGAAGGTGATTTGCGATAAGTCGGTTGCGAATAGACTTCGCAAGTACTCGTAATCCGGCTTTTCGTCGTATTTCAAGTTTAGCGCATAGCTGAGAATCCGCTGAGTCTCCAGGCTCATTTTCGCATAGAAATCTGAATGCTGAAAATTCGCTCTTAGTCGCAAATGTGTATCTAAGCGCGGGTCATTAAAGCCTTTGCAGGTCATCCACGGCAATTTGCCTTTCTCCAGCAGTATCAAAGTATACGCAAGACTCTCTATATCACTTCTCCTGCTCGGAGTCTCGCCTTTGATGTAGGCAGTACTGCAGAAGACCGCATTTCCCTGCGCCGGGCCGCGGCCCGTAGGAGGCAGGTGCAGTCCCTCGTCCATATAAGTCCGCGAGAAGCCGAAATCAATGAGTGTGACCTGTTTGCCAGAAGTATCCACAAGGATGTTGTCTGGCTTCACGTCTAAATGCAGAAAGCCCTTGTCATGTATCTCTTCCAAAGCCACTAATACTTGCACGGCAATTAACTTCAACGCCTCCGCTGTTATCACTCTGTTCTTAGTAAATATTTCCTGGATCAGGTCCACTCCTGCGTAGTCCGTTATGGTGAAGTTGACGTCCTGATGGTACCCAGCGTCGAGCAGGCGAGGTAAACAGGGAGCGCCGGGACAGGCCCTGAGCAGGTGCACTTCATTGCTGTACAGACTTGGCCTGGGTCCGCGTGTGAAGAACTTTATGACACAGCGGGACTGGGTAAGGGAGTCGAGAGCCCAGTAGGCCCTGCAGAAAGCGCCTCCGCCGAGGAACTCGCCTACTACGTAGCGGGATTTGACAGTGCTTCCTTGTACCTTCATTTTACTGTTTGGGAGTTACTGGAAAGCTCAAGGAGGCCGGGAGAATTGCGAAGACCACTCATAGGGAGTGGAATTGCTGGGGGAATACGGAGATTTAGGCCGATTACTTAAAGGGGAAAGATTATTCTGGTGCTTATCTGCTCCCCAAGTTCGTCCACTAGGCACCTTTTCTCTCCTGTGACTGTAACTTTCTTTCTTCATTGCCCTGCCCGCACCTCGCAAATCCAAAAGTTGCACATAAAATAGCCCAGCAGGAAGTCCAACTTCATAGTAACAGTCCCATAATGTCTCTGTCCTTAGAGCCTGTGTGCTGGGTGGTGGCTGCTGCCCTGGAAGTCGTGCTCTCCACGCTCTACCCCGCCCCCAAGGTCCAAGACCGAGCCGGAAGACCCGTGCCTCCCAAGCTCGATACCTTTCGAATCCAGCGGGGCAAGGCTGCGGAGGCCGAAGACACTCCAGCCTTTGTTCCGCAGCCTGCAAAGAAGCCCCCGCCTGCGAAGCTCAATCCTCCGCCTGGCTATCGGCCAGCGCGCCGCAGTATGCGTTATTTAGACTCGGTGAGTGCGGAGGAAATTACGGAGTCGGATCTCGCCTGGCATCCTCCGGTCTTTACCAAGGACGTCTCAACTCGCAACCGGCTGAAGGAAATACTGGCCTCGAATATCCTAATGGTCCATCTCTCGCTGCCCAGCCTGCTAACAGTCGTCGAAGCCCTGGAGCTGGTGACAATCCCTCAAGGCACTGTAGTTGTGCATGAGGGCGAGACTGGGGAGGGCTGCTACATCGTGGAGTCCGGCACTTTGTCCTGCACAATTGCAGGCAAAGGCCACAGATGCGACTATGAAAAGGTGAGAGCCAGGCAGGGACAAACCTTCGGCGAACTGGCACTAATGTATGGAAACGTAAGGGCCGCCTCTATCACAGTAACGACTCCATAGGCCGCCACAGACTGCGTCTTGTGGAAACTCGACCGACAGACTTTCAAGAAAATCGTCCTTTCCGCTTCCCAGCCAAACATGCACTCCTCAATTGCATTCATCCACCAAGTCCCAGTCTTCAGTAGGTTCTATGCAGGAAGCCTTGCAGGGGAACAGCAGATGAAGATAGTGGCGAACTCCCATCACTTGGAGTACCAGCACTTGGATGTGCTGGTGGAGCAGGGCAGGAAGCTGGCGGAAAGGTACCTATTCATTGTGGAAACCGGGACTGTGAGAGTGGTAAAGGAGGGAAAGGTACTGGAGGAAGTGGGAAGTGGTGGCTTTGTAGGGGAAAAAGCCATACTGCTGGATGAAACCCCTGAGGCGAGTGTTGTAGCGCAGGGCGTTTGCAAGGTCTTTAGAGTGCCTGAAACTGTGTTCTCCGGTCTGCCTGAGGACGTGCTGAGTGAGCTCAAACAGAAAGCAGCAAGTAGGTTCGTATAAATAGACTTAGCGCAGCAATACATATACTCCCTAAAACACTAGACTTTCTATTACAGACTCAGCGACTTTCTTAGGCCTTAGACTGTCCAAAGGTTGAGGCATCCCACACTCGTCCCGCACCATTACCCCTGCCTCCCATATAAGCAATCATGCTGCAGTACATCTTTTTTGTTCAGTGCGAAACTCTCCAGCCAACTCTGCTAAGGTCTTAGGCTGTGCTGCCATTTCCAGCAATAGCTTCGCAGAGTGGATATTGATTTTTTCAGCTGTGAGCCGAAGAGCTGCTTTTCGAGCATAGTGCCAGCGTCTCCATGGCTGTTAATAGGAAAGTTGTCTTGGATGATTTGACGGCTGTAGTGATTGAGGGAGTACAAGTTTGGAATGTGTAGAACATCTAATGGTGGAATCGAGACTTTTAGCAGAAAATGGGCGTATTCATGCATGAGATTGAGAATCAAATACGCTTTTTCTAGAACCACGCTATCATACTCCGGCTCTGTATTATCCACTATACCTGTCTGCTAGTCAGCGTAATTCCGTACGAGTGCAGGGTCGTCTTGAGTTCTGTTGCGAAGATGTTACTGCAGAAATTCCGCCTGGCTTCATTGTAGTCTTCATCATTGATTGCATGTGCTTCAGTTTGGCATATGTAGATATCCTTGATAGCATCAATGTCAAGGAGTCTTTTAAGTTCCGGGATTTCACTAATGTCAGGGATTCATTTTGGCGATATTGAACAGATACTCGACCCGAAGTTTGAAAAAAAGAAGCCTGAACTAAGACAATTAATACATCCAGTCCCAAAGTCCTTCGAACTTGGTGTTTGTCTTATACGAATTGCACAACTCCAACAGTCTTTCGTCTGCAAGTCCTTCCCAGACTTTGCGTTTCTTCAGTAGTAAATTGGGTACTAGAGTGTCTGGGATATCATGCAGTTCTCGAAGTAGGCAGGCGAAGCAGTGGACTAGGACGGCTAATGTCGCATCGTCCCAGGGGATATTGCCATCCGGGGACTGCGCTAGAAAGTTCCAGCGGCCTAATAGGTCTCTTTCGTGCTTCTCAAATAAAGTCTCCACATGTCAAGAGTGCACATATATCTCTGCGCAGAGGAGTAGATGGAGTAAGACTTGGGGAGGCTGGGTGGAGGTACTAAGACGATCTGGCTTTTAACCATTCCAAAGGACTCTTGACATTCAGAACTTCTAGTGTGCAGGGAGGTTCTCGGATTTCTGCATTTACTTTTCGTTGGGGGCGAATCTTTTTCGACAGAGACGAGAGTGATTTTCTTCGTTTTTGCTGCTTTACAGTGCTGCGCAACTTCAGACAGCTCGGAAGAAAACTTGAGTATCCTGAACTAACACACTTTCCATATTATTAGACTTCTGGATAGCGGCAGGTTTGCGCACTCTAAGTGCTAAGTGCCTGTAGGAACGTCCAATTTACATTTTCTCAGGGTTGTTTCTGTTTTGTACCCTCAACTTGAACGAATATGCAATCGCCGGCGCATTTTTCTGTAATATAATGTTCAGAGAGGCTGGATGATGAAATGGAAACTTTTGAAATCAGAGTCATGACCATTTGCAGTCCTAGCACTAGACGATTTGGTGAAATTAGATGGTAAAGTGAGCTTTATCAATCTTGTTTGACGATTTATACCTTAGAAAGAAGACCAGTCGACTGCTATTTCCCACATATTATTATATAGACGCTGATACAATGCTTACAGAGTATTGTCTCTATACTTGGGTGCAAATCCGTCTAGGCCCGAGGCTGTGGCATCCCGCACGAAGGCAGCAGCATCGCACTTTTCTCACTTCCCTATCCTCCCCGCTCCAACCCCATCATCTGCCCTGGCTTCACACGTATCTTGTTCACATCGTTAAACTCTCTTGTGAAATCTCTCAGTGCCTTTGGCCGCTTAGCCATTTCCATCAAGACCTTAGCTGAGTGGATGTTGACTTTCTTCAGCTTTGCGCCGAATAGCTTTTCTTCAAATATATTGCCTGCCTCTCCATGGTAGTTGATAGGAAAGTTGTCCTTGATAATTTGACGGACTCTAGTCACTACCGCGGATGGACGAAGTTCTGTTTCAGGGGGAGTGGCCCACTGCAAAAACTCTTGGATGGTTTTTGTTGACGCTCTTAGTAGGAAGTGCGAGAATTCGTGGAGGAGAATAAGAAGGATATAAGCTTTCTGTAAAAGATGACGATGTTTTCTGGTTCCCAGCTCAGTGTTGTCAATGATCACCTGCCTACCTGTAAGAGTGATGCCGTAGATCATCAAAGAACTAAGGAGTTCCGAAAGGTATATATTGTCCATGAAGTGTCTCTGCGCTTGTGTATACACATCTGCGGTAATGACTGGAGTCACAGTTTGGCAGATAGAGAGATAAATGCCTTTTATTTCTTCATAAGCAAGGAGGCTGTCCAACTCGCTCATTCCACGAGAATCAAGCTTTTCAATGGACTCTTCCGGCCAGGTTGTTACTATAAAAGTAGCTCGTTGCTTGAAGTAGGTAGAAGTTGCATCTGAAGTTTGACCAGTGACTATTAGAATGTCAAGAATTAAATTTCGCATTAAATCAGGTAGTCTTTTGTCTGAAACATCGTGCAACTCGCGAAGGGCGCACGCAAAGCTATGCACCAAAGCCGCCAATAGCGCAGGCTGTCAATCTATGTTGCTATCGCGAGAGAGAGCGAGAACGGTCCAGTGATTCAATAGTTCCCTTTGATGTTTCACAAATAAGGCTTCTCCACACACTAAGAGTGTATATATGTCCCGGAGAAGGGGGGTAGCTGGGGTTTGGGTTGAATTAAGGAAGGGGTGGGCTGAGTCAAGATGGGAAGAAGCGAGAGTCCGGAGTCTCTAGATGACTGTCTTCCTGGTTGGCTTTTCTAGCTTCGGACTTTCTTGGACTTCTCGACCTTTTTCACTCCGAAAAGTTCCGAAACTCTCTTGAGGTGGCTGGAGGCAGGTGCGAAACTCACCCAAAACTTTCGGAACACTGCAGTGCTGCTACCTCACACACAGCTTGAAAGAAAGTCTGGATATCCTGAACTAACGCACTGTCCATATTATTACTAGACTGCTGGATATGCGGCAGGTCTGTGCCTCTAAGTCCTTAGTGCCTGCACAAATGTGCCAGCTACTCTCTCTACCTTATTCCCTTTCTTCGCTCCAATTGCTAGAGCTTCCAGCGTTTCCTTTCTTCTCTTCACCAGGGAAGTCCTGCTGGAGTGCACACTTCCCGCTATACTAATGACCGTCCTGATCACCAACTGCGCCAAGTGAACCTCAGGGACCACCATATGGTCCTGCAGTGGCCCAGGAGTATACCTCTTCAGCGAGAGTTGAATCCGACACAGTCCGTTGCCCAGCGGCGAGACAATTATCACGTTTTGCTTCTTTATATAGGCATTTTCCAGGATTTGCGGCACTTTGTCGGAAAAAGGGTCAGTGGAGCGCTCATTCCATAAGAGAGTGACTTCGCCGTACTGAGTGAGACGCTGGTAACTGAAGCCTCTGAGCTTGTCTGCGGGCATTATCGCGGGAGAAACAGTCACGAACTCGTAGGAAAAGTCGCCTGTGTACAGAAATGCCCCAATGTTATCCATCAACTCGCTCAAATGTTCATAAACTCCGGAATTGCTGCATTCGCTCGACACTTTAATGCCCATATTCCTCATAAAGGCCTGAAAACTGCTCGAATACCGCTCATTCCCCAGGGTCGTATCCATCATTTCCGGAGACTGTAGGTACAAAACCGTCAAGTAATAAGTGTCTCTTTCCGACAATCTGTCCAAAGTCCGCAGTGCAGACGTGACTTCCTGCCCTTCCACAATAGCCACCGAATCTGCATTTGAAAGGGTCAAAATCCCCAGGGAACTGAGCAGCATGCGGTGGGTTTTGGGGACTGTTTTGGACCGGCTGGTCTGAGACTCGACTGGGGCTGGGGAGGAGTTAGGGCGGTTGGAGAGGAAATCGGAGTCGATGGTTTTTTGTTTCTTTATGAGTTCGGAAAATGTCGCTAAATCGTGTTTTTCAGTATCGCTTAATTGAGTGATCAGTGTGGGTTCGATGCTGGGGTCCGGCTCTTCCAGTATTACCGAGTTTCCGTCTAATTCTCTCAATTTGAATAGAGAAGCCGCATTTTCCATGTGCACTGCATTAGTCCTATACGCCACCTGCGCCTTCCACGCAAACCGCCCCATGCAGTCCCTTATCACCATCAAAGCTTCATCACAGTCCTCATTGAATTTGGATGAATCGTAGATAGTCACCAGTGCGTCTTTCCCTATAATATAGTACTTGCAGGGCAGGTCGGGTCCCTGCACTGTCAGCTTTGGAGCGGACACGGAGAAAACCAGGTCTTGCGCCTGGCCGAAGGGAATGGCAGGCATCTGCAGGGCGAGACGAGTAAGCAGGAATTGTTGGAAGAAGTAGGCTTCTTCCCAGCAGGACTTGACTACTTCTTTGCTGGTCACTTGCAGACAGCGGTTGCGTAGGTCGGAGTCGTGGAAGACGGTGGGGAAACTGACGAGCCAGGCTAGTAGGCACATGATGAGGGCGGACACTTGCAGTTCCGTGCCTGGACGAGCGGCTTTGGTCTCTATCATTTGGCATAGGCGCATGACGAGTGGCCCCACTACACATTTCGTGTCTCCGAGGTTTTTGCTCCTTAGGAGGTGGGCGAGGGAGGTGAGGACTTCGATTAGGTCTACACTGTGCTGCCAGTCGTTAGCAGCCTCGAGACGGATAGCGACTCCGCTCACAAAGCGCACGTAATTGTCCAAGTCGTCCTTGGGCAAGTCCTCCGCCTTGGGTGCTGTAGCAAGGTACACACAAATGAGCCAGCACAGAGTCCGCAACTGCTCTGCGTCCTTTTCCCCTTCCAACGCCTGCAGCAGTGTACTCTTCACACTCCCTTCCAAGCTTTCATACACCTGAACAAAGAGGTGCGGAATGCGCTCCTGCGTCGCCAGGAAAGGCAGGGACAGGAAGTAGTAGGGCAGGGCAACGTATGAGCCCAGCATAGAGTAGCAGTCCTTGCGAGTACTCAGGTCTGTGCCAGGCTCCAGTAGGCACTTTTCCACTGCCTCTGGAGCTATTGACAGCACTAGTAGTTGCCGAATGCCTTTGTGGTTCTTGGCGAGTAGTCCCTTGGAGTCTCTCAGAAAGGCGGAAGCTAGGAGTCCTGGCGACTTCGAACACGTCGCGGATATACTGTAGAAACGAGCAAGCAAATTCTCTCTAACCGGCCCAGTGGCCAGACTCAAAACCCTGCACAGAGTACCGATCGCCTGCGCTCTCCCCTTCTCATACCCGAGAGTTTTCCCTGCATGCGCGAAAAGCCAGGGTCCGAAAAGCGCCAAAATGCCGTCTGCGGAAGGCACTGGTAGTCTGGCCATGCGGGTTAAGTACTGAAAGTGCTGTTTCTCGAACTCTTTATACAGTGCAAACAGGCCTGCGGGCATAGTCAGGCTTTTGGTGAATGTGGGGGACTCCATGCCGCGAGAGTCGTTGCGACTGATGCAGACCTCTAGGAAGCAGTCTGCGAGTCTGGATACCTTGCGAGCGAGTTTGTAGTGGATTTCAGGGTCGCTCGGGCCCTGCTCCTTCGTGTTGTTCAGCATGATGCTCAGCAGCTGGTACCAAAAGTACACCACTTGCTCAATCGGTAAGTCCAGTTCCAGCGGCTCTATGCGAGAAGCCGGGTTTTGGGAGCTGAACTGAATCTTCACTTTCTGCGAGCCAAAATTGTACATAAAGCTGATAACTCGCTGCGTCAGGCCAAGCACTACAGCGCCCCAGTGCCTGACTAGCCAGATATGGTGCGTCCACATTGCGAAGCAGTCCTGCAGCTCCAGCCACAGCGACTGCTCACGAGTATTGGACCGCACCCAGACTTCCAGCAGCACTCTGAACAGGAGCGGACTCAGTTGGTGTGCGAGTTCGCGGGAAGTGATAGGGGACAGGAGCGGCTTTGCCACCAGGAGCAGGACCTTGAGAAGGGTGTTCCAGGTCTCTCTGGCTAAGTCGCCCCGTAGCGCTAGTGCTCGCATTGTGAGGAGTGCGGCTTTGCACAGGTCTGCATGTTTCTGCAACCCGCCCGGGGGATATGTCTGTCTTTCCACGAACAGTAGTGAAAAGTGACAGAGTATTTCCCGCTGGTAAAACGCTTCGTTGCCTGCAATGCACTCAGGCCGGTCCACTGGACTCAGCCAGGCTGTGTACACATTCACTGCCTTCTGAATCACTTCCTGCTGGTCGATTGGCAGGGAAAAGGCGTAACCCAGACACTCCATCGCCCAGGACACGTGGAACTCGGTGCGCAGACACTTGGGGTCGCGGGTGGAGAGAGAGGTGACGATGCAGCGAGTGATTTCCTGCTTGGCTGCTTGGTCGGAGGACAGGCAGTTGAGGACGTTGGTAGCTGCTCGAGAAGGCAAGAAGGGACAAGCCCCCGCTCGGTCGAAGTCTTCTAGTGAGAAGCACCCTGCATACATTACTAAGCAAACAGCAGAGAAGTGCAGTCTACAATGACTAGCGGACTATTAGGCCTGGAAAGGACATTTCAGGGTTTTCTCTGTGCCCGGTTTCTTTGATGCTGCAGTGGGAAAACCTACTTAGAGCTTTAGTGCTTGTTAGGAATTATTGCGTTTCGTTGTTTCTATGTTGAGCACATTTCACTGTATATCGCAGCTTTCACAATAACCCAGTACGCTTTAGACCTCCGATATTCAAGAAATAGCATTTTCTATATTAAAATCTTGGCTGGGATACCACTTTCAAACCATACAAAGTCGCTTATAGTGAGATCCACTCGGCCTCTTACAGCCTTTCCGCAGTAACAATCATCCAACAAAGGGTAGTCACTGCCCACTAGCAAGCGAATAGGGGGAAACGTACGAAAATGGACCTCTGGGGTCTGTATTGGGAAAATCGTAGTTTGATGGACGATTGCTCAGTATCCTTTATAGTGCTTAGTCATAGAAATGTATTAGGACACTTCAACTGAAAATCTTCCCAGTAGGTATGAAATTAGGATTATTCAGCCAAGAGACGATAAAGTCTTCAAATAAGGACTGAGGGAGCAGGACAACTGAGTCGCCCCTTTCAAAATCAACCCGGAAATGCCACTTTCGATTGCTTTATTTATCACTCCGCAGTATAAATTGCATCTTTTGAGACCGCACATTCAAATATTTCCACGAAAGAGGTAAATTTTGCGTCCAGAAATGTTAATTATCCCAAAAGTTTTGACGTAATTTTGCTGCTTTTTACATTTATTGACAGCGACTTCTACCAAAAATCTTTTGATTAGTGAAAAAGATAGGAGACTATAAGGCGGAAAACTGGTGAATTACAGATAAGCAAGCACTATTG
>Ga0247837_1006392_pt1 | contig 16641 bp, 5 predicted proteins | sample LaCtaG_2_FD_187115 | JGI IMG/M metagenome (GOLD analysis project Ga0247837, IMG submission 187115) | Freshwater microbial communities from meromictic Lake La Cruz, Castile-La Mancha, Spain - LaCruzMarch2015_14.5m | ecosystem: Environmental > Aquatic > Freshwater > Lake | place: Spain: Castile-La...
GAGACAGGTACATCTCCCACTCAGTAATATTGCTGAATCTGCTTTGCAACTAGTGCACGACTCCGCTTCATCGGACACACAGGTGAGGCAGAGGAAGTGACAAGGGGAGCAGCCTGCAATATCAGGGAAAAAGCCACTATCACATTGGCAATACCCAGAGGAAAGCTGTGCATTTGCAAAGCACTGAGTGCACTGGCTCTCCGCAGGGCCTGAACAAGCACTACAGGAAGGGGCGCAGGGCACACACTTCCCTGCTTCCCAGACCAGTCCCACATCACAGCTGCAAACTCCGCTTATATCTACATGAGCGGATTGCATACAGGACAAACAGTCATTGACCAAAGGTCCACTGCAGGTCATACACTGAGGGTGGCAGGTTACAGAGTCCCATACACAGTCCTTATTTTCCGGGCTATAAATCAGGCTGGAAGGGCACTCGCAAGTGCGAGAAGGACTCAGTATCGATTGGGAATAGCAGGATAAGCACTGAGTTGCCAGCGGTCCATAACATTGAGAGCAGGTAATGTGACACTGTAACTCACAGCCCGCCCCGTAATACCCGGAAATGCACTCACAGCCTTTCTCTGTGCACATACCGTTCCCTGAACAGTGACTAGGACATTGCGCTTCCGGACACATCAAGTTGTACCTCGGACATGTGACATTTCCTATGAACTGCTTCAAACCCGCCACAACTCCGCCCTCCTTAGGACACTGCACAGCCTCTGTTCCTATATGCACAGTAGCGAATTCCCTATTGCATTCGACTCGATGGCAGCCACTGTGCACTGGCATGCCTTTGAGTGACCACTGCGGCTTGATGTAGGAGCCGGTGAGACAGAGGCAGGAAGGACAGGCGAGTTCTCCGTAGGCTTCAGTGTTTATTAGTGAGGAAATGGCGCCTTTGCCTGAGCAGTCTCCGTCGAGGTCTGGGACGGGTACAGGGCAGTACTCGAGACTTTGGGAGGAGCCGCCTATAAAGGGATCAGAAAACCATTGATATGAGGGAGGTAAAGGAGAGGGGTAGCGACGAAGGCCGCATGTAGCCTTAAAGCGCAAGTCTGCAGTGCACAGGTCTCCAGAGACTATATCACAAAACTCAGGAAAGCTGGCTTTCTGGTCTGTGACACAGGGAGAAGTTAGGAATCCGCAGCCTCGCTGGTAACCAAAGGGCAGCCTGCTCCCTGCATTGGGCTGGACTCGGTACCATCCCGAGTCCTCAAAAGCAGCCAGCGTTATAGCACTATACACCGGCAGGTCTGATACATTGCTAAGCATGTAGTCCATGTGCATCATTCTCCCTGTCCAATGAGCTTCTATTGCACCGTCTCTGTCTATGTCCAGCTCCACTCCTATTGCCTCTGCACAGTTCAAGGCCTTCCTCGCCCTTTCCACTACTGTAGGAGTGCGTAGCACAGGGACTGTCTCGTTCCTCACTTTGGCCCAGACTAGGGGCTGCACGTAGACAGAGCCAGTTTGAGAGCGGTAGCGAGGGAACAGGAAAGTGGAAATCGCAAGGAGATGGCTGATTTCATGTCTCAGTACCGCTGCAAGACTAGTGCCAGTGTGGGGATATAGTAGGACTAGGCCGGAAAGCGGAGCTCCCAGGCTGTTCCCTCCCTCCACAGAGCACAGCACTGTCCTAGCAGCGTACTGGCTGGGTCCCTGGCCTAGCAGCACATACAGCACAAAGTCCGTCTCATACGTCTCCCCCAGCCCCGCAACTCCATACTCCGCACACCCTTCCGACCTCAGCGGCTCTTTCAGTCTCCGCACAGACAAAAGACTACTGAACCAGTGAATAGTCTCTGTGAGCATTTTGGCTGTTTCTCCGTCCAGAGTAGAAATCGGACGTATGTGCATGCGCAAAGGCCACCACTCCGAACTGCGTATAAAAGGCCCTGGCGTGGATATGTATTTGTCAGTTTGGTGAAGTGCATCCCATTGCCCTGTATTGCCGCACTCCCAGGCAGTGCCCAGCAGACCTAGAGAAAGCCATATCGACAACATTAGTAGCAGGCTGGCAGAGGAGGGAGACTAATAGGGAATGGAGACGGCGGTCAGCTACCTTCCGCTGCTCACCTGCGCTGCATCTCCCCGCGACACTAACTGGCCTGACCGTCTGCGTCAAGAGTATGAGTGTCTGATTTCCTACATCACCAAGAGCCAGGAAGAGGACAATGTGTGGTTCAACGTGGAGCCCGACGACACCGGCCTAGTGTGGCGCGGCCGCTGCTGGCACATCCACGAATTGATCCGATACGAGTTCGACATGCTCGTCGAACTACCCGCCACCTACCCAGCCTCTCCCCCCGACATCCGCCTTCCAGAACTCGACGGCAAGACTGCGAAAATGTACCGAGGGGGGAAGATCTGCATGGATATTCACTTTGCGCCGCTGTGGGCGAGGAAGCAGCCTGGCTTTGGAGTGGCGCATAGTCTGGCGCTTGCGCTGGGACCGTGGCTGGCGGCGGAGGTGCCGGACTTGATGGGCAAGGGACTGATTGGAGGCAGCTAAGTTAGGCGGCTAGGAACTGACGTAACAGGTCTCGACTACGTCTCAGCTGGTCGCGGGGAACCATATGTCCCGCCCCTATGACCACCGCCTGCATGAGTGTATCATATGTCCTCACATGTCCCGCGACCTGTCCGTCGACTCTCCACAGCTCCGCCTTGCTGGCTCTGTAGCCCTGCTGTCCCCTCCACTCTAGCTCTTCCAAGTACTGAGTGGTGCCTAGAGTGTTACAAATGAGGTCGTCTTGTCCGGTGTAAACCAGCACCTTTAAGCCTCGGTCGAGAAGGGAGGAAAGCAGAGAAGCTACCGGCTGCATTTCATCCTCCTCCAAAGCCAAGTACGCAGGCTCCCCGCATTGATTATAGGCCAAGTGACCTGGGACATGCAGGGCCTCCTTCGTCCGAGCACTCATCAGCCACATTGCCATATCGCTCAGGTCGTAATTCCCGAATTCCCTGACGTTGTAAGGGTTGATGTCTCCTGCTTTGTGAGCGATGTATAGACTTGCTTCGATGCTGAGCTGGTTGGACTCGCCGTAGTTCCCGGCTTCATAGGCCGCCTTCGCCCTTCTCTCTATCCCTGCAGCTTCTAGGCGCTCCTGCTCAGTCACCAGGCCCGCAGCATGCGAGTAGTTGGACATACTGAGCGTCTGCACCACCGGGTGCACCCATGCATTTCCCAGTCCTATCCCCTGCAGTCGAATCGGACACTTCGTCAGACCAAGCGACTTATCCAACACCAACTTCGCAACATTGGGTATAAACTTCCCCGCATAACTCTCTCCAAACACATAGAAATCCCTCTCTTTAAACCAGGTGGAGTGCATAGTGCACAGAGCTGACAGCGCTGTATACAGGTAATCAGCCATGTCTTCCTCACTGCGCACATAGTCACTTGTAGGCGTGAAGGAAAAGCCCGCCCCGAAGGGGTTGTCAATGAAGAGGAGGTGGTAGTCCTCGGCCCAGGAGTCCTTGCGAGGCCGCGGGCGCTGTCTGTTGTCTATGGCAAAAGGCCCGAATTCGTATAAATTCCCTATGAGCGAGGAACAGCCGGGGCCACCTTGCAGCCAGAGGAGCAGGGGAGCTTGGTCGGAGGTGATGTTGCCGCCTATACGCTCTGTGAGCCAGTAGAATAGGGCAGAGCCGTCCTTCTTTACAGGCAGGAGGCCGGAGTAACCGCTGAAGCCAGCAATTGAGTTGGTATCGGATATAGGGTGTGTCGGAGGCAGAAACCCTGTAAGTTCCCTCTCTTTCCCCAACTCCCACTGTAAATACGGACTATCCCGCCAAATCCTCAGTCCCAGCACCACCCCAAGCAGCCATACCACCACTTTCATCTATAAAGAAGCTATCTACTCCCTACTGCCCGCACCACCGCCAATACAGACTGCACAATTAGCACTTCCCCTGCCAACACAGGCAGCAGACTGATGGCCCAGCGACCTGCAGCCTCTGAGCACAGTACTGAACTTTGGTATATCGTCCCTGCAAGTGCGGAGAAACAGAGAAATATGCATAAAGCGCATGTGTTGGAGTAGGCCAGGGACTCGAAGTGACTTGGGAGCCGGGTGGGCAGGGAAAAGAGCAGACTGAGGAGGAGGGAGAGGCAGAAGCCGCAGACGAGGCTGATTACTGCGTAGGAAAAGTCGGAAGCGCTGTAATTCGACCAAATTTCATCTGTGTTTTGTGAGTTTTCGCTGTCGTTTTCGTCGTAAAACGCGCCTATAATGCACATATCCGCCACAAGCACAGTAGTCAACCTCAGTACTTTCGACCACAAACGCGGCTTTTCCTCATTCACAAATAAGCCAAGCACTCCATGCGCACGCCGCCAACAGTGCAAAAACGCCTGTTTCTCCACAGACTTAGAGCCGCTTTCCCCAGGCAATAGAGCCGGAGAACTGGGCGGAGCTCTCTCTGGCGCAGAGTTGGGAATCAGGTCCTCAGGGATCCTTTCACTAGTAAGCACTGCTGCGCTTTCCTCGAGGTGCATTCGGTCTCTCAGAGTGCGGAGAACCACTGTGGCGAGCAGGCCGATTAGGAGGAGGCCTGCGACTTCGCCCATAGGCGCGAAGTTGATTTGGCAGTCAGTACTGGGGAAAACGACAGGGAGAGGGACTGGGGAGTTAGTGGATTCAGGCCTGGGTCTGACTTGGAAAGTAGATAGGTGAGTAGTACTGCAATTCGCGGAAATTGCCGATATCGAGGTCAGATTCAGTCCCAAAGACGACCAATTCCCATCACTTTTAAGGTACATACAGTCGTAAGTCTCATTCCCACTGTACGAATTCATAGGAACTGAAAAGTTGATAGGGGGAATTAGGTCTCTAAAAGTCACTTCTGACTCTATATTAGTCCGCTGGAATTCATAATCGTCCCAACTGCCTGCTACTTTCACAGTGATTGTGACCTCATGGGAACTGCCCTCCGGCCTGGCGAGTGTGCTGGCCAGTACATCAAATACACTGGAAGCGGGGAGATTTTGGTTGGAAAGAGGGTTTTCAGGGAAGGAAAAGCTGGAGTTGCCGGTGGAAAAGTGGAAATTGCGGAAAGATTCACTACTGATTCTTTGGCTGAAGGAGGTCATTACAGGACTGGAAATGAGAGTGGCGGCTTGGTCTGGCATAGCTTCGATTTGGGAAGTTTGCACTAGTTTCTGCAGAAATTGCTGCAAATCGGAGAGACAATCTGTGGAGTTTCCTGTGTAAGTCCCGATAATTCCGCTCAAATCGGATATTTGACGAGTTGTGAGCGGAATTGAGCTTTTCGCAATTGTATAATCGATGAATTTCAGTAAAGTTCGCAGATAAACAGCTAGCAAAGCCGACTTTTGGCGAAAAAGTGCTTCGAAACAGCTAATTGCAGCCTCAATTTCACTGTTTTCAATGCCAGGCAACAGCGAAACATATGAGACAAGTTGCGACAGAATTCCCTCAAATGTAGCATTGGTAAAGTTATAGGAGTTGGAATAGGCTATAACCATAGGAAAAGTCTGGTCGAAGTCCAATATATCAGTCAAAAAGGCTTGGATGATGTCTGAGGACTGGAGCTGGTTCTCAGAGAGTGAGACTGAGACAGTAGGCAATGTGACAGGGGTTTGGCCGCCCATTGTGTCGATAATGGTTAATTGCATATCGAAGGTCCCGGCCGCCAATTTCACCCTTTGTAAAGTACTCATCGACGCCCTGCCCAAAGCCACCTGTCTCCCCTTCCCCCCATAAGTCCACAAATAAGCAAGCGGGTAATCCCCCTCCACATCCTCCCACGCCCTCCCCTGCACAGTGAAGACCGTCTCAACGGCAGTCCCCACTACAGGCGTAAGGCCCACAGTCCCGCCACTAGGAGGGTAATTCACTGTGAAATAGACCTGGGCGCTGTTTGTTCCCGCTGTATTCGTGGCCGTCAGGCTAAATCCGTATTCAGCCCCACTGACCATATAATCGCCCGCTATTACCATATACGCATAGGACGTAGGAGTCAGGAACTGCAGGGAGTTGCCGTGTATTTGGCTCCACTGGAAAGAAGTAGGGACGGACGTAGCGGCTTTTAGCGCGATTTGCAGGGTGGGAAGTGCGGAAATGCGGACAGCCAGCGGCCTGGATACGCTGAAATCACAGGCTGGATTCGCAAGGAAAGATATCAGAACAGAGGCGGACACTGCCTGAAAATCATTGGAAATCGTCAGTATTAGTCTCCATTTCGCACCTGCTTTTAGCTTAAAAGATGGTATTGTAAGTGAGGGATTTTGCTCTTTTTCGACTACTAATGCCCCTGTAGAATCAACACAATTGAAATTTCCCTCAAAACAGCGCCATAAATATACCAAATTGCCACCGTCAGGGTCGTAGGACTGGCTTCCACTGATAATAAAGGACGCATTTATGCCCGATTCTGAGCTAATGCGGTTTAAGCGAGCAATTAAGGGAGATCTGAGGACTTTTATAGAGAAAAAGGCAGTGCCTGAGGAGGCTCCAGATGTCGCTTGCACAGAAAAGTTGTAAAAAGTCCCTGGAATTAGCGTATTTTCAGGGATTTTGATAGTATTTGGAGGCGATGCAGAGGCCAAAAAGACATAAAAAGGGCTATTTCCAGTGGGATTCGCAGAGACCAGTGACCAAGTATACTGCAAAGGCAGATTTGAGCATATTTCCCTGGGAATCGCCCGAATTAGCCTTTTCTGCGAAGCAAACATCTCAAATTCACTTCCTCCCTCTATAAACAACGCAATTGCAGGTTTTGCCGTAACCTGAATCACTGCAAAAGTGCTGTTTTCCCCTCCAAAGAAGTTCCTAACAGTCAAAACAGCAGTAATAACGGCTTCACTGAGCAGTGCTGAGGGTATGCTCAGGACGGAACTGGTGCTTGCATACTTGGCATATAGGGAAAGAGAGGGTAAAAAGGGTTCGGACCGGACAGTCCAGGAAAAGTCCATATTTCTGCCTCTGCCGCCGATAGTCCCAGACGCATCTAAGTCTAAAGCCGGAATGTTGCATGCTAGGGAAAAGTCCTTGGGCGCTATTAGATTTACTTGTATTGGAGATGGAGTGTTGGGAAAGGCCGGCAGAGGGGATAGCTGTATAGCGGAGTAGCTGCAGTTCCCCTGTGTAGAGTACAGATTCACGTAGTTTAGGTTTAGTGCTTCTCTTGATAGAGTCGCGTTCAGGCCGAGTTGGGTGGTGACGGATTTCTGGTCTGCAGACCAGGAGCAGCGGGAGCCCTGGCCTAGCTTGGTGAGAGTGGAAGGGAAAAAGAGACTTTCACAGGTGGAAACAGGCCCGATTGCCACCGGTCTATTGAATTGGATAGTGAAGGTCAGGTAGGAACTGTCGAAATTCGCAGTTATTTCCGAGGGGTGGAAGTAGGGACGACACTGGACGCATAGATTCCCAGCTTGTTGGTATCCGGAGACGCAGAAGCAGGCTCCATTCGCCATTTCCGCATTAGCCACACACTGACACACCCCCGTTGCACTGCTAGTCGCCCGCTCCTTGCACGCACTACACCCTGTGAAATCAGTGAAACTCATACACAGCTGGTCCACGTTGAGACTGCAGTCCGTCCCTCTGATGCACCCAGTTGTGCAGCTTGATGCACAAGCTTGGCACACTCTGGGGGTAACTGGGTACTCATTGGGTAGGCAGGGACTGAGACATAGGCTTGCGGTAGTGCAGGTAGGGCAGTTGCAGGCAGCGGGAGAGAGGGAAAGGTCAGCATTGTAGATAGAGATTTCGGCGATGTTTCCTTTGAGGAACATACTGAGAGATGGTGGGGGGGAGACTGTGGCGCCTATTAGAAATCGCGAATTCGTCAATGAGTCTTTATACATTTCTTTTGGGAATAGAGCGGTTTGGACAGTGTTGTTGTTAAGGATGATTTTGACTGTAGAACCAGTTTGGCTGGAAAATACGACCTTGTAAACGACTGATATCCACACATTTGTACTAACTAGGCTGCCGCCTACTACTGATCTGATCTGTTTCGCTGTGGAATCCGCCTGCGAAACAATCGTTAATGATAGCGATATTTGATTGGCATCAGTGATACAAAGGCGTAACAGCTGCGAAATTTCCTGATTTCCAGGTGTACTTTTGGACAGTAAACACACAAAATTGCCTAAAGATGCAATTCTGGTCCACATTTCAACTGTATGAGTAGCGTCCAGCAGCAGGCTTCTGGTCTCAATGGTGTTCGGAGGAAGGGTGATATACGTCCCAATTCCATCAAATAGCCAGCCCTGTTGGTAGTACGCCACAGGGTCACTTTGGTCGCTTGAAGGCGCACTCCCTGCATATGCTTTCAGCATCCCAGCGGAATCCATCAGTATTTGAGTGTTTTTATCCAAGGAAAGTCGGAAAACTGCAGCACTGCTAGAGCTTCCACATACACCTGATAAGGGCATTTGCCCAGAAGGACAGACATCCGAGCAATACAAGCCACTCACTAACACTTTCGAACTTGGACAGGTCAGACATTGGAATGAGGAAAACCCACTGCAAGTGAGACAAGAAAGGTCGCATGCTGCGCAATTGGCAGTATTTGGATTCGGGTAAAATCCGCTTCCGCATATGCAGGATGTGGGGAAAACGCTTCCCTGGCCGATAGCGTTAGCATTGCAGCTGAGACACTGGCCTGCTCCTGTGTCTCGACAGGTTAAGCAGGATGAGTCGCAACTGCCCACACTGCAGTTTGCGGCTGTTGGCTTCGGTGTAGTCCCAGAAACGCACTCGCAAGTGCTGAGTGCAGTACTAGTCAGTTGCGCTTGGGAGTAGCAAGATTGGCAGGCTGAAGCCTCAGCCCCAGAGCAAGTTCTGCATACCGGACTGCAGCTTTTACAGGTATGACTGGAGTTGTCCATGTAGTAGCCTGGGAAGCATTGGCAATTACCTGAGCTGTTCAGACCTGCGTATTGCACGCAAGCGGTGCATAGAGAGGCAGTGGCGCCACTACATTCCTTGCAAGAAGGGTCACAAACTTGGCATTGCCTAGAGGAGACATTCGCGAAGTAGCCAGTTGGACATCTGCATGCACCAGGCATAGTTCCCATAGTGGCACTAGAGTAGCAGGAAAGACAGCCTTGGCTGGACCCTGTAGAGCAGGTGAGACAGAAAGGGTCGCATTGGAGACAACTGCCAGAGGAGGATTTGTAATATCCGTCCAGACAGGTGCATGTGTTGGTGGTGAGTTTGGAGGTCTGGGTGTTGCAGGACGTGCAAGTGGCCGAGGAGCCTAAGCAGGCCTGGCAATTTTGACTACAGGTCTGGCAAATCCCTGTGCTTTCCAAGTACAGTCCAATGTTGCACACACAAGATGTCGGCGATTCTCCACTCAAGGTCGCACCGGAGTTACAAGAAAGGCACTGATTCGCCAGGGCTCCGGCACAGTCCTTACAACCCACGTTGCAGGGCATACAGCCTGAGGGCGGAGAATAGTATTTCCCGCTTGCGCAGGAGCAGGTTCCTGGCCCTGCCGCAGGCGTCAATATCCCTTGATTATAGCAAGAAGCACAGTTACTGGCTCCGGCTCCAGAACAGTTGAGACAGGCAGTGTCACAGTTTAAACACTGAGTGGTGTCTAGGTACTGATGGGAAGGACAGACACATTTGCTGGTTTGGAGGATAGCGGGGGAGGTGCACGTGAGGCAGTTGCTGGAATTACAGGTGGAGCACAGGGCTGGACACTGGGCGCAGGAGCCGTCATTTCGCTTGAAGTAGCTGGAGTTGCACTGGCAAGTTCCGTCATTCTGCTTCGTCGCATTACTCAAACAAGTTTCACAATTACTCTCCAGCCCTCCACTACACGTCAAACAACTCACGCTACAGTCCTTACACTGCCTCAAACTCCCCACCCAGTAAAACCCATCATTACACTCACAATTTCCACCCTTCTTCGTCGCATTCGCTCTGCACGATAGACACGCAGACGCCAACCCATTGGAACATGTTAGGCAAGTTGGGTCGCAAGACTTGCAACTTGTGTCTGCATCTTTATAGGCGGAGGGTAAACATTGACATTCAGTCGCAACAAGCTGGGAAAATGTAGTGTCACAGGAAGTGCATTGGGAAGCGGAGATGTCGCAGGATAGGCAATTGGCGGAACATTTGAGACAGTTGTTGGAGTCGTCGGTGTAAAATCCTGGTCCACATTGACATTCGCTAGTTAGGGAAATTGTCCCAGAGTAGCAACTTGAGCAGTGAGTGGCGGAATCGCCCGTACAGGTTTTGCACGTGGAATAGCAGGGTAAACAGCCTACAGGGACAGAGTAGTACTTCCCCACTGTACATCCACAGCTTCCTGGGCCTTCACTAGGACTAAGCACTCCCCCGGGATAGCAACTCCTACACGCCATGTTTCCGCTTCCACCGCAACTTGCACAGGAACTGTCACACCCACTACATTCACTTCCACTTGATGCTAGGTAGTAAGGAACTGGACAGACACAAACGCCGGAAACTACTGATGCAGTCCCAGGCTTACAGGAAAGACAGAAATTTGGTCCAGACGCTGAACAGGTAAGACAAGATTGGTGGCATTGGAGACAGGACAAAAAGTCAGGGGAAAGGTAAAAACCGGAAGGACAGATGCATACGCCGGATAGGGATATGGAGGCTGTAATGGGGTGGCAGGAGGAACAGGCTTCTGCAGATTGGCAGGATTTGCAGGTGGCGGGACACTGTGCGCAGTTCCATTCCGGGGTCATGTAGAATCCTGTATTACAAGTGCAAGAGCCTGAAGTCAATCCAACAGGCAAAGCCGCATTTAAGCGACAGGCAGTGCACTGAGTAGCCAGCGAGTCTGCTGAGCACTTGGAACAGCTGCTATGGCAGGAAACACAGGCAGTTTTATCAGAACTGCGAGCGAATCCATTATCACAGATGCAACTTCCAGACGTCAAAGTGGCATCAGATACACAAGTTGAACACTGGTTAGCTGCTGGACCACTGCAAGTCGCACAGGAAACGTCGCAACTGGGACAAGTGCCCGTGGCTGTATTCAGCACTCCTCCACTGTAGCAAGCTGAACACATGGTGTTTCCAGTCCCTGTACACTTCCTGCATGATGAGTGGCATATAGTGCTGCAGTCGACTCCCGAGTACCCATCATCACATTGACATACACCGTTGATGCACTTGCCCGCTCCCCAGCAGCCGTTGATGCAGGGGCGAGTTCCGCACAGTTCAGAGTAAGGGGGACAGTTCAGGTACCCTGTAAAGTCTGGAATGTTGGTAAGTTGCCCGCCTGCTGCAGGACACGCGATTGATGTAGAGCCTAAAGTGATGGTGGCTACTGTGTCGCTACAAGCCACATCGTAGCACAGGGCACGCACAGTTCCAGAGACACTCCTCCCAACCCTCACAGTAGTGCCAGTGAAGCACATACAAGTATCGCAGATCTTTTCTCCAAAGGAAGCCGCTGAAAACCAAGTCGCTGCGTAGCCCCGGCCTTTGCAGTCTCCATCGCTAAATGGCACTGCATAGGGACAATAATCCGTAAAACTGTCTTGCCCTCCGTTATTAGGATTAGCGAAATACTGGTAAAAGCTGGTCAAAGCAGTGCCGTAGGTCGCGTAATTGCAGGAAGCCTTGATGGTATTAGTCGAGCTGCAAGCATTATTGTCGTCCGCCGCCGTGCACCACTCTGAAAACTTGGTCACGCCCCCACTCACACAGTTCAAATTCACGAAATCGCAGCCTTTTTCATGTCCCCAAGTCGTAGGAGTGGTGTAGTCGTAGTTTACTGTGTACCAGCCTGAGTCTTCAAACAGCGCCAATGTCACATCAGAGTACAGCATGTCAATTATGAGTGTGCCCACCATAAAGTCATTCGCCATCAGTCGCTTTTCCCAATGGCTTCCCGAAGTGCCGACGGCTCCTTGGTTCTCTAACTCAATTCCCTGCATAGTGCTGCAGCCAAACGCAGTCCTTGCTCTAGCCAGAGTCTTGGGGAAAGTGAGGAGAGTGACGCTGTGTCCCCGCTCTGTAACTGTTATGGTATAACTCGAGTAGAGGGAGCCGTCAGGTTGACGGAAATACGGCCACATAGACGGGGAAAAGGCAAGTGCATGCGCAATTTCATGTCTCGCAGTCATGATTTCCTGCTCAGGAGTCAAAGCCACATAGAAAGCCGCGTTGTACCCCAAAGTCCCGGCAATGGGGTTCGTCAGGGAGTTTCCGTCCAAAGCGCAAAAGCCGCCTTTGGCTATGTAGTTCTTTGCAGGCTCGTTGACTGCGTAGACATAGAGCACATAGTCCGTATTGGAAAGCCCTGGATTCTGATGCTCTTTAGGAACATTAACCGCACTACTGCATGTCGTCTGACTCAGCCTCCAGTTTTCCGCAAGGTTATAGACTCTCAGTACATTGTAGTACCACTTGATAGCGGAGGGGATAACTTGTTGCTGGATGAAGGTGATGTTGGAGGCAGGCAAAGCCGTCATATCAAGGAAGTGGGCGTAGATGCGGAAGGGGCCTAGGGTGGAACTACGGGATAGGGCGGGGACTACGGTCAGTCTGCGGGTCTGCTGGAAGTCCTGCAGCTGCTCGGCTTCCCACTCAGGCGTCACTCCGCAGAAGTGTCCAAATGTCCCCTCCCACACTGTCAAAAGACACAAGAGGAGCCACATTGCTTTATCTGAAAAAGGCTGGATCTATCAAGTTGGTCCTTTGCGAGTTGGGATGATTTGAGGAAGGGATTGACATGAAGATATCCAAAAGTCTGCCTATAAAACACTAAAATCGCCTAATAACGAGCTTAAAGATGACTAGTTCTGCGCGATTTCCGGCCTCTCAGCTCTTTTCTATCGTCTTCACATTCCTCGTCGTCACACGGTTCACAAGTCGTCGAGTCCCAACTACGAGTGAAATCTTCCTCACATTGACATACTCCATGATTCAAATAGGCATTAGAACCACAAGTTGAACACTGGTTAGCTGCTGGACCACTGCAAGTGGCACAGGAAACATCGCAACTGGGACAAGTGCCCGTGGCTGTATTCAGCACTCCTCCACTGTAGCAAGCTGAACACATAGTGTTTCCAGTCCCTGTACACTTCCTGCATGATGAGTGGCATATAGTGCTGCAGTCGACTCCCGAGTACCCATCATCACATTGACATACACCGTTGATGCACTTGCCCGCTCCCCAGCAACCATTGATGCAGGGCCGAGTTCCGCACAGTTCAAAGTAAGGGGGACAGTCCAGGTACCCTGTGAATCCTTTAATGTTGGTAAGTCTGCCGCCTGCTGCAGGACATGCGATTGAAGTGGTGCCTACAGTAACAGTGGCGATTGTACCGCTGCAAGCCACATCATAGCACAGGGCGTGAACCGCTCCAGAATTTTTCCTCCCTGCCTTTACAGTAGTGCCAGTGAAGCACATACAGGTGTCGCACACTTTTTCTCCATAAGAGGTGACGGAATACCAAGTTGTAGCGTAGCCCCGGTTTTTACAGTCTCCGTCACTAAATGGCACAGCGTAGGGACAATAATCCATATAAGTCTCCATCCCTCCATCGTTCGGATTCCCGAAATATTGGTAGTGACTCGGTAAAGTCTCCGGAAAAGTGATATAATTGCAGGAAGCCTTGATGGTATTAGTCGAGCTGCAGTCGTTATTGTTGTCCGCCGCCGTGCACCACTCTGAAAACTTGGTCACGCCCCCACTCACACAGTTCAAATTCACGAAATCGCAGCCTTTTCCATGTCCCCAAGTCGTAGGAGTGGTGTAGTCGTAGTTTACTGTGTACCAGCCTGAGTCTTCAAACAGCGCCAATGTCACATCTGAGTACAGCATGTCAATCAAGAGTGTCCCCACCATAAAGTCATTCGCCATCAGTCGCTTTTCCCAATGGCTTCCCGAAGTGCCGCCGGCTCCTTGGTTCTCCAGCTCGATTCCCTGCATAGAGCTGCAGTCGAATGCAGTCCTTGCTCTGGCCAGAGTCTTGGGGAAAGTGAGGAGAGTGATGCTGTGTCCCCTCGCACTGTCGTTGAGTAGGTAGTCGGTATATAAAGAACCATCCGGCTGGTGGAAAAACGGCCACAGAGACGGGGAAAAGGCAAGTGCATGCGCAATTTCATGTCTCGCAGTCATGATTTCCTGCTCAGGAGTCAAACCCACATAGAAAGCCGCATTGTACCCCAAAGTCCCGGCAATGGGGTTTGTCAGGGAGTTTCCGTCCAAAGCGCAAAAGCCGCCCCGGGCTATGTAGTTCTTCGTAGGCTCGTTGACTGCGTAGACATAAAGCACAAAGTCCGTATTGGGCAGCCCCGGGTTTCGATGCTCACTCGGGACAATCGCGAAGCTGCTGCACTTCGGCTGATTCAATTTCCAGTTTTCCTTCAGATTGTACACTCGCAGCGCATTGCCGTACCACCTGATAACAGACGGAATCACCCTTTGTTGGATGAAGCTCACATTAGAGGCCGGCAGCGCCGTCATATCAAGGTAATGGGCCTGGATTCTGAAGGGACCGAGGGTGGACCTGCGGGAAAAGGCTGGAGCCGGAGTAAATCTGCGGCTTTGCTTAAAGTCCCGCTGTTGCTCGGCTTCCCACTCTGGCGTCACTCCGCAGAAGTGCCCGGCCACTTCCCAGACTGTCAGTAAGAGCAGAACTGGATTTGGCATGTATATGGAAGAAAGCGAAACACGGTACCAGGTGGGTTAAAAATGGAGGCGGAGGGTTAGCGGGGTCTATTTTAGTGCATAGGAAGCGATAAAGGACCACAGCATTCAGGTTTTCCCTTCTTATCATCGAACAAGTACATTTTATACCTTTCGAAGGCTTTTTAAGCACTGTTTTCCACATTAATAGTGATTTCTGGAGTATATAGCGACTTTACCACCAAACCGCTATCTGCAGAACGAATTATCAGCCTCAGCGTGTATGAACAGGACCTGTACCCAATATATATCCATAATAACCCTTCAATCCTCTGCTTTTCGCAGCTGTAAATTCTCCTTTTTGCATATATCGGTAGGGAACAGGCATCGATGCACATACCTTGCCTGCTAGGAAGTAATAGAAGTGCCGATTTCCTCTGATTGCATGTAAATATGCAAATTGAACGCTATATTATGGGCGATTCGGTACAGACTGCAGGCTTTTGTCCTGCTTTCGAGCCGCTTTCAAAGACAATCTACCAATAAAATGCCCAAAATCCGTCCAAATTGCACATCTGAGGCCTAATAGTGCGGAAAAAGACGCTAATTCGCAGTTCCTACTGCTAGAACTAGCTTAGAGATCGTCCGCCCACTTGTTTTCTTGCTCAACTGCCTCTATTTCTTCAGGCGTCAGATCAGTTACGATGCCCAGGATGTGTCGCATTTCCTCTGCGGTCTTTCCAGAGATCATAACGGCAATTTTGGCTGCAGCCAGGTCACGCAGTCCAGATATACCCAGGTAACCAGCAGCAGTAATCAAGGAAAACACTACATATGTCTGTTTGTCCACGACTGAGTATTCCCACTCAGACACCAGTTCAGCGAAATTGCTGCAGCGAACCGGTTTCTGTATGGGAGTCGGACTGGCAGTGGACTTAGCGTAGTAGTTCAGGTACTCCACTACTATAGCAAGCACTTCTGTATTGATGTTGGGCAGGACGATGGGTTCGTCTAAAGGGGAGTTTTCCAGCATGTCTTGGAAGAGAGCGCTGCCGCGGGCTGCAGAGCGAGACAGGGAGAAGCAGTCTTCTTGCCGGGAAATGAGCTGTAAAGGGCGATTTGCCATGAGTTATTTAGTAGAAATGACACTTATAGAACTAAGTAAGGACATTTGGACCTGCTTTACTATAGTCTGATACATCTCAAAGTCCACAAATAAGCAATTTCGCCTAAAAGCCACTCCAATGAATTGGGAATTGCACTGAGGCACACAAAAGACCAACGACCTTATGCAGGGAACTTGTGGCTGCAAATTGCCCGCGGTCTTTGCAACAGCAAGAGCATCGACCACAGAAATGTGACTGCGGGTTGTGAGGCCAACAGCGAGCAGGAGATGCTATATGAATCTACAGTCTGGATGAAAGGGGACAATTAGAAGGTATTCCACTTCACGCTAATTCCCCTACACTCTGGTGGCACAGAGCGAGTGCGCAGTGGACATACTGGCGTAATCTGCAGTAGTAAGGGTCTAATCATGGAGATGCTTGTTTACGCAGCAAGTCTGTGACGCTCCAATGTCTCCAACCCAGTAGAATTGGACAAACACTTACTATAGATTGTGGCCAGCAGAAGCAGCACACAGGATGCTATGTGAGCCTAGTGATTACATACTACATCATGAGAGATGGCAGGCGCTACAGCGTTAACATGGATACTGGAATGGCAGGCCTAGTCGTAGATTAACTTCTTTAGTCCTCTGTATGAAAGGGCCTAGTGGCTGATTTCTGGAACTTTCTACCCTGCACCTTTGGTAAACGGAATAGAGGGAGAACTATGAAAGCACACTTCTAATGAGGACTTCAAAAGTCCAGTAACTTCCACAATTTGAGTGTTGTTTCCGTAATTTCGCCAAAATAGGCGGCCGAAACTCACCTACAAACTCTAATTCTAATAATCTATCCTAAGTTAAAAGCGAATTCCGACTCAATGCCAATAGTCGGGTCAGTCGAGTATATGAATACTTTGTTCAAA
>Ga0247837_1006393_pt1 | contig 16641 bp, 13 predicted proteins | sample LaCtaG_2_FD_187115 | JGI IMG/M metagenome (GOLD analysis project Ga0247837, IMG submission 187115) | Freshwater microbial communities from meromictic Lake La Cruz, Castile-La Mancha, Spain - LaCruzMarch2015_14.5m | ecosystem: Environmental > Aquatic > Freshwater > Lake | place: Spain: Castile-La...
CCCCCTGATTTCTCGAATGGTGGCGGAATGGTGCTGAGGCAGGAAAGAACCGGAGACAATACGACCTCTCCAGTGTTCACGGCCCGCTCAGGATTTTCTTTGATCGAGATTCTGGTTGCCGTGGCGGTCTTTGCGGTCGTGGCCCTGGTCCTGGTGTCTGTTACTGACAGCGCCTTCCTGGTCACCATGGGGTCGAAGATGCGGATGAATGCCGATTCCGCCAGCCGGGGTGCTTTGGACCGCATGGCCGCAGATTTTGTGGCTACCGGACATTGTCGGCTTTGAAATTCGGCACATCCACCGGTGCGTTGCCCTTCGCAATCGACTCGATACTCAAGGGGGTGATAGCCGACCACGTGACCGCGTCGTAAACATCGATCAGTGGCAGACGGTCCTCATGAATGGCGGCGGCGAATTCCTGCAGGATGAAGAAATCCCCCCCGCCGTGGCCGGTTTTTTCGGCTTGTGGCCGGTGTTTTCGCCAGAGCGGATGTTCAAATTCCTCCCGGTACTTGGAGAGCAGTTCCCATTCCGTGGCGATGCCGCGCTCATTGGTGGGGCTGCGATCTTCGATCCAGATCAAGGGTTCTGCCTTGGGGCCGTCAGGCCATGAAAAGGAAGCATTCGTTCCTTGCAACTCGTAGCGGGTCATGTGGTGTGGCCGGGGGGAGCGCCAATCCACCCGGATATCAATGAGCCGGTCCTTTTCGGTTCGGATGAGGGTGCTCACGGTGTCCGGATGCTTCCAGAATCCGGCTTCCGCGTACTCGGTCCGGTCCGGATGGTTCCGGTTTACATAATGGTTCATGGCCAGGCTGACGCTATGCCAGGTGGCAGTGGTTTTGAGAAAATCCGTGCGGTTGATTCCGAGCCAGCGGGCGACGGGGCCGAGTGAGTGGGTGGGGTAGGTGTTGGCAATCAGCTCGTGGCCCAGCCTTCCCCGCCAGGTGAGTCCGCCTTCATTGGTAAAATACAACTCCCGGCAGTCATGAATGTAGCTTCCCGATGCGTAACTCAGTTCGCCAAAGACTCCTTGCTCGACCATGTTCTGAACCTGAAGGATGGGTGCACTGAAGCAATAGTTCTCGGCCATCATGTAAGTCCGTCCGGAACGCTCCACCGCAGCGATAAGTTCCCGGCCCTCCTCGAGTGTGTAGGCTGCCGTGACTTCGCTTAGCACGTGTTTGCCGGCATTCAGTGCGTCAATGGCTTGGCGGGCGTGGAGCGGGACGGGAGTTGCAAGACAGACCGCATCAACCTGCGGGTCGTCGAGCACTTGTCCGTAGTCGGAATACAGCCGGAGCCCGGGCTCGCCCTTCCAATCCTCCAGCGCATCCGGATTGGCATCGCAAAGCCCGACCAGCGATACATCGTCTCCGATCGTTTGAGCGGAATGGATAAACGTTTTTCCCCGGCGCGCGCCGATTACGGCAAAGCGGATTGGATGCTTGGGTTTTTTCAAAATATGAACAGATCAAATCTCAATCCGGGTTACCTCGCGTTGCGGAAGATTTCCAAGGAGAAGTGATGGGGATAGTCCGGCGGTAATCCCCTTTCGGCAATCCGGAAGACCTCTGCATCACCGCATGCGCAGGCAGGACCGAATTTCGGAAGATCCAGTGCGCGGGCGTCAACGATTTGGCAGGCGTGCAGGGCGATGGCCTCCAGCTTGGCCTGCCAGTATCCGGTCACATTGACAAAGGTGTCCCAGGTCCGTTGGGTGGCTGCGGCCGGAGGGGAGGTAATGTCATACCAAAACAAAAGCATGCCTTCGTAACCTGATTGGCGGGCCTTTTGATAGGCTGCGGAGACCAATAAGCAACTTCCGACATGCTCGATATTGCCCGTCTCCATGCTGTGGCTGAGGATGGCTTCGGGTTGGTGCGAAAGAATCAGTTCAGCCAGACGTTGGACACAAGCGGCATCTTCGTAGGCGGTGAGGATGGTCGGTGTTTCGCAGCCGACTCCCTCCGGTCGTTCTGATCCGAAATGCAGGCGCTGCTTCCGTCCGTCATCCCTGGTATAGTGGCGTTGCGGGTGGTCCAGATGGATCGGTTTGGTTCCGTAAAATTCCGCCGCGGAATCCGTTTCCTTTTTCCGTTGGGCCATGATTTCGTGCCACGGGGGCAGTCGGGATTGCCGTTTGCCTTCCGAATCGATGGTCGTCCAGCCGCCGGACATATTGTTCGTGGACATAACGTAAGCAACTTCGTATCCGGCATCGCGGTATTTTGCCAGGGTTGCGCCTGTGTTTAATTCGATATCATCGGCGTGAGCGCCGATAGCCATTAAAGTTTGTTTGGTCATGAATGTTCGTGAGTAGACCTTGGAATATAAACCTTCTCAGCAGTAGCAGGGAAGACTTCCATGGTGCAACTGTTGCGACGTTCCTAAACATTCCGGCTGCAACGGTCTAATATTCTTGTGTCATAGGTTACTCCAATTCTTACCCCCAATTGCACCATGCTGATGGGAATAACTCACAGATGGTCAGCCTAACTCTCAGAAGACTGAAGGAATTGGGCTATCGCAAAATCGGGATGCTTTGCGGCGCATTCGAGAACCGGCGTGTGGAGGGGGCAATTGCCGCCACCATTGCGGGATACAACCATGATCTCCCGGCGACCGAGCGCGTTCCGCTCGGGATTTTGGCACCTCACCGTTGGAACGCCAAGTATATCCAGACCTGGATCGAGCGTCACGGCTCCAGGATTCTGAGCGCATATGCGCTGGCGATCCGCGAGGCTGGAAAAATTTACCGCCACATCGAATCCGCCCTGGGAAAAGACAACTTCATCGCGGAGGTCTCGACAGATGAGGCCGAGACGCCTCAGTCGCCGCTCGACCTGTTTCTCATACTCGGGGCTCTGGCAGGCGAGGTCGTGCCGGTTGTAGATGGCGGACTTTTGAAATAGGGAAAGAAGGTGGTCGAGGACGGTCACTTGAGGGAAAGGATGAAAGATGAATTATGAGTTGTGAAAGGTGTTGGGAACGAGATTTCGCAAAAACTCTTCGCACGGCAGGCAGAGGATACCCTCTATCAGGAGCCGTTCCTTCCCTCGATAGATGAGGAACCTCCGGGCTTCCGGATAGTCCTCGGCAAAGTTTTTCAGTCCCCTGAGGTCTTCCTTGCGAACCTGTGAGCTGTTTTTTACCTCCAGGGCATAGAGGCCGGATTCACCATAAACCACACAATCCACCTCGACCTTCGAGCGCGTCTGCCAGTAGTGGAGGTGGTGTTCACCCCGGCTGTAGTCGCACCAGGCCCTCAGGTGCTGCGCGACGAGGCCCTCAAGTGCCAGGCCATCAATCTCCGTCGGCGCGTCGAGCGGACCCGCCGGTCGGTTTGCCCGGAACACCCCGGTATCAAAGAAATAAAACTTCGGATGCCCGGCCAACTCACGCTTTGCCCGCCGTGTAAAAACCGGCACGCGAAACGCAAGGAGAAGGTCTTCCAAAATCTCCAGGAACCCTTCAACCGTCTTGCGATTCACCTGGCACTCCCGCGCGACGTTCGCGAGATTGAGGACGGAGGCTTGGGAAAAGCTGATGGCTTCGAGAAATCTGGAGAAGCTTCCGACATTGCGCACAAGCCCCTCCGCCTGCACCTCTTCCCGCAGATACAGCCCGCTGTAGGCCCGCAAAAGATCCTCTGGCTCCCGAGCCCCTCGCACGACAGGAAGCATGCCGAGCTTCAAGGCCTCGTCCAGCTGGAACCCTTTGCCCATCTCTGCCGCCATAAACGGGTGCAACGCCCTCCGCGCCGCACGGCCGCCCAGCAAATTCACACCGCCTCGCCGTAGCTTGCGGGCGCTCGAACCCGTAAAAATAAATTGGATCCCCCGCTTTTCCTCGATCAGGGAATGCGCCACCTCCAGGAGGTCCGGCAGCTTCTGCACCTCATCAATCACCACCTGGGTAACCCCGGAAGCAGCGTCCAGCCGTTCCCGCAGGCGTTCCGGACGTGCCGACAGCACGCGCATGGTCTCGGGATCCAGCAAATCCACCCGCATCGCCTCCGGAAAACACTCCCGCACCCACCACGTCTTGCCGGTCCCTCGCGGGCCAAGCAGGAAAAAATGATCTTTTGGAGGATCTAAAAATCGTGGCGTCGATTCCATTTTGCGTCGCATTATGGCATTTAATGTTCCAGAATCAAGCCTACTGACGGCCATCAATCAATCCCCATTCTCCCGCCTGGGCGAGCCAGATTGGATCGGCGTTGCGGCGGAGAAACTCATCCACCGGTAGGCCCTCGACGGTCGGTTCCCGCCGGACGCGCTTCTGCTTGCCGTTGATGAAGACGATCATCGTTTCTGCCTTGCGGCGGCGCTTCGCAGCCCGCTGGGCCGAGGTGAGTTTGCGTTTTGGTTTGGGCATGGGGATCTCGTTTGTAGCAGGCGCTCATGGGGCTTCCTGTCCAAGCTTCTGCCATTCCAACTCTTGCTCCATCACTTTCAGGAATCGCGATAGCTCACCCGAATACAGGAGCGCGACCCGATCGCTGCCACGGGTCATGGCAACGTAGAGTCGAAGAGCGTGCCGCCATGTTTCACCTGAGCACCCGTTTCTTTTTTCCGTTGGGCCATAAGTCGTTCGGACGCTGGTCCCTGCGGGAGATCGAATTGCTCTGTGATTGCGGTCATTGGGTGCAAATCACACCATCGAACTCCGGAACGTTGCCATCCTCGAAGAATTGGAGCCCGGCATCGGAAAAATAGGCGCGGGGAAAGTAGCCGATCTCACGCGCGGCCGTGATATCGAAGCGGGGATTATCGGAGGCGGAAACGATGTTGTAGATTCCGAAAGGAACCGGTGCGAGCAGGGCCTGGCGGACGGCGAAGCCGATATCCTCCATGGATACGTACGTGGAGCGGGTGCGCTTGCTGTTCCTCCATATCGCGTCATTGGGTGTACCGGAAGGATAGGGCTGGCCGATTCGCAGGCAGATGACGGAAATGTCATGTTCCCTCGCATAGACCATGCCGAGGTTCTCGCCAAACAGCTTCGTACAGGCGTAGAGACTCTGCGGATTCACCGGATCGCTCTCGGAATATCGGGGCAAAAATCGATTTCCGAAGTAGACGGTGAGACTGCTGACAAAAATAACCTTCTTTACCCCGGCCCGTCTGGCAGCCTCGAAAACATGGGCGGTTGCCTTAATATTGATATCCAGCATCCCTTCATGGTACGGCGTAAGACGATCCGGAGGAGGCGGGGCGGAAGTGTCGAAATCGCGACACGAGGCAATGGCAAGGTGAATCACCGCATCCACCCCGTCAAAGAGGGAATCCGTTTGCGAGAAATCAAGCAAATCCGCCGGTATGAAGTCATTGCTCCCGTCGATTGATGACGCCAAATCTGTCAAACGAAGCTTGAACCCATCCTCAAGCTGCGGGCGGATGCCTCTGGCCACCAAGCCGCCCGCCCCGGTAACAAGCACTCTGGGTTTCGTGGTCTGATCATGAATGTTTTTCATAAAATTCGAGAGGTAGGTTCCGGCATCTGTTCTGCCGCATGCCGAAGTGCGGAGCCGTCCTCCCAGGAGTGGGACTGGCTCCTAGATAAGTGGATTTCAGCCCCTATGAGTCAAGTATTGCTTCCTGCTTTTTTTTAATCGGCAATCAGGCGGAATGGGGTATTTTTCGGGCTGATGACTTTACGCAACGAGCTCAATCCCGGCGAGTCTGAGCCAACAATCCGGGTTCATCCGGGCCCCATCAGTCTGAAGGAAATTGCAGGGGCGGCGGGTGTCTCGAAAGCGACCGTCTCCCGCGCACTGCGGGGAGATCCGGCGGTCAAGCTCGAAACCCGGGACCGGATTCTGGCGGCTGCGAAAAAATTCGGCTATGCCAGCAATCCCTATGTCGGGCGGGTCATGTCGAAGATGCGCCGGCAACAAAGCAAGACCTTCCGCGGAAATCTCGGCTTGATCTGGCCCGCCCAGATTCCCGGTCCGAGAGCCGACCGCCGTCTCCTCATCATTCAATCCAGTGTCCGGCAAAGAGCGGATGAACTGGGCTACACCATTAACGAATTTTCCTCCGCGGAGCGTTCTCCCGAAAGCCTCATGCAGCTGCTTTGGCATCAGGGAATCCAGGGGGTTCTTATCGCAGCGCCCTCCTTTCACACTTGCAAAGCTTACGTGAGGTTCAATCTCAAAGAGTTTTGTTGCGTTGTGCTCGGCTCCGGGCTGATTCATCCGCCGCTTCATACGGTTCGGTTTGACTATTTCCAGGCCATGCGGATTGCTTTGCACCATGCCCGGCATACGTTCGGGTCCGGCATTGCTGCTGTTTGGGACGGCCAGACCAACCGCCGGTCCAATCATTCCAGCCGGGCTTCCTTTATCATCAATCATCCGGGTGGAGTCAGCCTCGGGGCTGAACTGTTTCTGGATCAGAATACGCTGACTCTGAAAATGCTGCGCTTATTGGTGAAGCGCTACAAAATCCAGTGCTTGATTTGTGAATCAGCCGTCGTCCTCCCCGAGGGGGCTGAGGATCTCGTTCCCCCGGAAAATTTCATCACGTTCAAACGTCCGCGCGGGAAATCGTTTTTCGGATGGATCGACACGCGCAATGAATTGCTCGGAAGTTGGGCGGTGGAGATGCTTGCGAACAAGCTCGGTCAATGGGAGACCGGTCTTCCTGAGGCCTGCGAAACCCTGCTCGTGCCGCCGCGGTGGTTTCGCGCCGGAGCTGGAAAATCAGATGAGATCGAGATCGCGGCCCCCGCCTAGCAGCCTGTCGGACTTAAAATGAAAACAACTTGCCTCATTGATAATTCTTTCGCAAAAGGAAGCCCGCCGCCGGTCAGGCTGGCTGTCAGGATTTAATCGGCCATCAGAGGATCGCGGAGCATCTCCAGAGTCGTGTCCAAAAGGATCCGGGGGCTATCCGGTGATAGGAACGTTGCAACGCTCGCCTCGTAGCCGCCTTCGTCAGCCGCTTGCCTGGTCACGAGATAACCCTGGGTTGTCCCGTTGGCGCATGTGATGACAAAGGCATCGGGCCTTTCCTTCCTTAGCCTTAATGCAAAGTCGACAAACACTTCTCCGGGCCACGCAACAAAAACCCATTCGCCAATGCGCAGAAGTTGAATCTCAGCCGGCAACGCGACTTCGCGGGTTCTCCGCTCCAATTCTCCCGATGCCTGCAGCCTCGCCAGCTGGAGTTGACGCTCAGCCCCGAACCAATCGCACTCCGCAGTGCGGGTGGCAGCCCGGTCCGCTTTGCTGACCCGCATCTTTTCGAATCGTTCGAAGATCTCCCTCTCGCGCTGCTCCGCCTCGGCAACCCCGCCGAATTTTCTGATGGGCAGCTCAACTAGGCGGGTGGCCCCACTCAGCTTGATCGTGGATTCATAGGTCATGGCGAGCGTTGCCTGGAGAACGCTTTCTGCAAGCAGGCTCCCCAGCCTGCGGGCCTCGGACGGCGTATTGGAGCGCGTTATGTGGCGCGGCGATTGGTCTCCGCTGGCACCGTTGTGGTAAATGACAGGGATATCAGCGAGAGATTCCTGCAGGCGCAATCGGGCGTGCCCCGGGAAATCTCCGCTGAAGAGTTTGGAATCTTCATGGAGCACGGTCGGGTGAACGCTTACGACGAGCATGAGCGCAATCGGTTTGGCGGTCCCCGCGTTGCGGATCAGCAGGACAGGAACACACGGATGGCTTGGACCAGAGGGATCACGCCGGTTTCCTCCCACCTGGGAGCTGTCGGCAATGCCGCGCCCGATTTCAGCATCTTGGGGATTTTCAGTCGCGGAGATCGCATTATCGACGATTCGCCCCAGCATCCATTCGATGAACTCCCGATCCGCCGGCGGGGCTATGTCACCAGGAAGAAGCGGGTACTTTTCCCGGCACAGCGGAGCTGAATGGGTATGGGTGCTGCTGACCATAATGTGGCCGGCAGGAATACCGGTCCTTGCCTCGATCCGTTCCCGAAGAAGCCGGACCTGGCCTTTATCCAAAAATAGAAGGTCGTTGCCGATAATCAGCCATCGGCTGCTCCCATCTGTCAAATACAGGGCTGAGCTGAACAGGTCGGTGTCCACTCCGTTGGAGTAGCGCTCGACATGCGGATAACCATCGAGGAATTGAACGGTGCCCGGAGTGATGACGGCTGAACTGGCCCCAGCTTGGATTTTCATAATGGCAAAGTGGAAATAATTGACGGATCAACGAAATATGTTGTAACAATTAATCATCGTGGGGCAAGCATCAAGATTCAATCGCGGAGAGGCGGTGGCCTATCGGCGGCTGGCGTCGACCCTGGCGGGGCAGATCCGGTCCGGGGCGATCAAGTCCGGCGAAAAGCTTCCCCCGGAAATGGAGATGGTTGAGCGGCTCGGGCTTTCGCGCACAACCGTCCGGCTGGCGCTCAAGGAGTTGGAGCAGAATTCCCTGATCCACCGCAGGCGCAGAGCCGGTACCTTTGTGAGCCCGAATCCCGGGCAGGGAAGCCCGACACGTTCTTCGTTTTCCGAGTTTGTTAGAAACCATGCCGCAAGGCTAAGCCGGGAGATCCTGTGGTATAGACGGGAGAAGGCCGGAGACAGCCTTGCCGCCGCCTTGGGGGCTCCCCGGGGTTCTGATGCACGTTTCTTCCGCCGGGTGGACCGGCTCGATGGGGTCCCCATCGCCTTCGACGACGGCTGGATTTTGGAACCCTATGCCATGCGGATCCGGCAGGAGGATCTGAGCGGGTTTGATTTTTCCGCCTGCTGGCGGCGCAGGACAAAAACGGATATCGAGCGGACTTCCATGGAGCTGCGGGCGGACGCAGCGGACGGGACGACTGCGGAAATTTTGGGGATTCCAATGCGCGCCCCGGTCCTGGTCGAGTGTGACCACATGTTTACTGCTGAAGGAGGGGCGTGCCGGCTGATTACCGTTTACCGTCACGACCAATACAGCTTCAAACGGGTATTTTATAACAATGAAAAAAAACACCGAGATGAATAAGTTCCAATTCGAACCCCACGATGTTGTTCCCTTCCGGGACCGCGAAGCCTTGGAGCGCGTGCGCGGAATCAAGCGTGAGGACATCGAGCGACATCCAAACCCCGACTTCAAGATCCGGGTCGTGCGTGACAGCGAGATCGGGATGATTCCGTTGATTGATCGGTTCTACCGTCTGAAAACGGCGATGGATGAGGGGAGGGAGGTTGCATTCATCGTTGGCAACCCGAATCCCGGTTACGTGAATTTCGCACGAATGATCAACCGGTTTCAGCTCAACTGCTCAAAGTTGTGGGTTTTTGCCATGGACGAATGGGCCGATGAGGCCGGCAACATTGCCTCCGAGTCCTACGAGCTCAGCTTCCGGTTCGCCATGCTCAAGTATTTCTATTACGCAATCGACGAAAATTTGCGTCCGCCATTGGAGCAGTTTGTTTCTCCGACCAACAAGAACATCGGAGATTACAGCAAAATGCTGGCCGACCGCGGCGGGGCCGATGCCTGCCACAGCGGCTCAGGCTGGGCCGGGCACATCGCGTTTATCGATCCGCACGCCCCGCAGTGGTCGCGGGACCTTGAGGAATTCAAGCAGCAGGGCGCCAGAGTGGTTGATCTGCATCCTCTGACCATTGCACAGAACTCACTCCACGGGTGCTTTGGTTTCAGCGGTGACGTCGCGGCCGTGCCCCCCAAGGCCGCCACCATCGGGCCCGCGGACGTCCTCGGCGCGAAATACCGGATGGACATCAACTCGCTGTGCACCATGGGAACCTTCTCCTCCTGGCAACGACTCGTCACGCGCCTGATTGCCCACGGCCCGGTGACCCCGGATGTCCCCGCATCCATCCTCCAGACCGTGCCGACAGACTTTTACATCTCCGAATCAGCCGCAGCCAACATCGAAACGCACTGGTACGCCGGATACTAATCCTAATCCGGCGGGAGCCGGTGCCAAGGGAGGGCTTGTTGGCATTGGCGCCCGTTGAGAAACAGCCGCCAGCGCCGCCGGATTAGAAAATTTTGCTTCGCAAAATGAAGGGAGATCCGTTGGAGGCTCCTTCCTGCAAATTTCCCACAGGTGGCTCTTGCCAGGCCCGTCTTCCTTGGGGAAACTGGTCAGGCATCCATGAAATGTCCTCTTCGAACCGGTATTGTCGGCATTGGCGGTTTTGGTTCCGCACACCACGGGGTATTTGAAACACTTGAGGCGCGCGGTCTTGTCCGGGTTGTCGCCACTTGTGATCCCGCGCTCCCCAGACTCGGCGAGGTCTGTGCCGGGCGCCGCTTTGCAGAAAGGGGAATCGAAACATACGAGGATTTTCCGACGATGATTGCGAGCCATGGAAGTGATCTCGACCTTGGGGTCATTGCCGCACCCATCCACCTTCATGCGGAGATGCATGCCACCCTCGTTGACAAGCGGGTGGCCTGCTATCTTGAGAAACCCCCGACTCTGGACCCCGTGGAGCTGGAGCAGATGATCGAAAAAGAGCTGGATGCGTCCATCCCAACCAATGTGGGGTTTTCCTTTGTGCACATGCCCGCCCGCATCGCATTGAAACGGCGCATTCTATCCGGCGAGTTCGGATCGATGACGCGGGTTTCATTTCTCGGTTTGTCCCGGCGCCAGCCAAGTTATTTCCAGCGGAACAACTGGGCCGGGAAACTCATTCATAACGACCGGCTTCTCCTTGATTCCTGCCTTGGAAATGCCATGTCACACTTTGTTAACAGCATCCTCTTTTTTGCTGGGCGTGACGACCCATTCGAATGGGCCAGGCCGCTTCAACTGGGTTGTGAATTATACCGTGCAAATCCCATTGAAGGGGCGGACACAATCTTTGCGCTCGGGCACCTTTGCAATGGGATTGAAATTCGAATTGCCTCCTCCCATGCCTGCCCGAATGATGAACAATTGATCGAGGAAGTGATGGAGTTTGAGTCAGCCACCATCACCATTCGTTCCATTGACCAGGTTTCGATTCAACGACCCGGCCGGACGGAGGAATGTTTTTCCATGGAAGGGCCTTCGCTGGCGGCAAGCGTTGCCGATTATCTCGATTTTCTTTTGGGGAAAAAGGATCGTCCTGCACAGAAGCTTACAGACTGTTTGGGGTTTGTTGAGACAAACGCGCTCTTCTATCTTGCTGCCAGGTCGATCGGCAATATTCCCGTCCACTTGATTTCGCAACAAGCCGGGCCCGATTCGGCAAAAGTTATTCCCGATGTGGAAGATGCAGCACGCCTCCTTATCAATTCGGGTCGCCTTCCGTCCGACGCAGACTTCCCGTGGGCAATTCCCGGCGGGCAGGCGGGCATCGATTCCATTGGGAATATCGAGCGGGTTGTGCGCGAAATGGCATCTAATACCAAATATCGCAATTAATCAGACTCGACGGACGGCGGCGGAGCGCCGTCCCTACCTTTGATTTGGTAGGGCTGGGACTCCGATGCCTGCCGTTGCTTTTGAAGATTGATCGTCTTGTTAATTCAGAGAGGTAATATAATCCGCCGGGAGCCGGAGCCAAGGGCGGCAGTGGGGGATCAGATAATCCATGGGCAGAACCCCTTCCCGGATCATCCTTCTTCATTGCGGCGAATCCACCTTCTTGGCAAAGTGAAAGTCGAGAAACGCGTCCGGCTGCAAGCCGCTCCCGTGCGCAACGACTTCAGGATTGGTCGCAAAGAGGTCCGGAAAATCCATGTTGTTGCCGTGTTGATAAAGAGCATCCGCGGAAAATAGCTTCCGGTCCTTCTCCGGAATTTTTTCAAGAATGGCAAATTGCGGATCTGCGATGTAGGAGTCGGTGTCCGGCTGGAGCTTCTTCAGACCTGCGAGGCTGATCTTGTCCGGCCATTTGAGAATGAAGGCGACGCGCTCCTCGTCGGGAAGGCGGAAATAATAGCAATTATTCCGGTCATTCACGCCACCCACGCCGCCATACATGTGCAGTTGAATTTTTTGCAATGCTTTGAATTCTCCGCTGTCGCAGAAGATATTATTTGCGAGTGTGGCTTTGGCTCCGATCTTGACATTGCAAATCATTGTCAAAATGAAAACGCTGTTTTCGATTTTGAAGTCGGGGCAATCGGTGACTTCGACTCCGTCGGGAGCGAGGATCGAGACACAATTCGACATTGTGAGGTTTGGTGTCGTCCACCCCGTAAGGAACGATGCGGGGTAGGCACCGCCTCCGAGACCGTTCATCATGCATCGGCGAATCAGAATATCCCGGCTCTGCACGACATCGAACAGCCGCGTCGAGACGTTGCCGCCGGGTTCGCCGCGGTGGTTGAGAAAGTAAAAGCCATCAACCACAATGTTTGATTTCCCGTTGATCGTCCACGCGTTGTCGAGACGGCGCTCGTTCCCATCGAAGATCACTTTTTCGCCCGGAAGACTGCGGAAGCTGATCGGCTTGTTCTTTTCGCCTGTAGTGCGAACACGGACTTTTTCCACATAGGTTCCGCCGGCGATCCACACGGTATCACCCGGAGCCGCCTGCGAAGCCGCATGAGAAACACTGCGCCATGCCTGATCTCTGGAAAGCCCGGAGTTTCCGTCACTGCCGTCGGGTGCAACATAAAGGGACCTTGGAGCGGGGTCCGAAGCGGGTGTTGTGAATGAGATGACATCATAATGCGGGTCGACCACCTCGGCCTCTCCGAAGTCAGGATAGGCCAGCATCCGTATGCCTTGGACCCGGAAATAATACTTCGTTCCAGGTTTCAGTCCTGTGAGGCTGTAAGTCCTAAACAGGTCCAGAAAAGTGTTGATCGTCATCTTCTGCTTGTTCTCACATTCCGGGGTTTCGCCCCATGCGATGTCGCAGTCTGCCCCCCGGGAGACCAGCCATTCGATATTGGCAGTCGTTGATGTGACCGAGTGAACCACCGGTTCACTCATGAAAAGCCTTTCGCCCTGGAGGTCCTGATGAAAACCAACATTCCTGCCAAGCGCACCCCGGGCCTTGAAGTACTGGCGCTCCGGGAGCACGCGGCGGCCGCCCTCCCCGGTAAACGCAAACGCGGAGGAAAACGATTGGTGATCCTGGAGCTTTTTCAACTGCTCAAGCGACAAAACCCTGCCGTTAACCGACCAGACCTTCGCGGGGTTGGAGTATGCGTTGTGGTTGCTGATCAGGATGGCGGGTTCGAGAGTCAATGTTGGCTCCTCCTTGCCGACGAGCGATTGGAGGCTCCTTCCGACTCCCTCCCACAGTGAGCGGTTAGCGGAGCCGATTTGGACCGCCACTCCTCCTGCATTGGCAAACAAATTGCTGCTTAACATCGTGCCGGTGCAATTTTGCAGTGACAGTGCAGCTTTTGGGTTTCCCGTGAATTCGCAGTGTGAGACACGAAGTCCCGACGTGTCCGTCGCTGCCAGTCCTTCGCTGCCAGCATCAAACCGGCAACTGATAAACCTGACATCCGAGCTTTTCTTAACATTAAGAGTGGATGCAAAATTCAATCGCTCGAATACCAGGCCTGCGCTGGAATTGACGGTCACGGAATCTGTGAAGAGGACATGAGCGACACCTCTCGCTCTGATCTTTATTGGCCCGCCTTCGGGTTTGCCCGCCATGATCGTTACGGGTCCCGCATAGTCGCCCTCCTCAAAATAGACCGTGTCACCCGGTTTGAGGTTTTCGAATGCATGGGGAGCGGTTTTCCATGCTGTTTTCATGGATAATCCATCCGCTCCGTCATCGCCCTGGGGGCGGACAAAATACACATTTGGCTTGAAGGGAAACGGCCCGCGATCACTTCCATCGGGAGCGCTCCCCCGCAACTTCGAATTGGATTGCAGCCTGAAGTCAAAGTTGAGCGGATCGACAAACTCCCGCAGAAGCGACAGGCTTTCCTGTGACAAAAAGACATTGTCCTTCGTGAGCGCCTCCGGGGTTATGTTCACCAACTTTTGCCCAACGATGTTGTGAGCAAACCTTACTCCGGCCAGATTGTGGAGGCTGATGGTGTTTCTGATGATCCCTCCGCCTTCATCCAGGCCTGCTCCCTTCATTCCGTCGGGTCCGCGGTTGCCCCAACCCAACGATCCTTCGATGATGTTCTTCCCCCGAGCCGTGCCGTAGATCCGCACGCCTGTTCCCGTCGAGCGATAACCGGTGCAATTCCTGATGGTGTCGTTGTTCGCAGCGAAGATTGATATGTTGCCGCCTTCGGAATTGTGGGGGGACCCATTTCCATAGCCGATGCATTCTTCGATCAGATTTCCCTCTCCTTGAGCTGTTGAAATGAGGATCCCTCCGCCGTTCAGGAAAGCAATTGAGTTGCGCACAACACATTTCACGGCATTGGGAAAAAATAATCCCCAAGTGGCGTATTGTGGTCTGTGGTCCCTCAAAGGAACGACTGTGTTGAAGCCCCGGAAAGCAAGGCCATCGACCACAATGCGTTTCGGATTGTCGATGTGGAGGCCGTGATTGGACACCACAGAGACACTGTACGTATGCTTCTCCGGCGGGCGCATATCCGTGGTGGAGATGTAGAGCTTTTTGGTTGCTTTATCATGGTAGAAACTGCCGGCGGAGAAGTTCACCTCGTCCACGCTGGGGGCATCTTTCAGTTGGCTCAATGTGTCGTCTTCATTCACGACCTGGACATTCCCGTCAAAGTCGGCCGCATACAAATGGCTTTTACCAGGCACAAGCTTGAACTCCGGGGCCGGCTTGTCGCCGCGTAAGAGCACGGTGCCGGGAATCTTCGCCCGAATTGTCGTGTCCGCATCCACACCGCCGACATCCGTTCGGTACACCGACCCAAAATACTCGCCAGGTCCGATGGTCAACGTGTCTCCGGGCGAAAGCGCGTCGACTCCTTTCTGGATCGAGGCGAAAGCGGATTCTGGAGTCAATCCGTCCGCGGAGTCGCTGCCTTTGAGTTCAACGAAGAATTCGGCTGCGCGGACAGATTGGCTTACGCCCAGCACGCCGCAGCCAATCAGGAGCAGGCAAAGGCGGAGTGTCGAGGAGCGTTGAAATCGGCAGAGTGAATGTTTCATTGGTTTTTGGAGGAAAATGGGAATTCGGAGAACGCTGCGGGTTGGAGGCCGACATCCTTTTTGATCAGGCTTTCATCCGCAACGAAGAAGTCGTCGAAGTCCAGTTCCGGCTTGCTGATCAGGTCATCGGGAGAGAATGCCGCAGGCAGCTTCGGGTTTATTCTGGTATTGCCCAGAAACTGCGGATCCTGCTCGACGGAACCATTGGCACCCCTTTGCGCGAAGTAATCCGACAACTTGAGCAGACCTGCCGATCTGTAAAAATTGAAAATTGGTGCCCGTTCTGCTCCCGGAGATCGAAGCACAAAAACATTATTTTCCTGGGTGAAGGCATCGATTTCCGGAATTTCGAGGAGAGGAGCCTTCTCTTTCCCGACGGTGAGGTCGGTCAGAATATTGGAGACAAACCGGCCCTTCTCATCCGTTTTGTTCACGAGGACGGCAATGCCCGTGTAATTTCGGAAAAACACGCAGTTCCGGATGGTGGCGTCCGGGCACCGGAAGAGCGCGATTCCCTGGTTCATAGCCTGAATCACAACACAATTTGTGAGAGTCAGGTTTCTGCACGCCCACGCTTGGACGAACGGAGCTGTATAGGGAATCTTCCTACCGTCCATCAGACAGCGGCTGATATCAATGGCGTTGCTTTCGTAGATCTCAATCGCGCAGGGAGCAACATCCCTGCCGAATCCGAATCCCTGAAACTTCATTCCGTCGATCCGGACATGATTTTTTCCGCGGAGAACGAAGGCATTGTTGAGGCTTCCGTTGCCACCATCCAGCGTCACGCGTTCCCCTGGAACCGGACCAAAGACAATGGGCTTTTGTTCATCGCCGCCCGCCCGCACCCATACGGTCTCCTGATAGGTTCCCCCTCCGATCCGAACGGTATCTCCGGCGACCACATTGGAGGCGGCGTGGTTGATCGATTTCCAGGCCTGTTGACGGGTCAATCCGCTGTTCGAGTCGTTCCCGTCGGTCGCAACAAAATACGTCCGGGCCTCGGGTGCCTTGGTCAGGGTTTCAAACGAAGTGACGGCTGACTCCGGGCGGACAGGCAATTCATAAATGAACTTCAACGAGCCGATGATATTTTCAGTGAACTCCGTCCTGTAGAAATTCCGGAAGGGGAGAGGGTTCACCGAGGGATCAACCTGGAGAACCTTGAAGGTGTATTTTGTTCCTGGTTTCAAGTCGGTCAGACTCAGGGATCCGTAACCTCGTGTGAACAGCCAGCGGGATTGCATGGAGTCTTCGGAGTCACCCCATGAGACTTCACACCTCGCCATCTGGGCGGTCCACCACTCCAGATTGGCCGTGGATTCCGTGACCGAGTGAACGAACGGACCCACCAGGCGGGCGGTGCGGGTCGGAAACGTGGGCAACGTTCCCAGAGGCTTTCCCAGGGGTCCAAGGGCCAGGAAATCCGCGGGATTATCGAGCGCAAAGGACGGGCCTGCGGCACGGAAGACCGGGACGATGATGTGGGAAAAGGCATCGTGACTTTTCCGGAGATCGGCAAACGGCACATTTTTTCCGTTGATCTGCCAGCAAGCCTCCGGTGAGGCGTAGCTGTTGTAGTCGCTGTAAAGCACGGATACCGGAGCGGGAACGCTCACCGCCGGTGCCCTGGCATTGTCGAAGATGTTGC
>Ga0247837_1006396_pt1 | contig 16636 bp, 15 predicted proteins | sample LaCtaG_2_FD_187115 | JGI IMG/M metagenome (GOLD analysis project Ga0247837, IMG submission 187115) | Freshwater microbial communities from meromictic Lake La Cruz, Castile-La Mancha, Spain - LaCruzMarch2015_14.5m | ecosystem: Environmental > Aquatic > Freshwater > Lake | place: Spain: Castile-La...
ATTTAGAATATGATGGAGTTACAACCAACCATTGTGGCACTTGTAATGCTTGTATTGATGCTTGTCCAACCCAAGCCATTGTTGCACCAACCATAGTTGATGGAAGTAAATGTATTAGTTATTTTACTATTGAATTGAAAGATGCTATTCCTAATTCTATGAAAGGAACATTTGATAATTGGGCTTTTGGATGCGATGTTTGTCAAGATGTATGCCCTTGGAATAAATTCTCTAAACCACATAATGAACCCAAATTTGAACCCAATGAACTATTATTGGAAATGAATAATAATGATTGGCAAGAAATTACTGAACAAGTATTCAGCCAATTGTTTAAAAAATCGGCTGTAAAAAGAACCAAATACAACGGATTGAAAAGAAATATTGACTTTATAACAAACAAAGAAATTTAGATAATGATAAATATTTACCAACGCTTATTTTATTTTTTAGTAATTAATTTATTGGTTTTGCATTATGCAATAGCTCAAGATACTTCACAAGTAAAAAAGAAAATAAAAAAAGCAGTTAAAATAGAGGAACCACGAAAATTATTGCTTCATAAAATGAATCCTGATAACTTTAATTTTGGTTTTGAAATAGATGGAAATTTCAATTTAATTGGATCTCAGTTAGGAAACTATGTTGGAAAATCGCAACCCCGAATTAGTATTTTTTTTACTAAACCTATTTATAAATATTATGTAAACAGTTTTATTAGTTTATGGGATTATGCCATTGAGCCTTTGGCATTAAACATAGTTAGTTGCCGAGAAAATACCATAGATAATCAGTATGGTGGTTATTACTTCGATCCTTCGTTTGCCCTGCATTTAATTCCCGATAGAAGCAGCTCTGATTTAAGAATTATACTTGGAGTTAGGCCCTCGTATTTACTGTATAGTTATTCCGAAATATTAGAAAATGGAGTTTATCGTTTATCTCAAAGTGGTTTATCAGCTAATAAAAATAAAGTAGGCGATATTGATGTATCGGGTATGTTAGGTATAAGTGTTAAGTTTAGTAAAATTGGTTATTTTGATTTAAAATATGTACATAGTTTTACTAATAAAAACACAACAGATTATGTACAAGGTAGGCCAAGTTTAATAGAATTTGGAATTCGTTTAAGTGCAGTTCAAATTGGAAAAGTTTTATTTGATTTAGATGCTGAAATACAAAAAAAAGTTACTAAATTTAGTAAAGGAACTTTGTTAGTTATGCTTCCAACTCCAAACCAAAATGAAGTAAATGCTTTGCAAAACGCAGGAAGAACCAATGAAATTAGAGAACTTTTTTACCAACAGGAATTAACAAACAAAATGGTTGCTGAAAAATTTACTAAAGATTACAAATTCAGTAAAGTGTTATTTTTCTCTGATTCTAGTGCCAATAAAATTATCAATAAAAATTTCAATGATGTGTTTGTTAATGAAAACATGAATACTATTCCAACACCCGAAACATTCGATTCTAGTAATTATTTTGTTGCTTCATTTTGCGAAGATGTTTCGGAATTTGCAAACAGATTTACATATGGTTTGCATGTATATGATGTAAAAATGCAAGCTTTACCAAGCCCGTTTAATGCCATAAAAAACGACATGGGTTTATTTCCTGGCGGAGATATAGTTGCATACATGCGTAAGAAAAAAGCATTATATTCTATTGGTGAATACGAAAGAGTAATTAGGAAATTTAACGATAGATTGGTGAGAAAGAAAATGGAAGTACTGGAAGAGAATTAGGAATTAGGAATTATGAATTATGAATTATGAATTATGAATTATGAATTATGAATGTTTAAACACTTAAATACTTAAACCTTAAACACTTAAACACCTAAACACTTAAACACCTAAATACTTAAACACCTAAACACTTAAACACTTTAATAACTAAACACCTATACACTTAAACACTTATTTCACCACAGCATCCATCCAAACAAATTGTCCATTTTTGAAAAGGAATATATCGTCACCAATGGTAAATTCTAACCCTTCAGTAATGGTTTTCATGTTTAAATCATCGTTAGATGTATGAATACTTCCTTTGGTTTGATAGGCTATTTTTAAATATTCTGAGTTAATTCCTTTGGCTGTTCCGCAAATAATTACATGTATAGGTTTTTTAATTCGCTTTAGTAAAGCCATGTCTCTAACAGGGCTATCATCGGCTACTAAAACAATATCGCTATAACCTTTTAAAGTAGTAATGGCTTTGTAAACAGCTTCTAAATCGTTTTCTGCGTCATCGCCACCTTGTCGTTCTCCGCCTTTTTTGCGGGTTTCATCTATGTCTTTTTTGAATTTTTTAAAATCCTTAGCCACAAAACTATAAACACCTCCAGCAGCACCCACTTTTTTTAGTTCATCGGCCAGTTCGCCACCATCGTTAAATAAGGTGTAATACATAATTTTTTCGTTTTCGTAATTTTGCTTATACCAAATTAACAACTGACCAATATAAGGAAACATACTTCCAGTCATATCCACTATCATTGATATTTTTTTCCAATGATGGTTTCGTTTAAAAGCTTTAAAAATAGTAGAATCTTTTAGTTTGTATTCGCCCGATAAAAACTTGTCGAACTTAATGGTAGTAATGGCTTCTTTTGTTGGAGCTTCGTATGTAACATAACCTTTTTTGTCAAAATGAGCATAAGCTCCCACTAACTCACCTTTTGCAAAATTGCCTTCGGTAAGCATAAATCCTGCTTCATCGTAACATCGTTCGTAACCATTTTTTAAACCATCTTTATAAATTTCTTCGCAGTGAGTGCTACAATTTGGAAAGAATGAAACACTTGGACCTTCTAAAACCCCATTTATAAAAGTATTGCTTAATTCTATACAATCTTGGGCATCAAAAAATTTTATTTCAATGCCTTGTTTTTCGTTGTTTTCATAAAAAACTTCGTATTTCAAATCACCGTTTGGCCAGTAATAACGCCAAAACCCTTGCTTTTTTCCGTCAATAGTAACATTGATAGTATCTAAATCATGGATAGTAAATGATTGACTAAATACTGGACAAATTAGTATAAATAAAAAGATGCAAATTGATATTTTAAAAATAATATTTTTCATTGTAAGGTGAAATTTAGGCTAAGGTTATCGGTATATGTAATTCAATTTCTTGATTGATTATTGAAGTAAAATCTTCATTGGGAGCTATTAAATAACCTTTTACTCCCACATTATTTGCACAAATAATATCGCGTTCTTTATCGCCAATAAAAAAACTTTTATTTACATCAACATTATACTTTGCAACTGCTTTTTCTACCATTAAACTTCCAGGTTTTCTACACAAACAATTACTTGTTTCGGGGTGATGCGGGCAATAGTAAATTTCGGTAAATTCAAAACCATGTTTTTTACATTCATTTTGTAAAAAATAATGCATTTTTTTTAAAGTTTGGTGGGAATAAAATTGCTTTGCAATACCACCTTGATTGGTTATAACAAACAATAAATAACCTTCGTGGTGTAGTTTTTGTAAATTTTTAAAAATAAAAGGTAATAATTTAAAATCACTATATTGTTTTATATAGTCCCCAATTTCAAGGTTTAACACACCGTCACGGTCAAAAAATGCTGCTTTGTTCAAAATTATTTTCAATAAAATTCGCTTCAATAATAATGTAAATTGCAAAATAAATTGTTTAAGATTATTATTGAAAACATTTATGAACAACAAAATAGTAATTATACCAACCTATAACGAGATTGAAAATGCTGAAAACATTATAAGAAAAGTAATGAGTTTGCAGCCTGAATTTGATTTGTTAATAGTTGATGATAATTCGCCAGATGGTACTGCAAATGTTGTTATTGAACTTCAAAAAGAGTTTAGCAGATTGCATTTACTTTCGCGAAAAGATAAAAATGGATTAGGCACTGCATATATTGCTGGTTTTAAATGGTGTTTGAATCACCGTTATGAATATATTTTTGAAATGGATGCAGACTTTAGCCATAATCCAGACGACTTAATTAAGCTATATAATGCTTGTGTAAATGGTGCAGATTTATCAATTGGTTCCCGTTATATTACTGGTGTAAATGTGGTAAATTGGCCTATGAACAGGGTTTTGATGAGTTATTTTGCAAGCATGTATGTTAGGTTTATAACTGGCATGGATATAAGAGATACCACTGCAGGTTTTGTTTGTTACAAACGAATTGTTTTAGAAACCATTGAGTTAGATAAAATTAAATTTAGAGGATATGCTTTTCAAATAGAAATGAAATATACTACTTCAAAATTTGGTTTCAATATTGTTGAAGTTCCTATTATTTTTACTGATAGAACTTTAGGTGCATCTAAAATGAGTAAACATATTTTTAGAGAAGCTATTTTAGGTGTTATTAGCCTTAAAATAAAAAGTATTTTTAAAAAATACGTTCGCTAAATAGTTTAGAATTTTATTCAAAAAACAATCAAAAAATATTTTGAAAAACTTATTACAATTAAACGATGTAAAAGCACTAATTGAAATTGCTTTGCGCGAAGATATTGGCTCAGGCGACCATAGTTCATTAGCTTGTATAAACCAAACTAAAATTGGTAATGCTTATTGCGTAGCTAAAGACAATGGAGTAATTTGTGGTTTAGAACTGGCAGCATTTATTTTTCATAAAATTGACGAGTCTTTGGTTTTTAAAACTAATTTTAAAGACGGTGATACTATAAAAATTGGAGATATTGTATTTACAGTTGAAGGCAAATCTATTTCTATATTAACTGCTGAACGATTAGTGCTAAATTTTTGTCAGAGATTAAGTGGTGTTGCTACGCAAAGTAGAAATATTAGTGACTTAATAAAGGACTATAAAACCAAAGTACTTGATACTCGAAAAACTACGCCAGGAATGCGTTTGTTCGAAAAATATGCAGTGAAAGTTGGTGGTAGTTTTAATCATAGAATTGGTTTATATGATATGATTATGTTAAAAGATAATCATATTGATTTTGCTGGTGGAATTAAGCAAGCTATTGAACAAACACATGCTTATTTAAAAGCTAATCAATTGGATTTGAAAATAGAAATTGAAACCAGAAGTTTAGAGGAAGTAAAACAAGTTTTAGCTGTTGGAGGTGTAAACAGAATTATGCTCGACAATTTTACTCCTGATTTGCTTAAACAAGCAGTAGATTTAATTGATGGAGCTTATGAAACCGAAGCCAGTGGCGGAATAACTATCAATACAATTACAGATTTTGCTAAAGCAGGTGTTGATTTTATTTCTATTGGAGCATTGACTCATTCAGCTAAAAGCATCGATTTAAGTTTGAAAGTTTCGTAGGAATTACAATCCCGAATAATCGGGAGAAAAATTACAAAATCTTCAAACTTCCTAAATCACAAATCACAAATCCTAAATCCTAAATCACAAATCACAAATCAATAAGTGTGGCATTCATACATCATAGGTTTTAAAGCTTATTTGCAACTAGAGAAATCGCTATCCAAAAATAGCATAGAAGCTTATGTGCGAGATGTTGAAAAACTTTGCCAATATTTAGTTATTAAAGAGCAGCAAGTTGAACCCAACGAAATAAATATAAAACTACTTCGAGATTTTTTGAAATTCATTAATGAATTAGGTATAAATAGTACTAGTCAGGCTAGAATTATTAGTGGTTTAAAAGCTTTTTACCATTATTTATTAATGGAAGATTTGATAAAAACGAATCCGATTGCATTACTAGAAAGCCCAAAAGTTACTAGAAAAATTCCTGATACCTTAGCAGTTTTTGAAATTGACGAAATGCTGGCCACGCTTGATTTAAGCAAAGATGAATCAACGCGAAATCATGCCATTATTGAAACCATGTTTAGTTGTGGATTGCGTGTTAGTGAAGTTATCAATTTAAAAATTACTGATGTGTATGTGGCAGATGAATTTATTAGAGTAGTTGGAAAAGGAAACAAAGAAAGGTTAGTTCCTATTTCTGAAAAGGCATTGAAAGAAATAGATATTTATGTTAATAGTGTTAGGAATAAACTAACTATTGACAAAGATTGTAACGATATTATATTTTTAAACCGAAGAGGAAAAAAACTAAGCAGGGTTTATATTTTTTTAGTTATAAAAGAAATGGCTTTAAAAGCTGGAATAAAAAAGAATATTAGCCCACATACACTGCGTCATTCCTTTGCAACAAGTTTGGTGGAAGCCGGTGCCGATTTGCGTTCTGTTCAGCAAATGTTAGGACACGAAAGCATAACAACTACAGAAATTTACACGCATATTAGCAAAGAATATTTACACGAAGTAATTTTCAATTTTCATCCTCGAGGTAAAAAATAATTTAGTATTTTCGACCATTATCTAATCAATAAATATGCTTAATAAAACCATCAAATTATTAGTATTTTCAGTAATACTTTTTACTATTTTTTCGTTTATTCAAAAACCTAGTTTAAAAATTGCGAAGCTTAAATATAATGGGGGAGGAGATTGGTATGCAAACAAAACTTCATTGCCAAATTTAATTAAATTTTGTAACGATAATTTGAAAATTGGTTTGGTACCTGAAGAAGATATTGTGGAAGTAGGAAGCAAAGATATTTTCAATTATCCATTTATTCATTTAACCGGACATGGAAACATAGTTTTTAGCAAACAAGAAACCGAAAATTTACGCAATTATTTAATGGCAGGTGGCTTTTTACATGCCGATGATAATTATGGTTTGAACTTGTTTTTTAGACGAGAAATGAAGAAAGTTTTTCCAGAATTAGAATTTGTAGAATTGCCTTGGAATCACCCAATTTACCACCAAAAATTTGACTTTAACAAAGGATTACCAAAAGTGCATGAACACGATGGTAAAACACCACAAGGATTTGGTTTAATATACAAAGGCCGTGTAGTTTGTTTTTACACTTATGAGTGCGATTTAGGAAATGGTTGGGAAGACCAAGACATTTATAACGACCCCGAAACAGTAAGACAACAAGCACTTAAAATGGGTGCTAATTTGTTACAATATGCTTTTATTCAATAATTTTTTTTCTTACCTAATTTTTTTGAAGAATTGCGTTTTTATTGAGTTTGTAGTAATTTCTGTTTTTTTAGATAAGCTTTTTTTTTTATGTAACTAAAAAAATTACAATAAATTATTGTTTTGTAATTGATATTATTATAAATATGCATTTTAAAAATCTAACCAAAAACTAAAAAAATACAAAAATGAAAAACAAATTTTTACAAATTTCGATGCTTGCTTTAACTGCTGCATCATTAACATTTGCTAGCTGTAGCAAAGAAGCAACAACAACAACAAGTACAACTCCAGTTGTTAATGAAATAAGTGTTCCTGAAACAAACACTTCAATGCTTAACAAATATACTGGAACATTGTGTGGACCTTGCGGAAGTTGGGGTTGGGACATGGCAGTAGAATTGATTGATTATTCAAAAACTAAAGCAATTTATGTAGGTACTTTTAGCCAGAATTTTGTAGCACAAGGTTTTATTTCTACAACTGCTACCACTTGGGACAAAGCATTAACTGGTTCAAGTTTAGGTTATCCTACTTTTGCTGTAAATAATGTAGCTCAACTTGATAGAAGTTCAGGTGTTAACACTAATTCTGAAAAAGCAAAATGTAAAGCAGCTATTGATGCTCACAAATCTGCTACAGTAATGGCAAATGTAGGCTTTAAAACTTCATGGAAACAAGATGCTGAAGGATTTTGGACAGTTGAAATTAAATCAAGAACCAAATTTTTTCAAGAAAATTCAGGTGAATTTTATCTAGGATGTTATTTATTAGAAGATAAAGCAAAATGGAATCAAACAGGACATACTCCTTCAACAAATGTTGAACATCATCATGTATTTAGACAAGCTATAGGTGGTTTAGACTATGGTGAATTAATTTCTTCTGGTGCAGTTACATCTGGTAAATCTATTGAAAAAACATATTCTTCATTGATTTTGAAAACTTATGTTAAAGAAAATATGGAAGTATTATTTGTTATTTGGAAGAAAAATGGCACTAAATATCAATTTATAAATGCAAGTTCTGACCAAAAATAATTTATAATTCATTTTTTCAAAAAAGCTACTTGTATTTAAAACAAGTAGCTTTTTTTATGTTTAAAAATGAATATTATTGCCTTTTAAAAGTATAATTAATTACTATGATTACACCTCTTCAATTGGTATCGATTACTGATTTTATTTTAGGAGCATTATGCCTTTTTTTAGCAGGAGTGCTTTATGGTAAAAGTCAAGATTTTTCATTTTCAAAACCTTCTTCTATGTTGGTGTTGTTTGTATTTTTTGTAGGAATGGCTGCCTTCATGGGCGGATTAGATCACGGTTTTTTTCAACCAATTGATCAACGTTTTGTTCCAACAACTTTAACTTATTTGTGCATTGCCATTGCCACTTATTTTTTGTTTAAATATACCATTCAACTTTTTTTTATTGAAAATATTGGTAAAATACTTTCTGTTATAGCTTTATTACAACTGGCAATTTTTATTGGATGCTCGTTTTATATTCATCATTTTTTGTTGGTGATTGCTAATTATTCTCCCATTTTATTATTGTTTTTTATTTTAAATATAGTGCATTTAAAAAGCAAAAAAGGCAATGTTTATTTTGTAATTACCTGCCTCACCATTATTTTGGCTACCCTGGTTCAATCTCTAGGAATTCAAATTTCAACACTTTTAAATGGTGATACTTTGTACCATTTAATTGCCATGGCAGCGTATGTGTTTTATTATTTTGGAGTAGTTCAAGTCATTGAATTGGAACAAAAAGTTTTATAGTTAAAATAACTCCAACTGTTCTTTTAACAACCTAAAAGTTTTGCGATGATAAGGTGTAATGCCATATTTTTCTATTCCTGCTCGGTGTTTTAAAGTGCCATAACCTTTGTTTTCGTTCCAAGCAAAATTAGGAAATTCTTCGTGGTATTTTAGCATCAATTCATCTCTGTGAGTTTTAGCCAAAATAGATGCAGCAGCAATGCTTTGATATTTGGCATCGCCTTTAACAATGCATGTATGCGTTATATTTGGATAAGGAATAAACCGATTGCCATCAATGATTAAGTGAGCAGGTTTTATATGCAAACAATCAATGGCTTTGTGCATACTTAAAAACGATGCTTTTAAAATATTTACTTGGTCTATTTGTTCGTTGGTATAACTTGCCACGGCCCAAGCCAAAGCTTTTTCTTCAATTTCAAAACGCAATTCTTCTCGCTGTTTATGCGTAAGTTTTTTCGAATCATCTAAATATTTAATGCGTTTATTTTTATCTAAAATTACCGCAGCAGCATAAACTGGTCCAGCCAAACAACCACGTCCGGCTTCATCGCAACCAGCTTCTAAAACTTCGTTTTGATAAAATTTAGTTAATGTCATTAGGTAGTTTCTGTAAATTAGCCAATAGTAATTTTTGAATTTATTTTGGAAAGATTTTTTCTTTATTTAATTTTTAATAGCCAGCTATTTAAAATAAAATAAAGGAGAAAGATAACAAAATAAAACAAAAAGTACATTGGAAAATAACAATAATTAAGCAATAAAACTAATTTTCAGAAACTGCCTTAGTATAAAATCTCGTCTATCAAAGCTTGAAATTCGTTAGCAGTTTTCAAGTCTTTTTTTTGCTTTGCAATTTGTAAACCTTTTTCTAAAAACAAAATGGCTTTTTCGTTTTCGTTTTTTTCGTTTAACAAAACCCCTAATTGATACAAAGTAGCCACATGATTTTCGTCAAGCAGTAATACTTTATTTAATTGATTGATGGTTTTATCAAATAAGCTAAGTCCTTTATATTCCATGGCCACAGCATAATTTAAAAAAATATCTTGGGGCGTTTCTGCAAGCATTTCTTGGAGTTTTTCTAATCTGTTATTTTGCATTAGGCTAAAAACATTTTTTAAATAATTTTGCGGCTCTTTAAAACAACAAAACTATCTTTATATGAAAATATTGGTTTGTGTAAGCAATGTGCCCGACACCACAACAAAAGTAATATTTACTGAAAACAATACCCAATTTAATACAGCGGGTGTTCAGTTTATTATTAATCCTTACGATGAATTATCGTTGACACGTGGTTTAGAATTAACAGAAAAATTAGGTGGAACAGTTACTGTAGTTACAGTTGGTTTGGCCGATACTGAAGCAAGTATTAGAAAAGCTTTAGCCATTGGTGCAACCGATGCAGTAAGAATAAATGCTGCGCCTACCGATGCTTATTTTGTAGCTGAACAAATAGCTGCGTATGCCAAAGATAAAAACTTTGATTTAATTTTTACCGGCCGTGAAAGCATTGATTATAATGGCGGACAAGTTTGTGGTTTATTGGCTGAAATGCTAGGTTTACCTTCAGTAAATGTAATTACTAGCATTGAAGTAGAAGGAACTACTGCAAATATGGAACGCGATATAGATGGAGGTAAAGAAAAATTATCAGCTAATTTACCATTAGTTGTTAGTGCACAAAAAGAATTAACAGAACCAAGAATTCCAAACATGCGCGGAATTATGGCTGCACGAACAAAACCTTTAACAGTGGTTGAACCAATAACAACTGAAGCTACAAGTGCATCGGTTGGATTTGAATTACCAGCATCAAAAGGTTCAGTAAAATTAATTTCGGTAGAAGATGCTGGAACATTAATTGGCATTTTACACAACGAAGCAAAAATTATCTAAAAAAGCTTCTGGCCTCTAGCTCCTGGCTCCTGGCAAGAAAATATAAGTTTAACAATTAATAAAAAATTGCCAGAGGCTAGCTGCTAGCTGCCAAAGGCCTTACAAAAAAAATGAATATATTAGTATTTGCAGAACAAATTGATGGAAGCTTTAAAAAATCGGCTTTTGAAGCGGTAAGTTATGCTAGCCAAATTGCACAAGCACATAGTGGAAATGTTACTGTGGTGGTTCCTGGTAATGTTGCTGAAGATAAATTAGCTGAATTAGCACAATATGGCGCTAACAAAATAGTGTGTGTGAAACACGATAATTTGAATGGCTTCAATGCTGAAACATATACCAAAGTTATTTGCAACACAGCTTCGACCGAAGGTTCAAATATTGTTGTAATTTCAAACACTTATTCTGGTAAATCTGTAGCTCCTCGTGTGGCTGCTCGTTTAAAAGCAGGAATAGCTAGTGGTGTAATTTCAATGCCAAATACAAGCGCAGGTTTTGTGGTTCGTAGAAATGTATTTTCAGGTAAAGCTTATGCTGATGTAAATTTAACAACAGCAGTAAAAGTTTTGGTTATTACTCCAAATACATTTAACACTTTGGAAAATGTGCAAGCAGTAAATATTGTGAATGCAGAATCTGGTTTAACTGATGCTGATTTTACAACAAAATCGGTAGAAATAAATAGAGTAACTGGAAAAATTCCTTTAACAGAAGCAGAAATAGTTATAAGTGGTGGACGTGGTTTAAAAGGTCCTGAAAACTGGCATTTAGTAGAAGATTTAGCTAACGCTTTAGGTGCTGCTACTGCTTGTAGCAAACCTGTAAGCGATATGCATTGGAGACCACATAGTGAACACGTTGGTCAAACTGGTATTACCATTAAACCAAATTTATACATTGCCATTGGTATTTCTGGAGCTATACAACATTTGGCAGGAGTAAGTTCCAGTAAAGTAATTGTGGCCATTAACAAAGATCCAGAAGCTCCTTTCTTTAAAGCAGCAGATTATGGAATTGTTGGTGATGCTTTTGATATAATGCCTAAAATTATTGAAGCGGCTAAAGCTTTTAAAGTGGGATAGAAAATAGTTTTTAGTACATAGTTTATAGTTTAAAAGTTCAATCATTTATTTGGTTGAACTTTTTTGTTATAAATACCTTTAAAAAAGAGTTATTTGCAGAATCCGAATAAAATATATAATAAATTTATAATTGAAACGTTTGTTTTAAAATTTGAAAATAATATGAAGAAAGTAATTTTAGTTTGTTGTGTTTTATTTTGGTTTGGCTGTAAAAAAGAAGCGGAAAATTCAACACAAGTAAAAATAAACAAAGATGAATATTTGGTAGAGAAAATTGTTTTAAATGATAAATACATGAATGAATTTTTTTATGATAGCTTACATAGAATCAATATTATTAAATATTCAATTTTAGTTGATTCTAATAAAAAATCAATATCAAATTATAAATATGATAGCAATACTGTTTTTTTAAATGATAATCAACCAAAACTTTGTTATTTAAACAAGAAAGGTTTAGTTGACAGTTCTTACAGGATAATTCCAAATGATAGTAAAGAAAGTGATGGATTAGTCAAAACTCATAAAGTTAATTATTTTTATGATGAAAATGATTTGCTAATTTATTCAAAATCCCTACTGATTCATGAAATTTATGGAGGTAAAAGAATTGAACAAACAAATGCTTTTTATGAGTATTTAAAAAACAATATTGTTAGTGTAATTATTAGTAGTGTAAATTATAACGATACAACAACATATACTTATTATTTAGACAAAAACAATGATTTATTGGAGTTTAATAAATTGCTTAACTTTACAAAACCAAGTAAGAACCTAGTAAAAACTGAAACTTCTAGCACTTATGGATTAACAACTTACGATTATAAATTCAATGATTTAGGATTGGTAAGTGAAATAACTCAAAGTAGTGGTAGAATTGATATACGTAAAATTTTCTGGAGAAAGAAGTAATTAAGTTTTTTTTCATGTCAAATATCAATTAATGCCTAATAATTTTTCAGTGTAATCTATGAAATCTGTGGCTAAAAACAACCAAAGTTCAATCATTTATTTGGTTGAACTTTTTTTTGTATATTTCAACAACCAAAAAGCACATGCCATTCTACACTAAATTTATGGCATGTACCAAAAAGCACATGCCATTCTACACTAAATTGGTTTTTATCACTGCAAAAGCTTCATTCCAAGAATAATTTTTACCTTTTCCTAGCATGTATTCTTCGAGTCTTAAATCAAGTTCTTTCTTTTGATCTAAAGTTAAAAATGAATCTTCTACCATATCATTTTTCAAAATGGTATAAATTGCTTCTAATTTGTCTTGTTCAACAGAATCAATATAATTATGCAGTTTTTTACGAAGGGTTAGCGAATTCATTTTTGAATTATTTTTAAACAATAATAACGAATTGTGTTTGTTATTTATTGTGGTAATTTGTTTCTGTTTTTATTCGGGCAGACACATAGGTCTGCCCCCTACAGTGTTGCTTTTTTAAAATTTCTAATTTGATATACGTTTCGACAAGCTCAACGACCGCGGTCATTGAGCTTGTCGAAATGAATATTCCTTGACTAAATTAAATTTCCCCTCCGGTTGCTGCAATCAATCAAAAATCCTACATCAAAAATCTAAAATATATATCGTGCTTCCATTCTGCCTGTATGTAAAATGGTATCGCTAATGCCCGATGTGCGGCCATCATAGTTCAGGTTTATTTGAATATTTTGTCCAATCCGCTGTTGTAAATTGATGTTCCAAACTTGGTTTTTGCCAGTGGTTAAACCTTGTAACATATCGTAACCTAAATTGCTGCCCGCTTCGCCATTAAACTCCACTTCGTATAAACTATACTTAGCACTTAACGAACCAATTTGAGTAAAGTTATAACGCATTTCTAAACCAATTTCTGTTGTTTTTCCTTTTTGATTGCCATATTCTTTGGCATTATTGGCTTCAAAATATCCGGCATTCAATGTAGTTCTAAAGTTTTTATTGGCCTGGTAAATCAATTTTGGTTTCCATTCGGTATAGTTATAACTGTAATTTTGCTGCTCAAAAAACTGAGAAACATAACTACGTTCTCCAAAATTATAAAGGATGTTAATGGTCCAAAACTCATTGGCATTCCAACGGGTGTTTAATCCATTTTCTAACTTGCGTCTGCTGTCAATTCCATTGGTTAAAATTACTTTACTTTGATTATTTTGAATACTCCAATCAGCGCCAAACGTGGCATTGCTGCGGTTAAAAAATAAGGTATTTCTAGCCAAACTATTTACATTTATCAAAGTGGTATCGTTAAATAAATTGGTAAAAGGATTGATGAAATCAAAAGTATTATCTGCAATAATTTTACGTTCTATCCTCAATCCTGAATGGTTATTAAACTTACTCATGAATTTTAAAACTCCTTTTTTATTCAACCAAACACTTGCAGGATTTATGTTCAATGTTTGGTTAAACTGCACAGAATTTGTTCTAATCGTGGAGTTAGTTGGCAAATAAACTCGGATATAATTGGCAATGTTTCTATCAACAAAACTAGCTATTACAAACTCGTTCAATTGCTGAATATTGTCAGCGTTAAAATCTTTCCAAACATAAACTCCTTGCCCTTTTGGAACTTCCAAATAACTAAAATCCCTGCGCAATTCATTGCCACTTCCTATTTGATAATAAGTGTTGGCAGTAAACATTCGTTTCATAAATGCGTAATCATATTCAATCCTAGCTAACACAGTTCTTTCAGGTTTTAAATTTTTGATGGTAGTATCGTTTATTTCAAAATTTCTGAACGTAAAATTCAAATTCAATCTGTTTCCATTGTCTTGTTTTAAAATAGTAGTTGCATTAATATTTTGCGAAATACTGGCTAAATAATAATCGGTGCTTCGCGCTTGAAAATCGTTTCTGTTAGTATAATCTACACGGTATTTCAATTTTAAAGTATCAGTATTTTGGAAAAAATAATTGCTTTGGTTATATGCAAAACTTCCACTCAATAAAGTGTCATTTGTTTTGAAAAACTTACTTTTTTCTTCCAAATAATTTACTCCAGCTTGATGTTTAAATTGCGTTCTAGTATAACCTAAATTATACTTATAAGTTTGATTTTGTGAAATACTTTGCTGTAAAATGGTGTTGTTAATGTCAATGGATAAATACTCGGCATTGGCATTTATCTGGTTATTTTTATAATTTAAATTACTACCAATTTGGTTCATTAATCCCACATAATTTTGGTTGCGGTTATACATTTGTAATTGGTAATAGGCGTTAAATATTTGCATGTTTTCAATGCTGGTTTTTGCCGATAAAATATGCTCATTATAACCAGTATCAGCATTGGCAAAGTTGGTTAACTGTCGGTTCCAAAGCCTGTCAAACTCTACATTTCTGTAGCGTTCTACATACCTAAAATTTTGATCCACCCATTCGTAATTCAATTGATTTTGCCATATCCAAGTTTTAGTTAAATTGGTTTTGTTATTGATGATTATTTTAGCTCCATAACCTTTGTCGTTTTGCTTATCAATATTGCTAAATAAATTTCTGTTCAAATTACTTTGAGCAAGCTCAATAGTTATTTTTGTATTTTTAAAATTAGACAAATCAAAACCTACATTTAGCATTTCCATTTTATTGGGAGCAGTTAGTAAAATAACTGGTTCAAAGTTTCCTTGCTTTATTCCATTGATGGGCGCTACAAACTGAAAAACCCTTCCATTTGCCGATGATGCCGATTGGATATAATTGCCATTATTATTGCCCACATTGCTAAATTTTACTTCATAAAACACAGAATCATTTAGCCCGTTATTGGTAAAAACATATACATCTAAATTTGATAAAGTATCTAATTTTCTGTATAAAATTTTGGTATTGCTAAATGCCGAAACCTTGGTTGCACCGCTTGTTACCGCTTGTTTTAAATTGTTACCAACATTGGCTAAAATCTTTTTATCGTTATCGCTTAACGTTTGTTGAAAAGGTTGGTTTTTATCATCTTGCTCGGTAAAATAACTTCCCCTTACGGTATATTTTTCTGCTTTGTATTGGGCATTGGTAGTAAAAACTGTTCTAGCAAAATTTCGATCGCTGTATTGAAACTCCGCTATAATTCTGCTGTATTGTGTAATAATTCTTTTGGGAGTAAAGGTAATTTCGCCACTGTTATAATCTATAATATAATCGTTTTGCTCGCCTCTGTTTAGTTTTTCACCATCTAAATAAATGGCTTCTGTTCCTGAAATTAGTATAATAAACAATTCACCATTCACGCCTGTCAATCTGTATGGGCCTTGGTTTCCTTCAATGGCTGTTAACGTATTTCGTGCAAATCGTCCACGACTTATAGCTACTTCTGCACCCACTTGTAAAACTGCTTTTTCTTTCGATTTTGAAAACAATTGTTTTACATCAAAAGCAGTTTGTACTTGAGCTCCTCTCGATTTTTTATTATAATTTAAAAAATAACTTTCCGTAGGTTTTCGCATTTCAAAATCGCCAATTACCACTTTAGTTTTGTTTTTACTTAATTGAATATAAACCTTGTCAAAATCTTGTAATTGCTGTGTATTTCCTTCTGGTTGAATTGGATTATTGTCATCGCTAATGGCGGCCAATACATCAATATCGTTATTTATTTTTCCACTTAATTGTAAATTTAAATTGGCATTTACCACTACATTTTGTGCATTTCCCAAACCTAATCCACGCGAAATACTTCCATTCATTTTTAAACCACTGCTTGCACTTTCAGCATTCAAAAAATCGGTTTCATTGGGATTATACAAAAACGGATTTTTAGTTTCTATGCCTTCTTTGTCAATTATTTTAGGATTTTTGTTTTGATAAATTTGCTTGAAATCAAAATTAGGCGAACTG
>Ga0247837_1006397_pt1 | contig 16636 bp, 12 predicted proteins | sample LaCtaG_2_FD_187115 | JGI IMG/M metagenome (GOLD analysis project Ga0247837, IMG submission 187115) | Freshwater microbial communities from meromictic Lake La Cruz, Castile-La Mancha, Spain - LaCruzMarch2015_14.5m | ecosystem: Environmental > Aquatic > Freshwater > Lake | place: Spain: Castile-La...
AAGTTGTTTCCTGTACCTGCTAATCCACCTCCACAACTACCGCTGTACCATTGAATAACTTCTCCAGTTCCACCACCACCACCAGTTAGCGTAAGCGTGGTGCTTTGTCCGCTACATATAGTAGCTGTAGAAACCGCAGCAGAGGTTGGGTCTGCTGAACGTGTATTAACAATTACCGTTGCAACGCTTGATGTCACTGGTCCGCAATTGGTAGTTCCCTGTGGTGTAAATGTGCAGTAGTAATAAAATGTTCCCCCTACGCCAGTGCCAGCAGGTGCTGCAGCACTGACATTGGTAGTTAGTAGCGGATAATTGGTAGCTGAGCCACTAGCAACTGTTCCAGTTGCACCACTAATTGCCGTTCCTCCAGAGTTGGCATTACTGGTGTTATAAAACCACTGAAAGGTGTAGTTACCAGTGCCTGATACCGCTGCTGAAAGTGTAACACTTGCCGCAGTGCACACGGTTTGTGTTGCAGCTGGTTGCGTAGTTAGTGTAGGCTGTCCCTTCACATCTACAGTTGCAACGGTAGAACTTATTGGGCCACAATTGGTTCCTCCTGTTGGCGTAAATCTACAGTAGTAGTAAAACAAGCCCGAAACACCTGTTCCAGCTGGTGATGCCGCAGAGCCATTATTGTTGACCAACGTGTAACTTGTAGTTGCCCCACTAGCCAAAGGCCCAGTGGCACCACCTATAGCTGTTCCTCCAGAATTAGAATTGGTGGTGTTGTAAAACCATTGATAAGTATAACTACCTACGCCACTTGGCCCTGCTGTTAGGGTCACTCCTCCTCCAGTACACACAATTTGGCTTGCTGTGGGCTGTGTGGTTACTGTAGGCTGAGCTACAACAACAACTTGTGCAAATCCAGATTCTACTGGACCACAGTTGGTGCTGTTGAGCGGAGTGTAGAGGCAGTAATAATAGTAAGTTCCAACAAAGCCCGTACCAGCAGGCGATGCTCCAGAGCCATTAGCAGTATTGAGCACATAGTTAACAGTAGCTGCTCCGCTTGCAATAGTTCCACTAGCACCCGTAATTGCAATGGCACCACTTGTAGAGTTGGAGGTATTAAAATACCATTGATAGGCATAGCTTCCTGTGCCACTTATTGCACCAGATGTGAGCGTGATCGCTGCTCCAGTACACACCGATTGACTGGCGGTTGGCTGCGTACCTAATGTTGGCTGCGCTACAATGGTCTGAGCAAAGGATAATGGGGTAGCTGTTGTTCCGCAGGTGTTATTTCCAACCACACTAACCGTAATTGTTCCTGTAAGGGTTCCATGGTCCAGAGTTATGCCCGCTGCAGCAGCAGTGTAAGTTTTAGGACTACCTGCCGATGCAGTTTCGCTGTTGGCGGTCAATGTAGCTGTGGCACTTCCTGTGGCGGTTATAGTCCATGTGTACGTTATTGCACTGGTTCCGTTTACTCCCAAACCGTTTACTAGGGTATAATTGAAGCTTCCACCTGTACACCTATTTATTGGGGCAGGACTCCATGCTGGAGTAGGAGGCACTGCAGTGTATGCATTTACAGTAAGTGTCCGAACAACAGAGCTGGTATTGCAGGCGTTGCTAGCAGTTACTTGAACCGTGTAGGTACTTAGCCCAGGAGGGGCATTGAAAGATATGGATGAACTGCCGTTACCAGTAATGCTTCCACCTGTCACACCCGTCACAGTCCAGCTGTAGTTTGAAGCTCCCATTATAGCAGGCACAGTGTAGGTTTGGTTGCTGCCAGCACATACGGTTGTTGCACCTGTAATCGCACTCAACGGAGCTAGGGTTGGACAGCTGCAATAAATTGATTGCCAAGCACCGCTGGTGAATATGTCCAAACAGTTAGATGTTGTATTGAAAATCAAAAGGCCATTTGCTGGAGAAGCAATTGCTTGCTCTTGGGCATACGTCATTCTAGGAATAAGTAATCCCTTATTTGTCGAAACAAGATCTAGAATAGCCGAAACATCAGGTGCTGAGTTACCGATTCCAACTCTAGCGCCATTGTCAAATATTTGGCTATTGCCAATGGTATTGGTTCCTGTAAATTTCGAAACATAATTTGTGGTTCCAGTTATGCTTGCATTTGTGGCTGCGGTAACAAACTGAGTGGTTGCTATTTGAGTAGTGTTGGTTCCTGCTGTGGCTGTTGGCGCTGTGGGCACACCTGTTAAAGCTGGATTTGAAGAAAATACTAGACTACCCGTTCCTGTTTCATCAGTTATAACACCTGCCACACCTGAAGATAGGGTTGTGGCCGTCATGGCAGCTGTACCATTTCCTACAACAAGGCCTGTTAATGTGTTGGCTCCTGTTCCTCCATTAGGCACTGGAAGTACTCCTGTAACTTTACTCGTTAAGTCGATGGTTCCATTGGCGATATCTGCGTTAACAATAGTGGCATCCAAGATGTCAACCGATGCAACTGTATTATCTGCAATATCTCCAGCAGCACCACCATTTACTGCACCTGCCGCAATTGTTGGATTGGGATAGGTGCCAGTGAGGTCACCTCCAGCCGCACCAGCAGGTGCCACGCCAGAAATGGTAACGTTTGCAGCATTGGTTAAACGGCCATCAGCATCGACAGTAAAGGTGCCAACTTGTGTAGCGTTGCCATAAGCGCCTAATGTGACACCAGATGGGGCCAATTCAGATGCTGTAATTGCGTCAGCTGCAATATCAGCAGCAGTTAGACTATTGTCTGCCACTTTCGCGCTGTTCACTGCATCGTTTGCAATGGTGGTAGCTAAGCCTGCTCCAGTAGTTGTAACATCGCCTGTAAGGTTTCCTGGGGTGTTTAATGAGCCAGATGAAACAGTAACAATACCTGTTCCAGAAGGTGCTGGACCAGCGGGACCCTGTGCACCTGTTGTTCCTGTTAAGCCAATCGGACCTTGAGCACCTGTTGCTCCAGTTGCACCTGTTAAGCCAATTGGACCTTGAGCTCCTGTTGCACCTGCCGCACCCGTCAATCCGATTGGGCCTTGCGCTCCAGTTGCACCTGCTGCACCCGTTAAGCCAATTGGACCTTGAGCTCCTATTGCACCTGCCGCACCCGTTAATCCGATTGGGCCTTGAGCTCCAGTTGAACCTGTTGCACCCGTTAAGCCAATTGGACCCGGAGCCCCTGTGGCTCCAGTTGAACCTGTTAAGCCAATTGGACCTTGTGCACCTGTTGCACCAGTTGCACCTGTTAAGCCAAGTGGACCTTGTGCACCAGTTGCTCCAGTTAAACCTGTTGGACCAGTAGCTCCGTCATTCCCATTTACTCCTGATGCTCCTGTTAAGCCAATTGGACCCTGAGCCCCTGTGGCTCCAGTTGAACCTGTTAAGCCAATTGGACCTTGAGCCCCTGTGGCTCCAGTTGAACCTGTTCAGCCAATTGGACCTTGAGCACCTGTTGCTCCAGTTAAACCTGTTGGGCCTGTAGCACCGTCTGCCCCTGCTGGGCCTGTAGCCCCTGTTAAACCTTGAATGCCCTGCGCACCCGTTGGGCCTGCTGGTCCAGTAGGCCCTGTGGCCCCTCCTGCACCTAGTAGTGTCCAAACGCCATTGGTGTTACATATATAGAACTGTCCAGACTCAAACTTAATACTACCTACAATCGCAGAGCTAGATGCACCGATGCGCAATCCACCCGCAACATCTAATTTTTGAAGTGGCGTAGCTACATCAACACCAACATTTTGACCTAAAACGGCTGTGCAAAACAGTAAGGCGGGGAAGAGTAAAAGTTTTTTCATGGAAAGCAATTATTTACGGTATAATTGGCGAATTTACATAAAAATGCAATATGAATGATTTATTTTTTTAGTGGGAGACAAATTCTGTTTATCAGGAAACTTAATGCTTTTTTTGCAGTTGTATATTTTGAATCTATGAAATCTGTTCTTTTCAATACTCTGTTAAGAAATTACGGGAGTAAAGTATGGTGATGTAGCTGAATAAGAATTTCAGCTGAACTTTTCAAAGTATGAGAATTTTGTTTAGAGGTTTGATAATATTTCAATCTGAAACTTATAAATGAGGTATTTATTGTTTTAATTATTTTTATTTTATGTCTATTTTTTTCATGTAGTTTAAAGATTTCTGTGGCTTGCTGAATAATCCATTACCTTGAAAATATGAAGAAACCTGTTAATCCCTGTTAATTTCACAGGCATATAATCACTTCTGACATTTTGATTTCAGATATTGACTTAATCTTGTGGTTATGAAGGCCGTCTTAGTATTTATGATGGCCTTGGGGAACTCAGGATGTTTTGAGCCTCAACAAAAAATAGAAAATTTAAATAGGAAAGAAATGAAGCAAAGTGAAGGGCAAACGCTAGAATTGGCAACATTTGGCGCAGGATGTTTTTGGTGTGTGGAGGCCATGTTTGAAAGCCTAAAAGGTGTGGAAAGTGCCGTTTCGGGTTACAGCGGTGGCAAGGTGAAGCGCCCTACCTATAAGGAGGTCTGTAACGGAAATACGGGCCATGCGGAAGTTATTCAAGTGCATTATAACCCAGCAGTCATTTCTTATGAGGAATTGCTAGAAGCCTTTTTCCTAGCGCATGACCCAACCACACTCAATCGACAAGGTGTGGATGTGGGAGCGCAATATCGTTCCGTTATATTCTTTCACACGGCACTTCAAGAGCAGATGGCGAAAAAGTACAAATCGGAATTGGATGCATCAAAGGCTTTTGGTTCGCCAATAGTTACAGAAATAGCTGCGTTTGAAACCTTCTATGAGGCAGAAGATTATCACCAAGAGTATTTCGCACTAAATCCCGACCAGCCTTATTGCTCACGGGTAGTAGGTCCTAAATTGGATAAGTTTAGGAAGGTGTTTAAAGAGAAATTGAAGTAAAAAAGAAAGCTCTGATACTAGCGTACCAGAGCTTTGAAGATTCAATGATTAATCGTTGATGTGCGGCCGCTTAGGCGCGTTTCACGTTTACTGCATTCAAACCTTTGCGACCTTCTTGCAATTCAAAAGTTACGGTGTCATCCTCACGAACTTCGTCAATAAGACCTGAAACGTGAACAAAATACTCCTGATTTGAATTACTGTCCACAATGAAGCCATAACCTTTGGTGTCATTGAAGAATTTTACTTTACCTTCTTTCATTAGATTTATTATGATTGATTAAAAAACTTCGGCAAAGGTAAACAAGATGGGCGGACAGCATAACCCAATTTTGGATTTTATTTTAGATGCCAAATGAATTTTCAAGTCTTTGATAATCAACATTTAGACGTTAAAATATTCAGTCCAATAACATGCTCAGCATAAAGAACTACTAAGCTATTGCGTCCAATTGTAGTCGATAGGGTTCACTTTTTTTGTTCGAGAAATGAATTCGAATGTGAAACCTGGCCAAATGGAAGTGTTCTTTCCAGAAGATGTGCGATACCAACTGACACAACCGCTATTCCAAACGGTATCTTTTAATCGCGTTTGAATTTCTTTGTTGTACGAGGTTTGAATTTCCGATTTTACTTCGATTTGTTTGGCTTTTTTCACTTCTAGCGTGCGAATGCAAGACATTATATAGGCGACTTGTGCTTCAATCATAAGTACCATGGATGAATGTCCAAGTCCAGTATTTGGGCCAATGATGAAAAACATGTTGGGAAAACCGGATAACGTAGTGCCGAGATAGGCCTCTGGACCATCTTCCCAGACTTCGCTCATAAGTCGTCCAGATTTTCCACGAACCACAAAACAGGTAGGAAACTCTGCAGCCTCGAATCCTGTGGCATAAATGATGATATCCACATCAGTTGATGCCCCATTGCCATGTTGAAGACCCAATGGATTTATGCGCTCAATAGCATCTGTGTGTAAATTCACATGAGGCAATTTGAAAGTTGGGTAATAATTGTTTGTCGGAAGAATTCGCTTGCAACCAATAGTATAGTTAGGAGTCAGTTTTGCCTGCAATTCCTCCGAAAGATTGGCTCGTTTCATGTGTTTCAACGCCATTTGTCGAATGAATCGCGTTAAAGCTGGTCTTTTTGCCAGTGCGATTACCGTAATCTCATTTATCCAGTAAAACAACCAACGAAAAAGCCTTTGCGTGATGGGTACGCTGCTAAAAAGCGATTTCTCCCATGCTTTCATTTTCCGGTCTGGCTTGTGCAAAACCCATGCTGCCGAGCGTTGAAAAACGTGCAATTCTTTTACCGATGACGCAATGTTTGGTATAACTTGAATAGCGCTTGCTCCTGTGCCAATCACTGCCACTCGCTTTCCTTTTAAATCGCAATTGTGATTCCAATGCGAGGTGTGAAATGATGTCCCTTCAAACGAATCAAGGCCTGCAATTTTTGGCAACACAGCTCTATTGAGCGGCCCCATGCCATTAACCCAAAGTGGGGCTACAATATCCTGTTGATTTTTTATGTGAATGTACCAAAGTGAAGCTTTTTCATCAAAGGTTCCTCCTAAAACTTCTTGTTCAAATTGGATATAAGGACGAAGATTGTATTTGTCTACACAATGCAGCAAATAGGACTGAATTTCCTTTTGTGGTGCAAACATTCTGCTCCAATTCGGGTTCGGTTCAAATGAGAAAGAATAAAGGTGCGAAACCACGTCACAAGCTGCTCCTGGGTACGTGTTGTCTCTCCAAGTGCCTCCTATATCGGTTGATTTCTCAAGAAGCACAAAATCCTGAATGCCTTCTTTTAACAGGTTTACAGCCATGCAAATACCAGCGAAACCTGTGCCTATGATGGCAACGCGATAAGAGCGTGCATCTCTTTGGGAATCGAATTGAGAATGCCCTTGGTTCATAAGTTATAATTCCAACAGAAGAGTGGAAAACGCAATTAATTACTCTAGAAACAACCTGCGAGTAATTGCGGTTCCAGTGTCCGCATTGCGAAATTGCACTACATACAGCCCTTTTGAAAGGTGAGCAAGGTCAACCTCCGAAGTCCCAATTGGTCGAATTAGAGTTTCAAATACCTTTTCCCCAATTACATTGAAAACGTTCATTGAAACGTTCCCAACCGCTCCAAGCGTTTTTACCTGAAAACGGCCATTGCTAGGATTTGGAAATAACTGAACATCCCAAGGCTTATCACTATTATCGACAGTATTCATCGCTTCAATACCTGCGTATGTAGCTGCAGTGTTGAATGACAAAGCCAAGAATAAAATAAGACGGATGGCGGTTTTCACAGCCACGAAGGTAAGGACTAGTGGTTGAATATTAGTGTTAATTACCTTAAAATGTCTTAATGCACTTTCATGGCTAGGCATTTAGAGGATTCTACAATGCGCAACATCTCTTGTTGAAGGGTCAAACCTTTATCCTGTAAATACCATTTCTGCACAACAACTGCGAATTCTGAATAGGGAATATTACCTATTCGTTTGTTCTCAATAACCATATCCTGTGCAACTTTTGGGCGTGGTCCCCATGTTCCAATTACTTCCATTTGTTCGTTCATTATAATGAGTTTTGGAATCGCTCGTCCACCATCAGTAAGGTACTCATCCATAATTTTCAAATGCTCATCTCTAAGTAAAATGCGCAATTTTATTTTTGGACATGCTTCTGCCAACTTGTTCAGGACTGGAAGATTTTGAGCCGCATCACCACACCACGCTTCAGCCAGAATCAACCAGTTCAGTTTGCAATTAAGATGTTGAAATTGAGTTAAAACCTGCGGGTCAACTTGTATCGTTTTATCTAAACGATGCATTCGCTGGATATTAATTTTTGTGAATTCTAATTTCTCAGTAGTTTGAGTTGGGCCGGTGGTTTCACCTTTGGCGAATTTATCTGCAATCATTTCGCGATACTCCTTGTATGTGTATCCGCTTTCAAATAGTTCCTTTGTTATCATTGCTTTCTTTTGCGCGAAGGTCGGAATGAGTAAATAATCCAAGTGTGACTCATGTCATTAAATCTATGAGTAAGGTCCAAATAGAGCAAACACCAGATGGTTCGCTAACGGTTAGAGATTTGGAAACGGGCTCAACATATCATTCAAGACATGGCGCGCGAACCGAAAGCGAGCATGTGTTTATTGATGCAGGTTTACTGTTGAAATTGCAAACGAATCCAACTAGGTTAAGCGTTTTAGAAATGGGGTTTGGCACGGGATTAAATGCATTTCTCACGGCTCAAGTTCTTCAAGGCAAACACGTGGATGTAGCATATGAAGCCTTGGAAGTTTTCCCACTTGAAGAACAATTGTGGAGCGAATTAGTGAAAAATGAATCGGTAAATCCCACACTTTTTCATGCTATTCACCAAGCAAAATGGGGTGTAAGTAATATGTTGACGCCTAATTTTACACTAACTAAGCATCTCCTTAAAGTCCAAGATTTTAGAACTGATACACGTTTTGACCTAATTTATTATGATGCTTTTGAACCCGATGTTCAACCCGAACTTTGGACAAAAGAGATTTTTGAAATGCTGTTTGATATTACGGCTAAGCAGGGTGTTCTGGTTACCTATTGTGCCAAAGGACAAGTTCGCAGGAATTTGCAGGCGGCTGGATTTGTGGTTGAGCGTATTCCTGGCCCTCCATTTAAGCGGGAGATATTGCGTGCAACACGCCCGTAACCTTGCCATTGCTAAAGTATACCTTTGCCGCCCTTAAAATTTGACCATGACCCACCAGCAGGAAGTTGAGCGCAGAAGAACCTTTGCAATTATTAGTCACCCTGATGCTGGTAAAACCACATTGACCGAGAAGCTTTTGCTTTTTGGAGGCGCAATTCAAGTGGCTGGTGCTGTGAAAAGCAATAAGATTAAAAAAACAGCAACTTCCGACTTTTTGGAGATTGAAAAACAGCGTGGTATATCTGTAGCTACCTCGGTTATGGGGTTTGATTACAAGGAAAAGAAAGTGAACATTCTAGATACTCCTGGTCACCAAGACTTTGCTGAGGATACCTACCGCACGCTTACTGCCGTTGATAGTGTAATCGTTGTGGTGGACGTGGCAAAAGGAGTTGAAAGTCAAACGGAAAAATTGGCAGAAGTGTGTCGTATGCGCAATACTCCTGTTATTGTTTTCATCAACAAAATGGATCGCGAAGGCAGAGATGTATTTGATTTGTTGGATGAGATTGAGCAAAAACTGATGATTAAAGTGCGCCCAATGACATGGCCAATTGGCATGGGCGAACGTTTTCAGGGAGTTTACAATCTGTTTGAGAACAACTTAAGTTTGTTTAGTCCTGCAGATAAACAGCGTGTGCAGGACACTGTAGATATTGCGGATATAAATGACTCGGAAATAGACCGAATTGTAGGCGAAAAACCCGCGCAACAATTGAGAGATGAAGTAGAATTGGTAAATGGAGTCTATCCTGCATTCAATATGGAGGATTATTTGAATGCCAAGGTGGCGCCAGTATTCTGCGGTAGTGCGCTAAACAATTTTGGAGTTCGCGAAATGTTGGATTGTTTTGTTCAAATAGCGCCATCACCGCGCATGATGGAAACGGAAGAGCGAAATATAGAACCATTGGACAACCGATTTTCAGGGTTTATTTTTAAAATACACGCCAACATCGACCCAAATCATCGTAATCGGATTGCTTTTTTACGCATTACTTCAGGTACTTTTTTGCGAAATCAGAATTATACACATGTGAGATTGGGCAAGCTTTTAAAATTTAGCAGTCCTACCTCCTTTATGGCTCAAAAGAAAGAAGTGATTGATGAGGCGTATCCTGGCGATATAGTTGGACTTCACGACAGTGGAAATTTTAAGATTGGAGATGCCTTGAGTGATGGTGAACAATTGCATTTCAAAGGCATTCCTAGTTTTTCTCCAGAGTTGTTTCAATATGTGGAGAATGCCGACCCAATGAAGACCAAGCAGTTTCACAAAGGTTTGGATATGCTAATGGACGAAGGTGTGGCTCAAATGTTTACCAAGCGCATCAATGGCAGAAAGATTATTGGTTGTGTTGGAGCCTTGCAGTTTGAGGTTATTCAACATCGTTTGGAACATGAATACAACGCAAAGTGCCGTTACGAGGGTATTTCACTTCATAAAGCGCTCTGGATTACCAGTGATGACGAAACTGAAATGGAACGCTTTGTCGACATGAAGTTGAATAATTTGGCCGAAGACAAAGAGGGCAGATTGGTGTTTTTAGCAGATAGTGCTTGGGCGCTTCAAATGGCGATGGAGCAATATCCGAAAATTGAATTTCACGTGAAGAGTGAGTTCTAATTTTGGAAGCAAATAATTCAGATTGGTATGCCCTAAAACAACTAACCCCATCCGAATGGGACAGGGTCAGCAGTTGTATTAGATTATAAATCGGCAGATTAAGCCAACTTCGCCATATTGCGAATAAGAATGGTTGTACGATCAAAATTGATAAGCTTCTTTCTTCTCAATTCATTTAGAACGATGGTCACCAATTGGCGAGATGTGCCAGTGATATTGGCCATGTCTTGATGTGTAAAACCGTGATTTACAAGAGTTTCATCCCCAAAAGCTACGCCCGAACGTCCAGCTTGTTCTTTGATAAATCCAATGATGCGTGTACGAGCATCGTTGAACACCAAATCTTCCATTCTTCTTTCAGAACGCGAAACACGCTCACCTAGTTTAGAAATCATACGTTGTCCAACTTCTGGATTACGAGAAATCAAATCTTTCAAAGCATCCAATGGAATTCGAAGAACTTCAGCACCGGCTTTAAATGTACCCGCAAAATCTATGCGTTCCATTATTCCAGAGATACCTAGTTCTCCGAACATTTCACCTGGATAAACAAGGTTTTTAATTACTTCTCTTCCATCGTGGCTAATGGTGCCACCTTTCACTACACCTTCCAAAACGAAGTAAACCCAATCTGCAGGTTCGCCTGGTTGATAGATGAATGAAGATTTACCATAAGATTTGTGTTGGGCATACCGGCCCAAGAAATCTTGTTGTTCAACTGGTAAACCTCTTAGGACTTCAACATTTTCAAATAAATCGGTTTCAACTAGCATGACTGTGTGGTTTAAGTTCAGGGCAAAATTACACATCCCACTACGTAAATCACGTATACTGACGTTGCGAATACCATAAATCCTGTCACGCTACTTACACGATTCCTAAGGTTTTTGCCGCTTTCAGCCATTTTTCGAAATTAATCATCTGTGGGGTTGGTCGCGAAGATGATGTTCAACGTAATTGGTGATTACTACATTTGCTCCACAATTTTGTTTCTTAACTAATCATCTCGAATGAAATATCTCTTACTCTCATCTTTTGTTTTCTTGACGTTTTCTTTTTCTGCACTGGCTCAAAATCGTTGGTGTGGCCACGATGAATACCGCGATTTTTTAGAAGCGGAAAATCCAGGGAATACATTTTTAACATTAGAAGCAAGGGAGCGTTTTCATCGAAATCTTCAGGAAAACCCATCTCTGGGAGAAGCTAGAGGAGGCGTACGCACCATTCCTGTTGTATTTCATGTGGTTTATAATACAGCGGCAGAAGATTTAAGTGATGCTTTAATTCAGCAGCAGTTGGATAAGCTTAATATGGATTTTAGTACAGCGTATTTGAGTACTCAAGTTTCTCAATTTGAGGCGGTTGCGGTTAATCCAATGATTCAGTTTTGTTTGGCATCTACGAATCCTCAAGGAACTGCCACTACTGGAATTACACGCACTCAAACAAATGTGACTTCATTTAGTGTGGGAAATGACATGAAGTCGAGTACTACTGGTGGTAAAGATCCTTGGCCGTTCAATTCGTACTACAATGTTTGGATTTGCGATATTGGTTTTAATCCAAACCAAGGCGGAACTGCAGGATTTGCCTATTTACCATCCTACGGCCCTCAGTTTGAGGATATTGACGGAGCGGTTATGGCATATCAGGTTATTGGCCCAAATGAAACCACACTTTCTCACGAAACAGGCCATTATTTGGGGTTAAATCATACTTGGGGTGTGCAATTTGAAAGTTGCTCTGACGATGATGGATTTACAGATACACCAAACTGTGACGGGCCAAATTTTGGAAGTTTCAACAATAACTATTGCCCACTAACTGCCAGCTCATGTGGGAATTTGAGCAACGTGGAAAATTTCATGGATTACGCGAGTTGTCCTACAATGTTTACTGCGCAACAATCTGCTTATATGAATTCTGTTCTTAGTACAAATTACAGTCAGTTTAGTCAAGCAGGTCGGGCTAGTTTGGTTACATCTAATGGATGTGCTGGTCAACAAGTGGCTGCTCCAGTGGCCGATTTTGTAGGGAGCCCAACAACCGTTGCCGTTGGTGCCAATGTTACATTCACCGATTTGAGCACGAACAGTCCTACTGGTTGGTCTTGGACCTTTGGTGATGGTGGTGCGACTTCAACTGCACAAAATCCTGTTCGCTCATATTCTGCTCCAGGGCAATACACCGTTACATTAACTGCTAGTAATGGAACTGGAAGTGACTCTGAAACAAAAGTGAATTACATCACTGTAACAAGTGGCGGTGGAAGCTCTACGTCTTGCGATTCGCTTGTGTACTTAGATGGGGAGTTTATTGCTCAAATTAATTCCATTGATGAAGCAAATTTCGTAGCGCAATTGATAGATAATGATCAGGAACCAGTAAATGCAAATTTGGCCGTTGCTGGCTATGATTCTGGTTGGTTACCATTTTATGAAGTAATTGCGCCAGGCGATACCAATTTCTTTTGGGGTGCCACTTCCTGGCATGACAATATTGCTATTGCTGCGGATAATTGGATTACCATGGGCCCAATAACCATCCCTTCAGATGGAGCTGATTTATCTTGGCTTCATTCATTTTCCGACATGGAATATAGAGATGGATATCGAGTTCTTCTAAATTACACAGGCACAGATGTGTTAGATTTTGCAGGTGGAACGGTATTGTTCTCTGTGGCAGACAATGCTGTTAGTACCGCAGGAGACGTAGCTTGGGCTAGTCAATCAGTAAATCTGTCTGGTGCAACTTACGCTGGACAGCAGGTGTACATAGGCTTTAATCATAATGCTCTTAATATGTTCGTGCTTTACCTGGACGATATTTACATGAATGGTTGTAACACCACTATTGTGGGGCTTAATGAACCTGAGAGCAATACATTGGAAGTTTATCCCAATCCTTCTTCTGAAAATTTCTCGGTTCGATTTGAGAATCAATCCCCTACATCAAACTTGACCCTTTTCAATAGCTTAGGGCAACAGGTTTGGAGCAAAGTAGTTTCTACTCAAGGAGCAATCAGCGTAACTATTGAAACTCAAACTTTGTCTGGTGGATTGTATACGCTCATCCTAAATGACGAAACAAAGAGTGTATCTAAGAAATTGGTGCTGAATAAATAGCAGTCCATTTTCACTAGAAAACCCTATGATCGTTCCATTGGTCATAGGGTTTTTTTATGCCTTTATCCTAAAGTGAACATTTCAATTCACTAGGTGTTTCTTAATCTTGCCCACCGAAATTTATCTTTTCATGACGAAAATCTTCCTTCCGATTCTTTCTTTCTTATTGATTTCCATGGTGTCGCTTGCTCAGGTTAGTGTTGGAGGCGAACCGCTATCTTATAGTATCCCTGTGTTGCGCGATGTTGCTCCACCTACGCTACGAGTGTATGGTTTTAATGCCGCTCAAGTGGTAGCAGAGGATGCTCTGGAAGATCCATTGGGCAAGGCGCCACGCTATGCTAAATTACTTTCCGCTGGGTTCAATCTCGAAAATTCGGGGGAATGGACGCCTTTGAAAAATGGAGACCGTGTTTGGCGCTTACGCATAGAAACTGCTCAAGCCCAAGCTGTCACATTGTTTTATGATGATTTTTCAATACCTGTAGGAGGTAGACTGTACATATATAATGACGCTAAAAGCGAGTTTATTGGAGGGTTTTCCTCATTGAACAATACCGATGGAGGAACTTACGCAACACCTTTGGTTTTTGGAGATGCAGTGACTTTAGAATACTTTGAGCCTCACAATGCAATTGGTCAAGGAAGACTTAGCATTGAACAAGTAGGCCATGCGTATAGGTTTGTGCTTGAAGATGATAGGCTGGAAGAAGAAACGAACGAGCGCGGGGGTGAAGCATGCCAAGTGGATGTGAATTGTTCGCCAGAAGGAACCAATTGGCAGGATGAAAAACGTGGTGTTGTTCGAGTTTCGGTGGTTAGTGGGCAAGGCGCAGGATGGTGCACCGCTTCTATGATAAACAACACCGCTTTAAATTGTAGGAATTTTGTGCTTTCAGCGTTGCATTGTGGTGATAATTCCACTGCCAATAATTTTGGGCAATATGTGTTCTATTTCAATTACGAACGGCCTGGATGCGGCACGGGAACAGCTTCTCAAGCACAATCCATGACGGGCTGCGTAAAGCGTGCCGAGAGCAATGATGGTGGTGGTAATAGTGGGTCGGATTATATGCTGTTGGAGTTGAATGCAACTCCTCCAACTAATTACAATGTTTACTATAACGGTTGGAATAAGCAAAATACAGCCAGCAGCAGTGGTGTTGGTATTCATCATCCTGCTGGTGGACGGAAAAAGGTTTCGACCTACACATCTGCATTGCAGTCCACCTCATGGGGTTCGGCAAATGGCTCGCATTGGTCGGTTACATGGGTTGCAACAGCAAATGGCCATGGGGTTACAGAAGGAGGTTCTTCTGGATCACCATTATTTAATAGTGCTGGATTGATTGTAGGAACTTTAACTGGCGGAGGTTCATTTTGTAACTCCCCTAACTCGCCAGATTCTTACGGTAAAATGTCCTATCACTGGACAAGTAATCCCGGTGATGACTTAAGTGTGTGGCTTGACCCAACAAATTCCGGAGTAAATAGTCTTACTGGCACTTATGCGCCTTGCACTGTTGTAAATACACTAGATGCGGGTATCGCTTCAGTTAGCGCTCCTTTAGGTTCTATTTGTGCTACGTCAATCGCGCCTGTTGTTACACTTCAGAATTTTGGAACCACAACCATAACTTCTGTTCAGATTATTTCCAATGTTGACGGAGCAAACCAGCAAACCTATAGTTGGACCGGAAGTCTTGCAGCAGGAGCTACGGTTTCAGTTACACTGCCTAATAGAAACGTAGCTGCTGGCGCCCATGTCTTTAATGTGAACACAAATCTTCCTAACGGACAAGCTGATCAAAGCGCTGGCAACAATAGTGCAAGCTCAAATTTCACAGTTGTGGTTGCCAATTCGTACGTTACTCTGCGGTTGACTACCGATAATTATGGCGATGAAACCACTTGGCAGGTAACTCAATCCGGTGGTGGTGTGGTAGCTTCGGGTGGCCCATATACCACTTCGGTTGTTTCTTTTATCGAGCAAGAAATTTGTGTTCAGACTGGTCAATGCTATACGTTTACTATTTCTGATTCGCAAAGCGATGGCATTTGCTGTCAGTATGGTAATGGTTCTTATTCTATTGGTGATGCGAGTGGAACCAGCATTTACACAGGAGCAACGTTTGGCGCATCTGAACAAGTTAGTTTTTGTGTGCCCACGGGCGTTTCTTCTTGTGATACCATTTATAATCCCTTTTCGTCCGTGGCTTCTGGATATACATTGTATGCCAATAGCGGTGGTGGTTATATTTCAGGTTCCAACAGTTTTGGCGATTTGGCAAAAGCACAGGCCTTTACAGCACCATCGGGTGCTACGGAAATCGCTGGGATAGTATATTGGGTAGGAGCGAAACAAAATGGTGGTGGCAGTGTTTCCGTCAATTTGTATGATTTGGATGGAGCTGGAGTAACAGTTGCGGGTAATAGTACCAATGCACCTGGAACTATTTTGGGTTCGCTCAGCGTTCCTTTAAGCCGAGTGGATACCGCTACCTTTTTGAACTATGCAGAATTTGCATCTCCCATTGTTTTGGGTGGAGCTTATGCGGTAGGAATTGATTTTTCTACGCTAGCAGCTGGAAATCAAATTGGAATTGTAACTAATGTGGATGGCGATGCCGGTAGCGCAGAGCGTTCATGGGAAAAATGGGATGATAATACCTGGCATACCATCGATCAAGGATGGAATTCAAGTTCCAATGGTAAGTTTGACCTCGGCATTTTCCCAGTGCTATGTCCTTTAAATGTAACAGGATTAAATCAGGTTAATGATAATTCTTTGATTGTATTTCCAAATCCATCTTCGGGGCAATTATCTATTGGGTTTGTGTTAAATGGAAGCGACAACGCTACATTACAGGTAATCTCTTCCATCGGGCAATTGGTCCTTTCTGAATTCGTGGTTGGACCTTTTGGAACAATCAACTTATCGTTGAATGATCAACCTAACGGGCTTTATATAGTGCGTTTGCAAACACAAGAGGGAGCCATAGTGCAGAAATGGATAAAGCAATAGGGGATTCCTGATTTGTGAAATTCTTGTTTACGCTAAGATTTTTGCCCGAAAATCATGTCGGCAGACTTCTTCCCTATGCTTGCGCCCAAAGCCACGCCCATACCGCCCATGCGCACGGCACAGGTTATGTGAGCCGAAATAGGCTGTACTAGTGTATCTTTTGTTTTTCCCAATCCCATCACGCCCGACCATCTATGCGCTATGGAATATTCCGTGTTAGGAAGAATAGTAGTACCCAATAGCTCTTCCAATTTATCTTGAATGAGTTCCGTT
>Ga0247837_1006406_pt1 | contig 16607 bp, 18 predicted proteins | sample LaCtaG_2_FD_187115 | JGI IMG/M metagenome (GOLD analysis project Ga0247837, IMG submission 187115) | Freshwater microbial communities from meromictic Lake La Cruz, Castile-La Mancha, Spain - LaCruzMarch2015_14.5m | ecosystem: Environmental > Aquatic > Freshwater > Lake | place: Spain: Castile-La...
GTGTTGCTCATCGCGTCACTGTCCGGCCTGGTGGCGGCGCTCGTTCTCGCCTGGAAAGACGGGCGCGGGGTGAGCGGGAAATCGGCCGTTGCGTTCGGGCCGTGGATCGCGCTCGGCGGCTTTGCCGTCTGGCTGATGCCGCAGGTGGGCGCGCCTCTGCCGTAAACGTAAACCGGCCTGACCGCCCCTGACGAAGTCAGGCCCTGAAGTTCCAGGGCGCGGGTTCTGCAACGCGGTTGATCGGATGACCGGCGATCTGTGACAGGACGTTCGTCAGCCAGGCCTGCGGATCCACATCGTTGAGCTTGGCGGTCCCGATCAGAGTGCAGGCGATGGCAGCGTTATGTCCGCCGATCTCTGAACCCTTTTGTCGACATCCATCCGCACATGGACGGAAACGGCCGGATGGGCCGGCTCCTTATGAATGTCATGCTGGCTTCAGGCGGATATCCCTGGACGGTTATCCCTCAGGAACGGCGCGCTGATTACATGGCTGCCCTTGAATCTGCGAGCGTGGATGAAGGCACTGCGCCCTTCACACGATTTATTGCCAGCCTCGTCGAAGCCTGACCGGACGGAAAAGCCGTTGCCACTGCTCCCCGTCAGAAGCCGAGGCTAACTCCTTAGCAGCGCTGACAGAAATCGCTGGCGCCAGCCGAAGCCAACACATGTGAATTCCAGGCAGAGGCCCGGATCACGCAGATCAACCCTCCTTTAGGTCAACGCCTTCAGGCCTGTCAGGCCGGTCGTCCGGTTCATCCGTGCCAGCATTGAACCGGACGGTTGTCACGCGCGCGGCGATTTCGGTGCAGAAAGTATCCAGCAGCACGCCTTTTCCGGCCGGCATCGCAATCACATCCTCGCGGGCACCCGGTAGCTCGGCGGCGATCCTGTCGCAGAGCGAGACCACCCGGCGCAGGAGTGCCGGCGCTGACAGGCCGGCGGCTTCGCCAAGACGCTGCCAATGGCGCCTGAATACATACCTGCCCCGTCTTTGGCCGCCGACTGATTGCGCATGGTTTTCGGTGATATTGGCCCAGGCAAGCCCTGACATCAGGTCATAGAGGGGCGCAAGTTCGACGCGGCCCGGCTGTAGCAGGATCGAATAGTTCTTCGCGTGGGAGTCTACATTGCCAATGGCGATGTTGAAGATGACGGCATCGAGAAAGCGGTTGATGTCACGGGCGGTCATGTGCTCGCGGATGAGGGCAAACATTTCGGCAAGCGAGGGCCCCCGGATGCCGGTCTGGTTATGTTCGTACTTGGCGCCAGGAGGCCGGCCGAGGGCCTGGCAGAAGTCCTCCTGATGGATCCGGCGCACCGCGCCATCCTTCCGTACACGGTCATACCTCGTGACGAGAAGATAGCTGCGATCGCCGGCCGTCCCCGTGGTAGCCTCAGCAACATTCAAGCCGCAGCGGCGTGCGAGCTGCATGCAAAGGGCTTCGTTCTGCACACTACCCGGGAGATTTGCAGTGTCCGGTTTCAGGATATGGGTCGAGGCCGATCCATTGACCGGGATATAGAAGGCGCCGCCCTCAAACACGACAGGGAGTTTTTCCTGCGCGCCAGCAAGGCTCATGGCCACGCCTTGTTCTCCGACGAGGAAGGGCCTTGCGGGCAATTCGTTCAGGATGCGCTCGAGCGCGGCTTCGTCACGGATCAGCTGGGTTCGCGCAGGCCCGGCCGGCGCCCGGATCGACAAGGCTCCGGCAAGATCTCCCCCCGAAGCGGTTATGAGCGCGAGGACATCTTCGGCTGACGCGCCGAGCGCACGCGTGAGGGCGCGGAGCGGCGCGCCTTCAGGCAACAGGTTCATAAGCCAGGGCAGAATGACATCCGGGCCCCATTCCCTCGCTGAAAGCGGCATGGACAGGGACAGGGGAAAGCCTGCCGGGCTTTTCAGCCATGCGGGATCATACGCGAAGGCTGTTTCGCCAAGACGGCTTTCAATAGCCCCGGCAATGACGCCGTCTGCATAAACGTCCGGCATCAGACGTCGCGCTCGCCGGAATTGCCCGACACGTCTTCAAGCCGCACGCCTGCTGCGCGCGCCGCCGCCAGCGCCTTGCCAAGCTGCGCCGTCGGTTTGCCAGCCTCAAGCTCCACGATAAACCGCTCACCAACATTGATCGCCAGCGCTAACTCGCGCTGCGTAATGCCGAGTGCCCTCCGGGCCTTCGCCACCCGCTGCCCGAACTCCCTGGCCGTCTTGATCATGTTTTACCTTCCCGATCGGGAAGATATTGACAGACAGTCCTTGCCGCAAGCCTAATTCTTCCCGATCGGTAAGATATAAGCAAAACAGGCTCAGCGCAGGCCCCACCGGACCCAGCTAGCGTTCATGTCCGGGCGCCTGAATTCCGGCAAAGAAGACCCCCTGAAATCCGCAGGGAAATCAGGGGCTTGTTTGGGTGCGGGCAGACGCACCAATCAAGAAAGTATGCAAATTATTCATTGCATTACAACAGTAGGTAGCGACAACCCTGTTCACGGAACAATGGGCAATCCATCACCTGCGCCGCCCCGGTAATCAGTCCGATTTTTGAGCGGCCGGATTTGCGGACTACAATCGGCAGGTTTCAGTTCCATGACGGGGGTGATGCCGCCTATGCCCGTATTCGGGCGCCCCTTATTGCAGATGGGGTGGTTACCCTCCTTCCCATACGGGGCATCGCAATGTGCCAGAAGGTGGTTCTGGAGGTTGAGGAAAACCTCGCCCGCATGAGGCAAGACCCGCGATTTCCCGGGGATATTCCTGCCCTGGCCGGAGCGGGATCTCAGTAATCGGCCTCACCCAGTCCGAAGCGCGCTGCCTCCTCGTCCGGCACAAAGCGCGCCGGGGCGCCTACGCCTTCAGCGCATTCACCAATCGCCAGGGTGCGGGCTGCCATCTCCCGGTTGCACCCATCGATACTGTTGCAGATCAACCCGGTGAACGTGATCGTGCCGTCCCCGTTCGCGATGAAGCTGTCAGGCGCTCCCAGCGGGGGGGGCGAGGCAAGACGTCGTCTGCTACCTCATCCGACGAGAGGGTCGCAATGATGGGCGTCACTCGGACCTGCGACGTTCGGCAGCTTTATAGACTTGGTTACGCTCGCGTTTTCCGACCGCAACAACCACGACCAGCAGTTCACGATCCTTCACCTGATACACAAGGCGGTAACCTGCGTTACGCAGCTTGATCTTGTACCGCTCCTTGGCGCTATTCAGCCGCGCTGAGGGTATTTTCGGGTTCTGCAAGCGCTCGGCGAGCTTGGCCTTGAACTGCTCGCGGGTCACGTTGTCCAGCCTGCGCCACTCTTTCAGCGCCTCGTCCAGAAAGGCGAGCTCATAGGTCATCCAGCGCGACCTTGTGGACGGTCTGGCCTTCCCGGGCATCGGCGATGGCGTTCAGTTCCAGGTCCTCAAGACGGTCGAGCATCGCCTCATAGGCTTTGGCAGGCACACAATAAAAGGCGGGCTCGTTCCGGTTAAGGATCGCAACGGGGAACCCTTCTCCAGCCGCGATGGTCCCCATAGGGTTCTTTTTCAGTTCGGACACGCTGGCAGTGGTTGCAGCAAGAATGTGATGAGCCATAAAAAGCCTCCTTAACAGGACGGGGAATAGCACTCTTAACAGGTTCTTTCAAGCCACAGCCTCCCGGCTGCAGGGCTGCGAATCCGGGTTGACGCGGGAGCGGTCCAAGGATCTGCTCGAGGCAATTGACACTGAAGGCTGCCCGCTTTGATGGACTTTTGTCTTTCATGACCCGGACCGGATTTATGGCGAAGTGCCGGACTATGGCCATGTTGCGGGGCCCATGGCCGATCGTGTCCCTGCCCATGGTGTAACTGACCGGCCATGGTCAGGGACACGATCACCGCGCTTTCAATGGGCGGCGTTGATCGCGAGCGCCTGATGGCCCTTGTTCCCGCGCTATGTGACTGAAGGAGGCCGCGGGGTCTGCCGCGCAGAGCTTGAGGAAAACCTTGCCCTCAAGAGGCAAGACCCGCGATTTCCCGGGGATTTTCCTGCTCTGGCCGGATTCCTTTTAGTGCACCTGCATAATCTGGAGTGTGAACAAGCATCGAAGCATCATCGCGCCATCAAGATGGCACAAGATGGCTTGATGGCAGAACGTCTGGGTACTAAAGTCTCAGACTATGGAGGCAATTATGGCTCAACCGCAACTTTCCGTACGAAGTGCCAAGGCGCGCGACCTTGCCCACCGGCTCGCGCAGCGCGAGCGGCGATCCATTGCCGACATCGTCGAGCGGGCGCTCGAAGCCTATGAGGTCCAGAATTCAGGCCGCGAGTCGGCTCAGGCATTCTACGCGCGGCTACCGAATGATCATGGCACGGACATCGACCTCGAGGCGGTTATTGCCGAAGGGCGGCGCCATCATGCCGGGATCAAGCTTTGATCTTCCTCGATACCAGTGTCGTTTCGGAAACATTGCGAAAGTCTCCCTCCCCGGCGGTTATCGCCTGGCTTGTCCGGCATGACTCAGAACTCGCCCTGCCGACGGTCACCATTGCGGAAATCGCGTTCGGCATCGCCAAGATCAGGCCAGATGAACGTGCCGATCGCCTGTCTGACGGCCTCGCCAGCTGGCGAGGCCGCTTCAGCGACCGGATCTTTGGTCTGACAGAAGCGGCGGCGCTCGCTTATGGCGATATTATGGGAGACGCATCCCGGCAGGGCCGGATGATGTCTGCGCCAGATGGCATGATCGCTGCGATCACGAAGGTGAACGGGGGACGGCTCGCAACGCGTAACCTTACGGATTTTAAAGTGCCCGGACTGGAGCTGCTATCACCCTGGGACTCTTGATATCGAGGCCGAACACATTTCTGAAAAAGGAAAACCCCTGAAATCTGCAAGAAAATCAGCGGCTTATTTGGGTGCGGGAACAGGATTTGAACCTGTGACCTTCAGGTTATGCTGTAAAAGGGTCATGAAAATCACCCAGCGATCCGCAATTGCCCTGCCCATAACCGGCCAGTCCTATGTCGAGTGGGATGACGAAACCAGGGGTTTCGGGGTGCGGGTCAACGCCGATGGCACCCGCTCCTACATCGCCAAGTACCGGGTCGGCGCCAGGCAGAAAAAGGCAACGATCGGCCGGGTCGACGTCATGAAAGCCGAAGCGGCCCGCAAGGCGGCCCTCAAGCTGATGACCGCAGCCAATGACGGCGTCGATGTCGTCGAAAGGGAAAAAGCCTCCGAACGGGCCCCGACCATCAACGACGTCGCCGACAAGTTCACCGACGAGTACATCCCCTACCACCTCAAGCCGTCGACCCAGGCTGACTACCTGCGGACCATAAGGCTTTTCATCCGCCCCAGCCTTGGAAAGGAAAAGGTTGCAGACCTCGCCCGCAGGGAGATCGCAGCTTTCCATCAGTCCTTGTCTTCAACCCCTTACCAGGCCAACCGGGTCCTCGGCACGCTGTCCGTCATGCTGGCGCAGGCCGAGATCTGGGGTATGCGCCCCGAGGGCATAAATCCCTACCTCAGGGTGAAGCGTTTCAAGGAAAGAAAGCGCGAGCGGTTTCTTTCCTCGGCCGAGATGGGGCGCCTCGCTGAAGCCCTCGAAGAAGAGGCCGCGACCGCCCTGATGGCGGCCACAGCCTTCAGGTTGCTGATCATCACCGGCTGCCGGCTTGGCGAAATCCAGAAACTCAAATGGCGCTGCGTCGATTTCGAACGCGAAGAAATCCGGCTCGACGATTCCAAGACGGGCCAGCGGACAGTCTATCTCAGCCCGCAGGGAATAGAGCTGCTCAAAGCCGTCCCCCGCGTCCCCGGCAACCCCTATGTCATTGTCGGGGACGAGCCCGGCGCACATCTCACAGACCTCCAGAGGCCCTGGCGACGGGTTCGCAAACGCGCAGGCCTGAACGACGTTCGTATCCACGACCTGCGCCACACCTTTGCCGCGAACGCTGCCGCCAGCGGTCTCAGCCTGCCGATGATCGGCAAGCTGCTTGGCCATACCCAGGCCCAGACAACCGCGCGCTATGCCCACCTCGCCGCCGACCCGGTCCGCAGGGCAAATGCCGACGTCGCAAGGCTGATCGCCGAAGCGATGAAGAGCAGCCGGCCGAATGGAAACTGACGCCTTTGCGGCATTCAAGGAAGCCGCAATTGCTGCACGCCCCCGACTAAACAGCCTCGGGATTTACCGGGGCATCCGGAGATGTCGGTAGCGAGTTACTTCAGCATGCTTGATCGTTCACTCGTGAAGGCGTCAACGGAAAGAGCCAGGTTCAAAATGCCATTGCGGCACCGGAGGCGGCGAACAACAGGAAACCCGCGCTGGGGCGGCCATTCTGAAGTCTGTTTTCGAACGGCCTGCTCCCCATAAATCAGCACGCTTAAGTATAGTGTATATGCGGTAATTCTCTTTTATGATGAATTAGCGCAGATGAAGGCTATTGGCGCTGGTCGCGAGAATAGTGTACTGTGACTGTAGAAGTTCATTATTTTGCGGAACTGCAGCCGTTGAATATTATCCCTTCCATCCCACAAGGCCGCCAGCAACTCGTCCGCCTTGTGGCAGGGGCGGGAGATGTGATCCAGGTTGACGATGCCGTGCGCGTGCTGGGCCTCGACCGCACAGCGGCTGCGAAAACCCTCGCGCGCTGGACCAGGCAGGGCTGGCTGCGCCGCGTCCGGCGCGGGGTCTACGTTCCCGCAGCGCTCGACTCCCTGAGCAGCCAGCATGTGCTTGATGACCCGTGGGTGCTCGTGCCAGGGCTCTTCGGCCCCGCTTACGTGGGGGGGCGAACCGCGGCCGGGTACTGGGACCTGACCGAACAACTCTTCAAAGACATCGTCGTGATGACCGCCCGGCCCGTGCGCTCAAAGTCGCAGGCGCGGCACGGTGCGACTTTTACCCTGAAGCATATCCAGGAACGCAGGATATTCGGATGCAAGTCGGTCTGGCGCGGGCGCACAAAAGTCATGGTCTCCGACCTTGAGCGCTCCATGATCGACATGCTGGATGATCCGGCTATCGGCGGCGGCATCCAGCAAGTTGCCGATTGTTTTGATGAATACCTCAGGCGCAAGGATCGCAAAGATCATTTGCTTATCGAATACGGCGAGCGGCTGGGGAATGGTGCAATCTTCAAGCGCCTCGGCTTTCTCGCAGAGCAGCGCCAGGAAAGCGCTCTTGGAAAAGCCTGCATCGAGCGCCTGACAAAGGGAGCCATCAAACTGGATCCTGCACAGGATTGCCCGAAGCTGGTCACACGCTGGCGCATCTGGATTCCTGCGCGCTGGCAGGCGGGGGTGCGAACTTGATCGAACGCCGCGAAATCCTTGATATGGCCACCCGCATGTCTCTGACGCCGCAAATCGTCGAGAAAGACTATGCGCTCGGCTGGATGCTGGCCGGAATCAGCGCGCATGAAGCGCTGTTCAACAGTCGCCTCATCAATGTTGTCCATGCCGGCGACAGAGCAGCGAACCTCCCAGGAGGCGTGCCGCGCAAGATGGCCGAAGAGGCCCTTGTTACTGGCAGCATCATCAAGATGGCGGACGAGCCCGATAACGGTTTCGTAGCCGATCTCCTCATTGAAAACACCAGCGCTTTCGCTTTCTATCAGTAGACGGACTTGTATAGAAAGGGGACGCTCCTCTCTTTCCGCGATTCCGGGATCCGCAGGATGCTCAGGAAGCCAGGAGCATCTCGCGGTCACTTATTCGAAGTGATCGTCATACATTTCCTGATGGGGCTGGCAAGGCCGGAAACGAGGAGTGACTGCGTTGTGATAAAGATTTTCCACGAATACTGTAGCTGCACCACGGAATGAACGTTACTCTGTCTACAGACGTTTTTTATTCTGATCTGCCGCCTGCTTCTGTTCCGCGCCAGTCACGCACATGGCCGTTTAAGAACGCTGCGATATGCCCGGATTGTTCAGACAGCTCCGAAGCTGGCTTTGAGAAGCGACAGAACGATCCTGCCTGACTTCCGGCGGCGCGCTGGAAACGCTTCTCGGGGCCCATTTGCTAATGCTATGGTAATCAATCAAACGATGGAAGCGGGGAAACTGTGACAAGTTTCAGGAGGCAGGCCCTGGACGGTCCCTGCCCGGGTGGCAGCACACCGATCGGCGGACTTGAATAGGCCAGCCCCGCCCAAGGAGGGGTAGGCGTCCGACGCTCATCCGGGGTTGAGCACTGCCAGATTTCTGTGATCTGAGCTTCTCAAAAACATAACCAATCCATTACAGGTCCGTCACGATGGCTTGGTACCGCCCGGACTTCGACGCATTCTGCGTCTCATGTCTCAGGGGATTCCGGTATGTTCAGAATGTTGCGTGCGCACTCTCAACTCGGCCTTTGGATGGGCGCGAGCTCGCTTGCTTTGCTGCCTGAAATGGCCTCCGCACAAACCCAGGCTGCCCCCGCTACCATTGTCGAGGAGCAGCCAGAGCAGCGCCTCGGAGAGGTCGTGGTCATCGGGTACCGCGCCCAGAACGAACAGGCCGTCGCCGCCAAGCGGGCAGACGACCGGGTCGCCGACTATCTGGCGGCGGATGATATCGGCAGCCAGCCCGACTACAACATCGCTGACGCGCTTCGACGTCTGCCAGGCGTGCAGACCCAGTTCGATGAAGATGAGGGCCGCTATGTCTCGATCCGCGGCCTCAATCCGAGCTATACTCTCGGATCGCTGGACGGGGCGACGCTGGCAACAGCTGAACGCCAGAACCGTCAGCTCAACAAGGAAGCGATCCCCTCCGGCGCGATCCGGACTGTAGTCGTCAGCAAGTCTCGGACGCCGGATATCGACGGCAATGCGATCGGCGGCACGCTGAACCTGATCACCCGCTCGGCTTTCGATACCGATGGTTTCTACCTCGCTGGAACCGCAATGACGGGGCTGTCGACCGATACCGACGTGCCCGGCGACGGCTTTAATCGCGACTATGATGATGCCCTGAACTGGCGCGTCGATGCCACAACATCCAACCGGTTCGGTGACCGCGGCCAGTTCGGCTTTGTGCTCGGCGTAAACTATCTGCAGCGCAACCGGGACCAGCAACGCCTGCTGCCGCAGCAGGTTCCGGTCCTCAGTGAGACACCGACACGGGTTGGCACTCCGAGCGCTGGTGCGGCCCAGACGGATCTGCTCTGGTCGAACTACCCCAACACGATCGACCGACTTGGCGCGCTCCTGAAACTTGAATGGGAGGCCATCCCGGACCTGCGCACAAGCCTGCAATTGTCGCATTACAAACAGGATGACAACGAGCTTCGCCATTCGCAGCGCCTGCGCAACGGAACGGGAAGCAGTGCCAGCTTTGTCCGGTTCAATGACTTCCCACTGGAAAAGCCGCTTACCGTGGCGCTCGCGAACGCCAGCTGGGATATCACCGAAAGCCAGACCCTTTCCGGGCACGTCTCCTATTCGGAAGCATCCTTTGTTGAGCCGTCAAATCAGGTCCAGTTCAACCTGACAGGCGCGGCAGCGAACTTTGATCTGGAGCGCGTGGCGGGCGGCGTCCCGTTCGCCTCCAATATCGATCCCAGGGTCTTTAACGCCGCCAATTATACATTGCCCTCCAATGGCTGGACTCAGTACCGCGATGACAGTGACGAGTACGTTGAGGAAGCGGCCATCGATTATGGCTTCAACACGGCCCCTGGTGACCTCGGCTGGGGTATAGGGCTGGGTGCCAAAGTGCGAGAGATCACGCGCGACAATGACAGGACGGACTGGGCCTACGCGGTCTCCGGTGCGCCGCTCACGCTGGATCAGTTCCTGATGCCGGCAAACTACACCATGGTGTATAGTTCGATCCCTCAGTTCTTCATCGACTATGACAAGATGCTGCAATTTGCGCAGAATTCCGGGCGGGTAACCATCACCCGGAATGAAGCCCGGCAGTCTGACTGGACCTTTGTTGAAGACGTGCAGGCCGCCTACGCACTCGTGCGCCATAGCGGTGACCGGCACACGGTCATCCTCGGCGGACGGTTTGAAGACACCCAGACGACAGTGGACCGCAATCGCACCCAAGGTGTGATCCAGTCGCGCGTCACTCGGGAGGGGGGCTATGACAATTTCCTCCCCTCAATCACACTGCGCTATGACCTGACTGAGAACCTGCGCCTGCGCGCGGGTGCGTTCCAGGCCGTTGGCCGGCCTAACCCGAGCCAGCTTGCCTCAGGCGAAACCGTCAACCAGACCACCGGAGCGGTAAACCGCGGTAATCCGGACCTGAAGGCGCGCGAGGGTGACAGTATCGAAGCGGCGCTCGAATACTATTTTGGCGAGGGCGGCCTGCTTTCGGTCGGTGTGTTCCGTAAGGAGATCAGCAACGAAATCATCACGCGGCTGACGCCGGGCGGTGGACCGGGCGGAGTCGACCTGACCCAGCCGATCAATGTCACCAGCGCCGAAATTTCCGGGGTTGAAGTTGCCGCGATCATCAACTCCCTCCCCCTGCCGGGCGTACTTTCGAACCTCGGGGTTTCAGCTAACGCAACCTTCATCGATGGCAGCTTCGACACCGGCGGCAGCCGCGGCACTGTGAATTCCCTCCAGGGCCAGTCGGATCAGCTCGTGAACTTTGCCGTGTTCTACGAACAGGGGCCGTTTCAGGCACGCGTATCATATGCTTACACCGGCGAAGCAAAAACCGCGATCAGCGCCACAGACGCCAGCGGGCGTAGCGATCGGTACGACAAGGCGACAAATACGGTGGATACGCAGGCGCGTTTCCGTCTGAACGACCGTTTCGAACTGATGGGTGAGGTTCGCAACCTCACCAATGAGAACAAGGTGAACCTGACCGGTGCGGACATATACCGGGACGTTTCTTTCTACGGCCGTCAGTTCTGGATCGGCACGAACTTCAAATTCTGAGCGGCTCTGATGCGGGTGACTCTGACCGTCCTGCTGACCGCTGCGCTGCTGGCTGGCTGCGCAGCGGTTGCAGGACCGCCAGCTGCCGAGCAGCCGGGTCAGTCTGGCCTGACTCCAGAAACGTTCGTGGGCGGAAGGTATTCTGTCCGAGAATTCTCTGATCCGCCTCGCCGTGCACATATTCTGGAACTGGACCTGACGCGGGTCGTGCTGGAGACGACGCCTGGTGATAAGTCGGGCGGCAGAGAGTATACGGCACGAACGGTGAGCGCTTATGCCGCCTCGCGAGACCTGCTGGCCGCGGTGAATGGTGGTTACTTTACGCCCTTCTCGGGAGGTTCGCCGGGCGGGGACGATTACTACCCGAAAGATGGCGATCCCGTCGATGTGTCTGGTTTGGCGATCGCCTTCGGTGAGGGCGTTTCACCGGTTGAGCTCTTTGAAGATGAGCGTGTCAACGCGGTCCTGTGTGTCGCCGGCGCCACCGTTTCTATTGAGGACGGCCAATCCTGCGACGGCAAAGTGGACCACGCCCTGTCGGCGGGCCCGCGACTTCTTGCCGGCGCTGCGCCGAGCCCGCTTGCCGGGTTTGGCGACAGGTACGCGAACAGTCGCCACCCCCGGACTGCAATCGGGCTGGCCGCAGATGGCCAACGCGCCTGGCTTGTCGTCGCCGACGGGCGCCAGCCAGGTTATAGTGAGGGCATGTCGCTCAATGAGCTCACTGCGCTGTTCCTTGATCTGGGGGCTGCCGATGCGCTCAATCTTGACGGAGGCGGGTCGTCAGCCATGGTTCTCAGGAGGGATGGACGCCACATAGTCGTCAACTCCCCCATCCATACTGCAATGCCGGGACGCGAGCGGCCGGCAGCCAACCATATCGGTGTCCGGCCCGCCAACTGATTCACATCTGGAAGGATGCAAGGTACATGCTCAGAATGACGAGTTCGATTGTCCTTTTAGCCCTGGCTGCCTGTGCCGCAGCGTCCGGCCAGGGCGCCGCGCCCGATCCGGCGGGGCGCCCGCCCGCATATGAACCCCCACCCATCCTTCAACTGGACGCCAGCCTGATCAGGGCTTATGAAGCGCCGGAAGCGCGTCAGGGCGTGGCGGTTGACGCGCGCTATTTTTATGCGGTCGTCAATACGGTTATCGGCAAGTATGACAAGGAAACAGGCGAGCGGATCGCGCGCTGGGCTGGTCCGCGCGGCGGACTGATCAGCCATCTGAATGCCTGCTTTGCCGAGCGCGATGCGCTCTGGTGCGCAAACTCCAACTTTCCGGAAACACCGATGGCAAGTTCGGTGGAGGTCTTCAATTCCGCGGACCTCTCCCACAGGTTTTCGCACAGTCTCGGTATCATGGATGAAGGTTCGCTGACCTTCATCGAGCGGTATGGAAGGGGATGGCTGGCAGGCTTCGCGCATTACGATACCGATGGTGGATTGACCTACAAGGATGCAGCTTTTGCCGGGATCGTGTTCTTCGATTCCGACTGGCGCAGGACCGGGGGCTATGCGTTGCCGAAATCGGTGCTCGAAAACATGGCACCGCAAGCCGCATCCGGCGGCGCGATAGGACCGGATGGTCTTCTGTACGTGTTCGGACATTCAAAACCGGAGATGTATGTTCTGGCAAAGCCAGCAATGGGGCCTGCACTGATCCATGTGGCAACGATCAGCATTGATGCCCGTGGCCAGGCGTTTGACTGGGATGAATCCCAGGACCGCGTCCTGTTTGCGATCGACCGGCCGACGGGTACCGTTCGTGCTTTTGAGATGCCGGAAGTACCTGTGTCCCACAGCCCGGAAGCACGCCTGTTTGACTGACAGGGGGCGCCGTTCCGGCGGCGGGTGCGACCACGTGTGCGTCGCCAGGCTGTATCGCGTAAGGTTTGGGCGAGTTCGGCGGCATTGTCGCCCTGCGGCTTGAGGGGCGCGGCGGAGTGAGACCGACCGGGTTGCGACGATCATTGCATCCGACGCAGTCTCGACCTGCCGTATCCATCCGCCAAGGGCCGCGGCGTGACAGGATTTGCGGTGAATTTTAGGTGATGTGCTTGCTGGCGTCCGGCGCTTCGCTGGTGTCGCGGTGGACTTCTTCGCGGATCAGGCGGGTTGTGACTTCATCGAGGTAGCGGGCGAGTTCGGCGTTCAGTTCGCGGAACTCGGGCAAGAGCACCTGGTCCACAAACTTCTTCGGAACGCGCAGCATGACGGTCGTCGCCCGTTGCCTCGCGAGACGGTACGGTTTCAGGCCGTAGCGACGGCAAAGCGCCAGGAACAGTTTGCGCGACCAGACGTCCGGCAGGGAGAACTGCATCTCGATGGCGGGATCGCTCTGTTCGAGCTCGGCGAGGCGGGCGCGGATGCGCTCAAGCCCGGCTTCGGCCGCCTGCTTTTCCCCCGGCGTTCCGGCCCCGGCGAACAAGGCTTCAAGTTTGCGGAGCTTTTCGCGAAGCTGGGTCTGATCGGTCACAACGATTTCCAGTTCCAGGGTAACAGTTCGTCCAGCCGGAGGACCGGCAGATCATTGATCCGTGCAAGGACGTCAGCAAGCCAGGCCTGCGGATCGACATCGTTCAGCTTGGCCGTGGAGATCAGCGTTACCATGAACGCGGCGCGCTCAGCGCCGCGCTCCGAGCCGGCGAACAGCCACGATTTACGGCCCAGCGCAAAGCCCCTGAGCGCCCGCTCGGCGGCATTGTTCGTCAGGCAGATCCGCCCATCCTCCAGGAACGCGGTGAAGCCGCTCCATCGCTTCAGCATGTAGTCGATCGGCTCAGCCAGCAGAGAGGCGCGTGACAGCCTGGCCCGCTCGGCCTGCATCCAGTCCTCCAGTGCGTCCACCAGCGGCCGGCTGTCTCGTCGGCGGCGGTCCTGGCGCTCGCTGGCCGCGAGACCGCTGATTTCGCGCTCGATGTCGAACAGGGCGTCGATGCGTTTGACCGCTTCCAGCGCAATCGGAGAGATCGGCTCGGTGTTCTTCCGGCGCTTCGCATTGGCCGCGATATCGGCGAGCACGAAGAACTTGCGGCGGGCATGCGCCCAGCACAGGGCCTGGGTCAGCGGGCCGGGGATGCGATCTGCCTTGAACAGCGGGTTGTATCCGCCATAGGCGTCCGCCTGCAGGATGCCGGCAAACCCCTTCAGATGACGTTCGGGATGTTCCTGGCGCCGGTCACGCGAGGCGTAATAGAGCGCTGCCGGCGGCGAGGTCCCGCCAAACGGCCGGTCGTCCCGGACATAGGTCCAGATGCGGCCGGTATCGGTCTTGCCGCGCGCGAGGATCGGCACGGTCGTGTCGTCGCCGTGGAGGCGCCCGGCGGCCAGCACATGCGCCTCGATCAGCACATGCAAAGGACGCAACACACCGGCGCAGGCGCCGACCTGGTCAGCGAGGGTGGAGACACTGAGATCGATCCCCTCGCGGCCATAGCGCTCAGTCTGGCGGTTGAGCGGCTGGTGCTGGCCGAACTTCTCGAACAGGATCATCGCCAGGAGGTTCGGTCCAGCAAAGCCGCGCGGCGTCACGTGGAACGGCGCCGGCGGCTGCGTGATCTTCTCGCACTCGCGGCAGGTAAACTTCTCGCGCACAGTCTGGATCACCTTCCACTGGCGCGGGATCACTTCCAGCGTCTCGGTGATGTCCTCCCCGAGCTTTGCCAGCTTGCCCGAACCGCAGCAGGGGCAGCTCTCCGGCGCCGCGACAACGACACGTTCGCGCGGCAGGTGTTCGGGGAATGGCTTCCTGGAAGGGCGCCGGCGTTCGAACGCCTGGACCGTCGATGTCCGCGCCGCTTTCGCCGAGGCGAGTTCGTCCTCGCTGGCGTCGGCTTCCAACTCCTCAAGCTGCAGCTCCATCTGGTCCAGCAACCGCGCCTTGCGTTCCGAGCGGCTGCCATGGATCTCGCGCTTCAGCTTCTCGATCTCGAGCTGGAGGCGCGCAATCAGCGCCCTCGCATGCGTACGCTCGGCCTGCTCGCGGACCGCCAGGGCCTCTGCATTGATCCGGGTGGCGCGCTCGGCCAGATACAGGGCCCGCATCGCTTCAAGGTCATCCGGGAGCTGGTCGGCCGCTTCGATCATGCACGAAGGGAATCATATTCGCCGGCGCCGGGCCAGTGGATTTTTTTATCCCGCAGCGCTTGGGCGCCAGGTTTTTTGCGGCGCCCGCCAATCAATTCCTTCAAGAAGATAACCGAGCTGCGCCGCCGACAGCGAGACCGGATCGCCGGCCGTCGAAGGCCAGATGAACCGGCCCTGTTCGAGCTTCTTCGTGAACAGGCAGGCACCCTGGCCATCATGCCAGATCACCTTGATCAGGCCGCCCTGGCGCCCCCGGAACACAAACAGATGCCCCGTATGCGGATCAAGCTTCATCTGCTCCTGTACCAGCAGGCTGAGGCTGCTCCAGCCCTTGCGCATGTCGGTCACGCCGCTTGCAAGCCAGACGCGCGTGCCCGCCGGCACAGGGATCATCGCCCGGCAAGCGCCGTCACGAGCGCAGTCGCAAGCGCCGGATCAACACTTCCCGTGATCCGCATCTGCGGCGCTTCCGTGAAGGAGATCTCGATCGTCCCCTGGGCCGTCAACGCTGCCGGCGATGCGCTGGCAAATCCAACGGGATCTGGCCTCACCGTTACCGGTACAAACGCCGGCGCGCGCGACGTCTTCGGAAAGCCCGCCTCAGCGCGCAGCGTCTTGCGCCAGCCAAACAGCATGCTGCGGCTGATACCAAGCTGGCGGGCGACCGCCGTCACTGTCACCCCCGGCGAAAACGTTGCCGCCACCGCCGCCAGCTTCTCACCGCGAGCCCACCGACGACGCGGTGCGCCAAGTATCAGATCCATGTGTCACCGAATGTCTGCGGATAGTCTCAGACCATGTCTCAAGACCAGTCCGTATCGGCAGATCATCACCAGGCCGTCGATCCTCGCAAGGCGGTGCCCACCGGATGAATACCTTGCAGGCAGCACTTCTTGTATTTCTTTCCCGATCCGCAGGGACACGGATCATTTCGGCCGACCTTTTCAGTTCGCGGCTTGAGTTGATGGTTTGAGAGTCGGTCGTTGTGGAGTTCGAGTACGCAGGTTGCGATCATCTGCGGGGCTTCATAGCTGACCTGCTCATCGAGTTCATCGTAGAGGCCTGGATCCTCGTCGGTTGCCCGCGCGATCGTGGCGAGCGCGGCAAGCATCATGAACGCGCCGGCAGCAGGGTCATCTTCTGGCCGATCCTTGAACGTCGACCAGGCCCACGGGCGCAAGGCGATTGCCTTGCCGAACCCCTCGGCCCAGAACTCCCACAGGAACGTCCCGTCGAGGTCCTGGTCGAGCAAGGGTTCGTAAGTGTCAGGATCATCAAGCCTGGATGTGATGTCGTTGTAGAGCGCCATGATCAGGCCGAGGATTTCGTTTGCCTCGGTCTGGTCCTCGAACACCGGACCGTCTCCGCCCCAGACGACGGGCAGCCATTCGCTTGGCAGGATCATTTCGGGGCAGACGAGGAGGCCCGTGAGGAACCCGTCGAGTTCGGGCACCATCATGACCTCATCGTCTTCCTGAGAGACGAGGAAGTGATCGAGCCGCGCAAGGCCTTCGTCTGTCAGCTTACGCATGCGAACGGCCCCGGCAGGAGTTCATCAAGACGGCTCATGGGATGGCCCTGGGCAATGGCTTCGAGGGTTTTGGTCAGATAGCCGAGCGGCTCGACGCCGTTGAGTTTGCAGGTCTC
>Ga0247837_1006408_pt1 | contig 16599 bp, 8 predicted proteins | sample LaCtaG_2_FD_187115 | JGI IMG/M metagenome (GOLD analysis project Ga0247837, IMG submission 187115) | Freshwater microbial communities from meromictic Lake La Cruz, Castile-La Mancha, Spain - LaCruzMarch2015_14.5m | ecosystem: Environmental > Aquatic > Freshwater > Lake | place: Spain: Castile-La...
ACAGGCTCCTGAAGACCCCACTGCGGCTGGGGATCGACAACTGGTGCATTGAGTAGCCAGTGTTCCTGAACAGGTAAGACAGGTACTGTGACAAGACAGTGAGGCAGCGCAGTAGCCAGCCGAGTTCATTGTTAATCCTGAAGCACACACACAGGCTCCATTAGTGAGTGTTGCTCCTGACTTACATGAAGTACAGGCCTGAGCCCCAGCCCCACTGCATTGCTCACAGGTAAGGTCACAAGTAATTGAGCAGTCACTTCCTGAATGTCCCTTTTCACAAACACAGCCTGAACGCACACATCTCCCATAGCCACTACATAGGTTTTTGCAGGGAGCAGCGTTACACAGACTAGCTGAAGAAGGACAAGTGACTTGTCCCAAACTGTTAGGAATGTCGACCACTCCTCCAGCTGTAGGACAAGTGAGAGTTTGAGCGCCCACATGGACTGTGGCTTGACCCTGGACACAGGTCACTCGGAAACAGCGGGGACCACTGCCTTGGTAAGTTCCTTCGAGACATCGACATTCGTTGCACTTTTCTTCTCCGGAGACACTAACTGACCCTTCAAGGCAGGTTTGATATGGAGATCGCACAGGGCAATAGTCCATCCGAGTGTCGCCGCCTTGCTGCGAGTTCTGGAAGTAGACGAAAGGAGCAGGTATTGAACTCCAGTGCGTCATAACATTGCAAGCTCCAAACGTATTCCCAGTAGGTCCACAACCATTAGCAGTGCCCACACAAAACTGACTGCTAGTGGCAGCCCCACTAGCTATGCAGGCAGCAGCAAAGGCTGCACATCCTTGGCGGTACATGAACTGCACAGGGTTGGTGTACTCCCACTGCACCTCATACCACCCACTGTCTTGAAACACCGCCATTGTCACATCTGAGTAACTCGGCCGGTTAGACACGTAGTTGGACATGAAGTCGTCCAACATCATTCTTGCACTCCACATAGAGGCGAAGTACTCATCACTTCCGCTGTACTCAGCCAGCCGCACACCAGGCAGGTCCGGGCAGTCGAAGGCCGCTCTCGCCAGTTTAAGCACAGTGGGCAAAGTAATGAAATAGGCTCCCACCCCGCCCAGTGTTTCGAACTTTAATCTGTCAGTAAGATGGTAGGGAGTGCCGTCTGGCTTGGAGAAGTAGGAGAGCAAACGACCATTAAAGGCTAAAATCTGCCCCACTGCCTGCGCTACAGTTTGGATTTTCGTTTCGAGTGTCATTTGCGTGAACCAGCCCATTTGGAGCCATATGCTCCCTGCCAAAACACGCTGCGGAGAGGAGCCGCTGACCATACACGGTGCGCCGTACACATACTTTTCCGAACCATAGTAAGCCCAAGCCGGAGTAGTCATCACATATATCACCACATCCGTGTCCACCCCTGTTAGATTATGACTGACAGGCACCAAGCCCTGCACACAGTACTTCAGCGGCACTTTGATAGTCGTCGCTATGGGAGGCACTCGCAACACTCGCTCATACCAGCGGAGCACTACAGGCATCACTTCAGTCTTCAGAGAGTCCATAGCACTGGAAGCTACCCGAGTGTCGTTGTAGTGCACGTGGATGCGCAGTCCGCGCCAGGTAGTAGGAGACTGCTTGTATCCACTGGTCCAATCCTTCGCCGCTTCTACTTCCTGCAGACTGCCTGCGAGGGCTGAACTGACTAGGAGACAGAGGAGAAAGCTGGAGACCATTTATAAGAGTTTTTTCTTCAAACATAATTTCCCACTGCTGCAGTAGACTAGGAGACTTAAAGACCCGGCTTCTATATTGGCTATTTTCCTTGTGGCTAGAGTGCTATTATGGTATAGATGGTAGTTTTCCCTTGTTTTAGATGGGTCGATAGAGTCTTTTTGCTTTCTTTTGAATATTGCAGGTCTGTTTCTCTGGAAATGTCCTGAATTTGGCGGCTTGCATGAATTCGGATGCACAGAAACTGACATTGCATGCATTGACAAGGCATAGAGCAAATTTCTCGCTTATAAACAGTATAAATCAGACTTTACTGTGAGATTTCATAATTTTAGTGTTCCTTTCTGTGTTTTAAGAAAATTTAAGAAGTTTTACTTGGGAAATTGGCTTTTCAGATGAAAAATAAGAGTATTCACTAGAGAAAACGAGCCAAAGTAATCCAAATCTCCAACACTCCCTCAACCCAAAGGCAAATACCAGTATAAAACCCGATATTCATCAGGTAAAAACGCATTTAAGCCAGTCTATGCCTTTCCTACATGTATTCATCAGAGTAAAAGAGCCCCACTAGTCACGGTAATGGTCAAAACTGCGAGTTTGTATGAAATAAAAGAGAAACTTTAGAGCTGCACTGCGCAAGTAGCTGCATTAAAGCGGCTCATCGGCTGCAGAGCAGCTGTAATTAGCCCTGTTAGTATGAGTGAGAGAGGAAGGATGCCTTCCGAGCAAGAGGCCCTGCCAGTATCTGAGGAAGAAATAAAGCTTGCGGAGATCATATCCAGCGCTCCGCCCAGACCGCCGAGACGCTCGCTATTGGAGCGCTTCTGTGGCTGCTTTGCGCCCACTCCGACTAGACGTCCGCGTAGGTTCAAGGCTGCAACGTTGCTGCCGCCGCAGAGAGAGTTGCACAAGGGCAGAGCCACGCTTGTGCTGGACCTGGACGAAACTCTTATCCACAGTACCTTTCAGCCGGGGTTAGTGGGAGATTTCGTAGTTGAAGTGGACGTCGAAAACAAGTCCTACCTGGTCAGCGTTTTCAAGCGGCCCGGACTCCACGAGTTCCTGCAACGCTGCGCAGACCTTTACGAAGTCGTGATCTTCACCGCAAGCATGAGCACCTACGCAGACCGCGTAATCGACGTAATTGACACTGAAAACTCAGTCAGTGCGAGACTCTTCCGAGAAAGCTGCACCTACGTCGACGGAGTCTATGTGAAGAACTTAGAACTGCTGGGCAGAGACTTGAAGAGGACTATTATCGTAGATGTATGAGGTATGCAGAACTCGCCAAGTTCGTATATGTTTCAGCCCGGCTGTGCGCTGCCGATCAAGACTTGGATGACGGATAAGACGGACTTGGAGCTGTTTGACCTGCTGGTGGACTTGCAGACCATTGCGTTTGAGCCGGATCTTACCAATATTTTGCCGGCTATCGCTAGTCAGATACAAGAGAAAATCGAAATCCAGCGCTTCGCTCAAATCCCCGACAACGAAGACCTGCCTCCAGTCGCCAGACCAGTCCCCAGCAGTCCCCCAGTCCCTTCCTGGCGCGACAACTCCTCAGTCCCTGCAAAGTAACCCCTCTCTCTATGTAGGTCTCCTAGTATGTCTGAGGAGAGGACAATAACTGCGAATTGCCTGTCTATTAGTGGACTGCCTGTTAAAGGAAGTAGGGCACTACGTTGCGCGGGTGCACACTTTTCGCACTTTCCGGCACTGCGTCGAAAATCATGAAGTCGCGCCTTCCGTCCTCGGAAACGTTCAGGATGGAAGCCACGTTGCCGCAGCGGTAGCAGTAGTTGGGAGCGCTCCACACGGTCACTAGGTTGCGGTTCGGGAACCAGTACTTGTAGCCTTCTTGCACTAACTGGTGGGCGCGGCAGACCAGGTCGAGGTCGTTTATGTGGCAGAACTCGTCAGTGACTCTAGCCCCGAAAATCCACCCTGCGCCTCTCGGACTCATCGCCCAGCCATCAATATCCTCGGGGTCACTCCACATCAGGTCGCAAAACGGCCCCTCATGCGGAATCTCCATCTTCCGGTCTATAGTTCGCATTTGATCGATAGTGCGGATTTCCGGGGACAGGCCAGCGTGGATGCACAGAATTTTCCCGTCTACGATGGCTGCGATGTTCAGGTAGTCAAAAATCTCCGTGCAGTATTTCCAAGGGTTCGCGTTTCCGTATTTTCGCACACATTCATCATAGAAGCCATATACCTGCGTGATTTGCCGGGATTCATGGTTCCCTCTCAAGAGTGTAATATGTTGCGGGTACTTCGCCTTCAACGCCATTAGCAGCTCGAATGTCTCGATGGAGTTATACCCGCGGTCCACGAAATCGCCCATGAAGATGTAGTTCGCATTAGGGATTTCCCCGCCTGTTCTGAAGAGCTGCATGAGGTCGAAGAACTGCCCGTGAATATCCCCGCAAATGACCACTGGGGAGTTGACAGGCTGTACGTTGTTTTCTTCCGCGAGAATTCCCTTCACCATTTCGCACAGAGTAAAGAGGTCGCCTTCAGGCAGACACTTCCCTTGCTTTAGCGTCTCTACCCAGGCGTCCACCATTATTTGAATAGAACCTGATGGACTCTGGCCATGGAAATTGACCGAGTCTGTCTCAGGACCTATCAGCTGTTCTCACAGTGCTTGGGCTAATATAAGTCCACACTGCCAATTTTCCAGTTCCTGTATTAGTCAGAGAGCAAGATATGTATGAGAAGGCAATCTAATAGACTAACACTGTGAGGAAGTTCTGAAGTTGTTGACTAGTTGCGAGTTAGACAGAAGCTAAGTCGTCATTGAATATAGCAGTGACCACTTCTCGTCCATTCGCAAATCCTCGGTACATCCCTTCAGTGCTATAAGGCATTTCCACGTTTCCCCCTGCATCCACAGCCACCAAGCCTCCCTCTCCACCTACAGCCCTCAGCTCTTCCCCTATCACTTCCCTGCAGGCCTGAGCTAGGCTTTGTCCTCCCCATAGCATGCGTAGGTGCACTTCCTGTGCCGCTCCTATGCGAATAAAGCTTTCTCCCTGTCCAGTGCAAGACACTGCACAGGTCTGGTCACAGGCCCAAGTGCCCGAGCCTATGAGTGGAGAGTCGCCTACCCGGCCTGGGAGTTTGCCAGTCATTCCACCTGTGGACGTAGCAGCGGCTAAGTGGCCGTTGCAGTCGAGTGCTACAGCGCCTACTGTGCCTTTGGCAAGAGCGGCTGTCAGTTGGTGTTGTCGTTGCTCGGTTTCGAACCAGGCTGGGAGGCAGTGTTCTATTCCTGTTGTTTGGCAGAAGGAAGCAGCGCCTGCTCCTGCAAGCATGACATGTCGAGTTCCGTCCATTACCGCCCTTGCGGCTTCTATGGGATGTCGAGGACCCCATAACCCTGTCACAGCCCCAGCCAGTCTGCTGCTTCCCTCCATAACAGATGCATCCATCTCCAGCGTCCCGGCAGATGTGTACACCGACCCACGACCAGCATTGAACAAAGGGTCATCCTCAAGCACTTTCACAGCCGCTATGACTGCATTCAGTGCGGAATCGTTGTCTTGCAGAACTGCCAGTCCCGCTGCAAGAGCCGCTTTGAGTGCACTGTGGTACTGTGCACAGAGGGCAGGGGACATAGCAGATCTGTCAAGGACTCCCGCCCCGCCGTGAATTGCAATGACTCTAGCCATTATAGTAAACTCTGGACTTCTTTATCCTAGGCTTCCTTAGTGCTCAAGTGGTAGGAATGCTCGAGTTCTTCCATACCACTTTCCTCCTCTACAGGTCGTTCCCACGCACCATGTCTGCCTTTGGCTACCGGAGCGTTGGAGAAGTCTCCAGAGAGGGAGTGCTTGTGATGAGGCATAGTAGCATTAAGGCCTTCTGTACTGCGCTTGTTGCTGTGGGCACGGGAATTAGGCTTCGCAGGACTTTTGTCCAAAGGGGATAAAACCATCTTTCTGAAGCGATAGATCTCTCCATCTCTTTGCTTTCGCAGATTCCTGACCATTTCCTTAGCCATCCTCGCTTCCCCTTCCTTGACAACCGCAATTTCCCGAGCCACCTCCAACTCCCTCTGCAGTCTAAGGCGCGTTTCTCTCTCCACCTTCACCCCCACTTGCTGTATTTCCGTGGTCAAGTTCCTGTTCACTTCCTCCTTCCGTCGCAACTCCCTAGCGAGCCTCGCCACATCCGCCTCTCTATGCTTCAAAGTCTCTATCAACCCTTGCATTTGCTCATCTCTCTTTTTCCGGACTTCATCCTGTCGACTCAAGTCCTTACGAGCTATGCTCAGCTCAGACTGCAAGTGGGAATACTGCTTGCGCAGGTCTTGAAGTTCAAAGTCCTGTCTGACCTGAGCTGCCAAGGTGTCCTTTTGCTTTTCCTGTCCTCGCAGTCGCTCAGGTGTATGCTTGCGGGAGCTGATTTGAGAGTGGGAGGCTTTGGGACTACGCATGTCGGGCTTGTGGGCTTTGATCTTAGGGAAGACGGGTTCTGTGGGGGAAGGAGGGACTGGCAAAGAGACGTTTAGACTGGCTTGCAGGGCTTCGTAGTCCTTTTGTAGCTTTTGCAAGTCGAGGGTCTGTTTTTCCTTGTCTGTGGCTAAGGTGGCGTACAGTTCCGTCAGACATTGATAACTAGCGGAAATGCCCTGGAAATAACTGCATAGAGTCTACCTCTGCCACGTCGCTGCCTTGCGACAGTCCTCTCTCAGTCCATTACAAGTTTCAATCATCTGCTCATGACTAGCCACCAAGCCCTCGAAATAGCTACATAGCGCCTACCGCTTCCACCCTGACACTTCCTTCTCCTTTTCCTGCTTTAGTGCATCGTACATCTCTGTGAGGTGTTCATAACTGGCGGACAGGCCTTGGAAATTCCGCTCCAATGCAGGGTCTTGCTGACTTGGGCGGAAGTTGTTTTCGGTGAGCTGCTGAGATGCAGAGGAGTGCGGGCTGTGGAGACTTGAGGCAGCGGAGGACTGGCCTTCCTTTCGTTCGTCCATATTACAGCGTGATGATATAGAGTTGGGGTGAAGTTGGCAGATACATCACATAACTTTTGCATACTTATGACTAAACTACTTAATTTAGGGCTTATTCCAATTGCTATACTGATTCATTCAAAACATACCGATGCCATTCAGACCACTTCAGAAGCCTGAATCACTGAAGTAAATGTTGTCTGGGTGTTTCCGAAGTCCGCAGCACTGTCGTTGCAGTCGTTCTACAGTGACTTCGAATTGGAGTCCTGGGAAGTCTCTGGGCCAGCTTTTATATTGCTATTGTTTGTGCCTATTTCAGGGTCGGTGTAGACTTGAGCCCTGCTTGATTAGCCTCTGCAAGCCTTTCTCTCTGCCCGCACAGTAGACATTCCTCGAGTTTTTGCCGCTTCACTGATCTTTGTGGTTCTCCAACTAAACTCAGAGAAGCGGGCTCTGCCATTCGCCACAAGCCTTGCATGCAGCCACAGTCTAGTGTCAAGAGCACCTGGCTACATTCGCATGCTTCGAGTGACTTGAAATGCAGAGTGCAGCCACACGCCAGCAGTGCGAGTAGGCAGGAGGCTGAAGGTGTGTCGACGGAATCCTTTGGCTAATAATGTCTCTCCGCATCCTGAGCCACGCTCCGAAGCACTGGCGTAATGGGACCAGTTGGATCGGCCGCACTGCCTGCAAGCTGATAGGTGAGGAGAACTACGACCAGGTGCGGGTGTTCAAGCGGACAGTGTATGCAGAGTGGTGGTACCTGAAGCAACATTTCTTCTACTGGGCCTACGTCAACAAGTCGGAGTGGGCCAACATGTTCGCTCTCCTGCCCAAGCCTGACTCCTCCCACGGCTTCCCCTACAAGGAAACGCCCTCTCGGTACGCCCAGCTGGCAGAGGATAACTTCTCGAGTGACGGGTACATCTCCTGGTACACGTACTTGGCAGTGGCTGCTGCCTCGGTCTGGAGCGCCTACATCTACTTCTGGCCTCGCCGCTGGGTGAACTCCTATGACATGTTGTCAGAGGAAAATGAGATGCGCCTGCAGTATGCGGACTCCTTCTCTATTGCAAACCTCGACCAGACCATGGTCTTCTGGGGCAACTTCTGGACCTGGCTGCTGCCACCTCACAAGTTCCACTGGTTCCGAGCTGAACGTGCCTCCCACTTCCTGCCCGACTCCAAAATCAGAGCCATCACTGTCACGCTCAACAAGAAGAACAACTCTTACGAGCACTACTGGCGCGGAGTCGGGTACGACAACCAGATGCTCTAGCTAACCATCTAGGACAGCTAAGGATGCAGTAGGGAGTCGTCCAGGATGGGCAGGGAAGGGCTGGACCCCATTTCAGGCGGCCGCCGTCTACGGAGATGGCCGCTTTCTTGGCGGAGGTGCTCGAGTCCTTTGGGGGCTTCCTCGGGGTTCTGCCTCTGCCGCTTCTGCAACACAGCCAACTGCACCTCGAGGTCCCGCATTCTCATAGTCTTCGCTCTCAGCTGGTTTATCTCACTTATCAAATCCACGTTTTCCTTCATAATTCGGTAATTGTCCTGCTTATGCGCCTTCGCCAGTTTCTCCAGTTTGCCCTTCAGAGACGACACGTTGTTTTCCAAGTATTTCCTTTGCTGCTCGTATTCCTTGTGGATATCTGTGTCGACTTCCTGCGGCCGTGCATCACTGCGCACAAATCTCTGATACACGTTCAATATACTCTCTTTGAGCCTTTTGTAGTCTTGAATGTACTGCACGGACTCATATATGCCGTCCCTAATCGTATGCACCAAAGTCTGCAATTTCCCAATTTTCGCACTTTGCTTATTAATGGTGTTCTGCATGCCCGACTGCCTCATCCTCAAGTCATCCACAATCAGTCCCAAGTTCTCATTCACTCCATTCAAGTGCTTCAGTTCCTTGTCCATCTCCGCAGTTTGGTCCTTCAGTCTGATGATTTCCTGCTCTCTGGGTCCGATTTCCCGCTTCAGTTCCTTTATTTTATAGTCCAGCACGAACTTGAACTTCTCCAATTCTTGGCTTTTCTTCTTGAGTTCGTAGATGCGGTTTTCCTTCTCCAAAATGGTCTTATCGCGTTCCTCCATTTCCTTCTTCTGCGTGTCTTTGCTTTTCTTGAGCATCTGAATAGTGTCGTCCTGCGCACCGATTTGCTCCTTCAGCTTCTTAATGGCGTCCTCCTTTTCGTCGATTATCGTCTGCTTGTCTGCGAAGTTCTTTTTCAAAGTCGCGGCTTCGCCCTTGGTCTTGGCCTCCTGGTCCCGCAGTTGCTGCATTTGGCGGATGTGCAGGTCCTCGAGCTCTTGCAGTTGGTTTTGGTTCTCCAGGTCCAGTTGCTCTTGGATCACGGTGAAGCGCCGTTCTTGGTCTTGCCGCTCTTTGGAAATGCGTTCGTTTTCTAGACGTTCTTCCTCCAGTAAATACTTATAGTGGTCTTCCGTCTTCTTCAAATCTTGGTTGTGCTCACTAATGAGTCTCTCCTTTTCCTCATTAAACCGCTTCGCCTCCTGGTCTCTTTCCTTCACCAAAATGTCAAGTTTCCTCGAGCCTTCCAAAACCTGCTGGTTTTTATCTGATTCCAACTGCTGTTTTTCAGTATCGAAATGCTCTTTTAGGGCTTTTAGCTTTTCCTCGTATTGCTGCTCGCTTTCCTTTTTCGCCTCTTGTAAAGTCTCATACCTGTTTTTATCCTGTTCCGCTTCATTCGCCATTTGCTCCTTTAGCTTCACGATCAAGTCGTCCTTTTCCTGGATCTGCAGGTCGTACTGCATCTTTTGATTGGTGTCCAAGTCCTGCAACTGCTGCTTCAAATTCTCCATTTGCTGGTTGATTTCCTCGATATCCGGCTTCGTTATGAGGATTTCTTCGGCGTAGGTCAAAGTCGCGATTTCTCGTTCTCGCTTCATTGAGCGGATTTCCTTGTCTTTGATTTCGTAGATGATCACGCAGCCGTCCTCCGCGACAGTGAATAAATAGCAGTCGTCGGAACTCACTCGCATCCTTTCGATAGGCGCACTGTGGGCTTGGTACTCGCTGTAGTCTCCTGTGAGAGGGGAAAACTTGTAGCAACGCACAGCTCCGGGTCGCTCCATTTCGCCGATCCCAGCGAAAAGCAGCTTGCCGGAAGGGGACAAACAGAGCTGAGAAATCAACAGACCTGTGTCCAGGGACCTACGAGCCTCTGAATCCACGATTTCCTTCAGCTGTCGATTACTGCTCACTGTGTATATCGCCCTGCCTTCCGTTTCCCGGATGTCTGGGGTCACCAGGACGCTTGAGAAGTTGATAGCCTTGATGTTGATTTCCTGTCCGTGCATCTTTTCAGAGTTCTTTTCGAAGAGTTTCCACTCCACTGCGCCGTCCCACCCTGCACTGACCAGCACAGAGTCGTCCTCCGACCACACCAGCGCTCTCACTTTGCCGTGCTTCGAGTTGAAGCCGAAGTGAGGGGGACTGTCTAGTGTGTAGAAGTGGAAAACTTGGATGTTGCTGCCGTTCGCGACTGCGAACATGTTCCCTCCGTGGCTGAAACGCACCTCCTTACAAGCTTTGATCTGCAGGTCCTTGTAAGGCTTCAGCATGTCTCTGAACACGTTCAATAGGCGCAGTTTGTCCGCAAACCCCACAATCACATGAAACCCACTCGGGTGGAAAGCCACACTATATGGCTCTTCATTGAAAGAAGCCTCCACTTCCAGCTTCTTATCCACATAGTTCCAAATCCGCACATACTTGTCCAACCCACAGGTCACTATCAGTGGCTTGCGGATGCATACGTCTAGGCCGGTCACTCGGCCATTGTGGAAGTTGTAGATTAAGGGCTCTGCTACTTCTTCTCGCTCGGAGTTGAATAGGACGGAGTAGAGCTGGGAGTTGTCGAGAGTGCAGATTAGGGTTTCTTCGCTGGGACTGAGGGAGAGGGAGAGGATTTTGGAAATGGGGTGTTTGTCGATGTTTAGACTCTTTTGGGACCGGATGTAGGGGCGGCGGAGGTCTTCAGAGTTGTTTTCGAAGATTAGGATGCGCGCCTCATCCCCTCCCACCAAAAACCCCTTGGAAAAAGGCACAATGCAGTACGCACTCCAAGCCTCAATCCCTGTGGAAATCGAAGACTTGTACTCGCACTGCTCATCCAGCAGCAGCAACTCCCCCGAGTCCGTCCCAATTACCAACTTCCCGTCATTCAGCCACTGATGACAAACGTAGTTGCTGCTCATCTGTGACTCTTTCTTGTGAATGCTGGTAGACTGCTGTTTGATCTGTCCCTCTACGAGTTTGTAGAAGCGGAAAAGGCCGGGTCCGGTGGCGACGAAGCCCAGGTTGTGGTCTTTGGAGTTGAAACTGAGGTGGGTGATGGGGCTGGAGGTGGGGATTTTGATGAGGGCGAGGACGCGGGGTCGGTCCCACTGCCAGTAGATCAGGGCCCAGTCGGGGGCTCCGCCCATTGTGATCATGTGCTTGTTTTCTTGGCCTGGAGCGAAGCTCATAGACACGTACTCAGTGGAGCTGCAGTCTGTGGTATTGAACTGTTTCTTTTTGCGCTGCGTGTGCACATCGTAGACAGTGACCAAAGCTCGTTCTGCCTTTTCCGCTATAGCTAGAAAGCGCTTTAGTGGACTTAGCGCCACCGAGGTGATGCCCAAAGTCCCCTCTTGTCCAGAGAAGAAAGTCATCGTCTTGTCCTCAGTGTTGAACAGCACGACGTTATGCCCGGCCGTATACAAGATCTTGTGCTCCTCTACATGCATCACTCCGCCTTCAGTGTCAGGCTTCAGGCCGAAAATGCACTTTATCTGCAGACTGGTGTTTGAGCTCATTTCTGATTAAGAGGGTTAGGGAAACTAGGTCGAGCAACACAGATTACTTTCATTGAGGTGAGAACTCTCCATATAAGCGTTTCCCGGACTTCAGTTCGGAACAGAGAGAGAGGCTTAAGGGACATCAAATAGTCGCAGCTTGTTTTATCCAGCGACTGCAATTCCGCATGGTGACAGTAGAAAAAAAGAAAATCGCTAATGTGCTTATTGTCTTTCAGCATGCAAAATCACATAAAGCAGAAATTGCCTGTTCTTACAATTCAAAGACTATCTCACTCCCAACCCTAGTTAGTCTAGACTCAAGTCCTCGCCCTCCCCCAGCGCCAGTCTCTGCAGCACCGACACATCTTCTTCTCCCTTCGCCCTTTCCTGCCTACCTCTCACTGCATTAAACAGCGCTGTGCACTGACTGAAGGTAATGCGTTGGTAAGCGAACGGGTCAATGAGTTGCAACAAGCGCTGCAAGTCCTTTGCGGAATAGCCTGCGTTCAGGTGATTCACTAGTTCTCGGAATTCGTCTTCGTCTATGTACCCGTCAGAGTCTTTGTCGGCTTCTTGGAAGAGTCGCTGCAGACTGGAGAGGAACTTCATGTGTCCTTTTAGCTGGAAATCAAGCAAAACTTGCAGAAATTCGCTATAAGCCACGCGATTTCTCAGCGATTTTTCCTGTTCCAAGCGCACGAATGTCTCTTGTCTACTCATCCGCAGGCCTTTCGGTGAGGTCGGAACAGACATCGGCTTTTTCTCTATAATCATCCTCAAATTGTCCAGTATTTCCTGCGAGTCCGACTCATTATACATATAAGGCACAATAAAGGCCCATTCCTCCTCCCCCAGCTGTCCACTCACCCGCATTTGTGCCATGCTTTCAATATCACTCGCTGACTTCAGCGGGTTTTTCTCCTTCAACTGCAGACGCAGCAAGTGCCCAGCCGTCTCTTTCAGCTGCATCTGCACCAACCTGAACTCCTCATCACACAGGTTTCTCAGAATCAGGCCGAAAACCGCTACGTCGTTATCGGTCTGTTCGAAGCGAGATACAGCCTGCTGCACTGCCCCGACCCAGTCCTGCTTCAGTCCTTTCAGTCCGAACTTCTTCGTCAAGTGAGTGTCCAGAAAGGCGGAAACGGACTCCATGGGCAGACGCGCTTGGCTGCATTTTTGGTCGAATTTGGCCTTAGCTGCGAATAGCTCACTGATGAATTCCTTGAGTTGGTGCAAAGTGAGGCCTTTGGTAGTGGGCGGGACTTGGGCCGGACTTCTGATTTCAGGGGAGAGGGAGCGAGTGGAGCGAAGGGCGGATTCCGCGGAAGCCTTGGAGTGGCGGACGATTAAGTCCAGGTATTTCCGGTTTTCTTGACGCAGGTTTTCGAGTTCTTTCTCCAATTCAGCCCTTTCGGAGCTCCACTCGAGGCGAAATCGGTCCATTTCGGAGTCTCTATTGCCTTCCTCGATACTTTCAAATTCACTATTGGGGGTTAAATTGCGGTTGACAGGAGGCTGAGTCGCTGCCAAACTGCTGACACTGTCGTCGAAGCAGTGGTCCAGAGCAGCAACCAGTTGCATCCAGAGGGTTGCTAGGGCGGGGTTATGGGCGGCGGTGCGAACTTCGAGTGCGGCGAGACAGGGCTGCAGCAGGCGTCTCTGCGCCTTCAATTTGACGGTTTGCGCCTCTGAGATGGTCTTCGCCTGCTTCAAGTCTGCAGCCGTGCATGCAGCCAGCGCCTCCAACTGCCGCTTAAAACTGCCCAATTCCTCATTCCCCGCCTGAATTTCCTCATACATCTCCCTAGCCCGCTCCACCTCCTCCCTGCCCAAAGCCCCCTCCCCGTCCGGCTCCGACCCCTCGGAAGTAGTGATTTGCACTGATATCAGTCTTTCTCGGAGGTAGGCGACTTCCTCCCGGGGACCTGCACTGAGCTTCACCTCGACTAGGCTGGGGGCGGTGCCTAGACTTTCTGCAAGGGCCTTGTAGTCCTTCACTCGGTTTTCGGTCAAGTCCACCACTTCCAGCCTTTCCAGGCTGCTCAGGTCCGCGGGCAGGCCGACCAGTCGATTGCCTGCGAGTTTGAGGATGCGGAGGAGTGGGAAGCGGGTGAGGAGTGGGAGTAGGTCTGATAGGTCGGTTAGGCCATTGTACTCCAGGTCGATTTCAAGGGTGTTCGGGTCTTCTTGTAGCTTGTCAGCTAGTTGGTCCATTGGAAATGTCGACAGAGAACACTTCAGCGGCAAGTTTGGCCCACTGCAGGACTACTGCTGGCTTAGTGAATGCTACAGCTTGAGTACTCATTGGAAGACTGCTAAAAGCTGGCTCGAGGCTGCGATTGGTGGAAGTGATGCGGACTATTTGGATTTTGGTCTGGAAGTAGCTTTGCCCAGCTTCGTTTCGTCCTATTTCCGTATGCTCCACTCCCAGTCATTCTCAGCTCAGCGTAGATTTCTTCTATATATCCAGTTCCCAGGCTGAATGCCAGACTTCCAGCCTCAATTCCCCGCCAAGTCCCTTAACTAGCTATAATTTAATCAGTCAAATCAGCAGAGCACAGGCCTGCCTACTCCGTCAGCTACCAGTCCAATGCCATTTTTCGAATTTAATTCGAGCTTTTGCAGCCTACAAGCTTTCGGCTGCCTCTATGTTGTCTCGTAAGACGAATTTGCACTAATACACTGGGCAGTGATTAGGAAAAAATAGGCAATTTCACTATTCTCCAAACTCAGCAATATTCCCAGGCAGATTCTATTCAGAAGCCAAATGCAAAACTTCAATACTGCCATTCTCTGCTTATTTTCGATTTTTGCCTTTTCGCCTCTGGCAAAAGGCCCTCTTACTTCCATTGATATCGCCGCTTCCGTTTTTAACCCAAATTCCTTCAGCGAAGTGGCTCCATCGGCTGCTTTTAAGCGATTTAGCTAGGGGAGAGGCAGGGAACAGGGCTATTTCAAGCCCTCGCAAATGTGTAAATCCAGGGGACTCATAAAAGTTTTGTAGGAAAAATATAGAATAAAAATTGGAGCTGGTAGAGGGAATTTGGATCTTTGGGAAGAGTAGGAACAGGGACATTAGGCCTTATAGTGGTGTTTGCGTGCATTTGCCATATATTCACATCGCCATAATTGCTCGAATGAACACAAGCGAAATCATGACTGGACAGCTGCTGGCCGGCTAGGCTTTTCCTTTCTCCTACCAAATCGCTGTAATATGCTATATAGCTGGCTTTCCGGACAAATTTCAAAATTAGCGAAATTCACTTGCAACAAAAAGCGCTTTCCTCGTAATCCAGCAGTCCTTCTCAGTCCAAACGCGAATTTTCGCCTTCTAAATCGCTATACATCCAGCGAGATATGGGTTTAAAGACGAATTTGCGTATATAAATGGTTCGTGGCTTTCTCCTCTGTCTGCTAGCCTGTGCTGCCCTCGCCGGCAGTCTGCAGGAAGTCGAAGCGGCGAAGGATTGGACCAGTGGATACAAGCAGTCTCCGACTACCTGGCGCGGACTGCGTATCCACGTGCACTACAACGACACTTTGGTAGCCTCCAGTGCAATGGACTCTCTGAAGACTGAAGTGATGCCTGTAGTGCTCCGCTGGTATGAGCGAGTGTTGCGAGTGCCTCCCATATCGACGACTATCAAAGTACCGCTGAAGTACTGTTCTCAAGGGCTAGTGCCGGCCAGTCATAATCTCACAGGGGTGGATGCGGATATGATTTTGTATGTGGTGACTGTTCCGTTTCAGTATTACTATTCAAGGAATTTCTTCGGAGCGCCGTGTGTGGTCAGTGGCTCGACACCACATCGCGTTTTGGCAGGGAGCATATGGCTCCAAATGGACTCTTTAAGCTATATGCCATTAGAGGCTAAAATTCAAACAGTTGCTCAGATCATGGCGCAGACTTTGGCTTTCTCAGCTCCTCTATATTCCTACTTCTCCAAGCCAGATGGCTCGCCTTATCGCATCCAAGAGATAGTCAAGTTCGATACATTAGGAGGTGTGGGTGCATATTTCATTATCCTACCTACAGTGCTTCAGAGAGCTCAAGCAGCCTTCGCTTGCCCTGATCTACCTGGTGTGCGATTGGCTGAGTCTTACTCACAGGAAGAAAGCTTTATTTCTGTGTGGAGTGCAAGAATGATGTTGGACGACTTCATGTCCAACTACGTGGCTAACCGGCCGAGTTACTCAGATGTGACAATGGCGGTGTTTCAAGACAGTGGGTGGTATGAGGTGCAGTGGGAGTACACCAACCCTGTGCAGTTCATGTACCGCCAAGGATGTGCAGCCTTTGCTACTGCCTGCATAGCTAGTGGGGCTGCCACTAGCAGTCAGTTTTGTGTGGGCACTGCTAATGGTTGTGGACCTACTGGGAATACGTTTGGAGCTTGCAATGTTATGACATACGGGAGTTCAATACCTGCTCCTTTCGTCTACTTCCAGAACTGGCAGCAAGGCGGCGACAGTCGGATGGACTATTGCCCTATGCGGTATCCATATCAAACCTGCCTTGAAGGGTCAGTTAGTGTCTCCGGAGAAGAAAAGTGCAACGAATGTCGATGTCTCGAAGGAACTTACCAAGGCAGTGGTCCCCGCTGTTTCCGAGTGACCTGTGTGCAGGGTCAAGCCACAGTCCATGTGGGCGCTCAAACTCTCACTTGTCCTACAGCTGGAGGAGTGGTCGACATTCCGAACAGTTTGGGACAAGTCACTTGTCCTTCTTCAGCTAGTCTGTGTAACGCTGCTCCCTGCAAAAACCTATGCAGTGGCTATGGGAGATGTGTGCGTTCAGGCTGTGTTTGTGAAAAGGGACATTCAGGAAGTGACTGCTCAATTACTTGTGACCTTACCTGCGAGCAATGCAGTGGGGCTGGGGCTCAGGCCTGTACTTCGTGTAAGTCAGGAGCAACACTTACTAATGGAGCCTGTGTGTGCACTTCAGGATTAACAATGAACTCGGCTGGCTACTGTGCTGCCTCACTGTCTTGTCACAGTACCTGTCTTACCTGTTCAGGAACACTGGCTACTCAATGCACCAGTTGTCGATCCCCAGCCGCAGTGGGGTCTTCAGGAGCCTGTGAATGCCCAGAAGGAAGTTCTTTGG